>Ga0209270_1001392_pt1 | contig 34175 bp, 28 predicted proteins | sample MTBAKSrepl1MetaG_FD_187456 | JGI IMG/M metagenome (GOLD analysis project Ga0209270, IMG submission 187456) | Enrichment culture microbial communities from Arthur Kill intertidal strait, New Jersey, USA, that are MTBE-degrading - MTBE-AKS1... | ecosystem: Environmental > Aquatic > Marine >...
TCAGGAGGAGATAGGTCCCGCCACCGAAAAGCGCCAGCAGGGAGGTGAGCAGCAGGGCTCCGCCCAAAAATCCCGACAGCCGTATTCCCCTGAGAATGGCTTCCGTGGTGCTGATCGCTTTCCCCATGAGGCGCACCGGGTGCAGGGGATAGGCCGGGTCACCGATGGCGGTGTCCAGGAGAACCGCGGTCAGGAGTATCAGCGTGGCGGCCAGCACGTCAGCGCACCTCCTTTCCCAGTTGAAGAAAAACCCGCCGCAGTAACCCATTCTCCTTTTCGCCAAGAATGGCAAAGCGGAACCAGTTGCCCTTAAGGCCGGAGAAATTGCGGGCGTCCCGAAGGTAGAGACCGCGGGTCAGCATGGCCCGCAGCAGGTCGTCGAGATCGGGGGTGGCGGTCCAGCGGGCGAGGATGAAATTGGCCGTGGGGGGGAGGGCCTCCATAATGGGTGACTGGCGGGCAAATTCCGCCATGGCCTGCCGTTCTTTATTAATCAGTGTGCAGGTTTTCTCCTCATATGTTTCGCAGGTCGCAAGTACCTCGGCGCTTCTTTCAGCGGGCAGGCTGACACTCCAGGGCTCCTTGTGTTTGCGGAGCCTGGTGCTGGTCTCGGGATGGCTGATAGCGGCGCCAAGGCGCAAGCCCGCGAGGGCGTAGAATTTGGTCAGGGAATGGAAGACTATGATATTCTTGCGCAATCTTTCCGGATGAAGCAGGGAATAGCGGGAGCTGTTTTCCACAAACTGGATGAAAGCCTCGTCCACCAGAAAAAATTTATCCGGAAAACAGTCCGCCATCTCCAGGATTCCCTCTGCGGAGATGAGCTGCCCTGTCGGGTTGTTGGGATTCCCGATAAAGAGTGCATCGACCTGGGGCAGTATTTTTTTGGCCTTTTTCTTCCACCCTTCGGCACTGTTTTCAAGAGCGGGAAATTCGAGAATCCGGCCGCCATTCAACAGTATCGAGCGGCTGTAGTCGTGAAAGGAAGGGGTCGCAACCGCCGCTGTTTTCAGGTCGAGGGCGCGGGGGGCGAGATAGATCAGCTCCGTGGAGCCGTTGCCCGCCAACACGCTGTCCGGCGCCAGACCGAAGCGCTCTTGATAAAAGCGCAGAACCCCCGCACCGTCTGGGCTGGGGTAAGAATGGATGTCATGGCTCCACCCGTTCCAGGCCTCCGTGACCTCCGGGGGCGGGCCGAGGGGATTGACGTTGACGCTGAAGTCGATGACCGGGCGTGGCTCGATAGCGAGGCGCCGGAAGTCGTAAAGGGGTTGGCCGCCGTGACGGTGGGTGTTGGTTTCAGCCGCCATTGAGTACCTCCTTCAACCCGGTGGCTGCGAGAAGGCGGTCGAGGTCGATGTGGCGGCGGAAATGTCCGGCCAACAGATCGTATTGCCGGTTCTTGAAGGTTTGGGACGTTTCGTTGTTCCCGCAGGGGCGATAGGCCGGGTTGAGGGCGGCCAGAAACGCCTGCCGGAAAGCGGGACTGTCAAACAGGCCGTGGAGATAGACGCCCCATATGTTCCTGTTTCGGCTGCGGACACCGTCGCTTTGGCCATCCTCTTTGCGGATGACGGATGTCCCTGCCCGGCAACGGGTGCGGCCCATGTGGATTTCGTACCCCTCCACCGCTTGACCCAGCGCCTCCCAGGTGCCTTTCACCCGGATCAATTCTTTGTCGTCGTTCAGCGTGGTTTCAACATCCAGCAGGCCGAGTCCTTCGGTCTCACCAACCGGACCTTCGATGCCCAGAGGATCGCGAATGATACGGCCGAGAATCTGGTAGCCGCCGCAGATGCCGCCGATGTGGCCGCCGGCCTGCGCAAAAGCCATGAGCCGCTCATCCCAACCGCTTTGCAAAAGCCACTCACGGTCGGCGCGGACGTTCTTTGAACCGGGCAGGATGACCAGGTCATAGCATTCCAGCGAACGGGGACGGGTCAGATAGTGGAGATCGACGCCGGTGTCGCGTTGCAGCGGAGAAAAGTCGGTGAAGTTGGAAATGCGCGGGAAGCGGATGACGGCAATGGCGGTTTTGTCTGCTTGGGGAAGCGCTGGGGGATCGGTCATAGCATCGAGGACCTGGCTGTCCTCGGGGTCGATGTCGATATGATCGTAGTGCGGGATGACGCCGAAAACCGGGCGTTGTCCCTCCTTTTCAAGGTATTCGAGGCCGTCGTCGAAAAGGCTGATATCGCCGCGAAAACGGTTGATCAGAAAACCGACCACGCTTTGGCGGTCTTTTTCCGAAACCACCTGCAGGGTGCCGAGAAGTTGGGCGAAAACACCTCCCCGGCTGATGTCGGCGGTCAGGATGACCGGCGCGTCGGCGGCATGGGCCATGCGGAAATTGACGATGTCGCGATGAGCAAGGTTGACTTCGCCGCATGAACCGGCCCCTTCGAGAATGACAAGCTGATAATTGCTGCGCAGCCGCTCGAGGCTTTTCTGGGCTTCGCTGAAAAGAAAATCGGTCTGTTGGTAATAGTCCCTGGCTTTAAAGATGCTGACCGGTCGACCGTGAAGGATAACCTGGGAAGTCGTGTCGCCGCTTGGCTTGAGCAGCACGGGATTCATGTCGACGCTCGGCTCGATTCGGGCCGCTTCGGCCTGGGCAATCTGTGCCCGCCCCATTTCCAGACCTTCCCGGGTGACATAGGAGTTGTTGGACATATTCTGGGCCTTGAAGGGCGCGACCTGTATCCCCATATCCGAGAATATCCGGCACAGCGCGGCTACGGCCACGCTTTTGCCGACGTCCGAAGCGGTTCCAAGAATGGCGAGACAGGGTGCTCTGGACATTTTCTCCTCAAAAAAATTAAGTCAAAGGCTTTCAATTCCAAAGCCTGGCTGAGTTTGTTGTAACGTTAAAACTACCTGCAATTTTCCCAATTTCAGTTTTCCGGGGTTGCGCCCCCGGCGACGCCTTCTTTCTTTTTACGCCAAAAAGAAAGAAGCAAAGAAAAGGGCGCCCCGCGATTCGCCCTGCGGGTTTCCTGCGCTCCAGAAACGTTTTGAGGACGGCCAGAATTCGCACACACCGCTCAACTGTCCGTCTTTTCTCAAAACGTTTCCTCCACTCCGGCTTCATCGCAAGGGGAAAACCAGAAGAAGTTCACTTCGCGGTTTAAAAAACAAGGAAACAACCTAAAAACAGAATCAGGGTTTCCGTCACTTCAATGGATGCGCCGAGGACATCGCCGGTAACGCCGCCAAGGCGCTTTCGGGTGTAACCGCCCCACCACAGGGCGAATATCCCAGCAGGAATCCAGACCAGGAGGTGGAGCGGTCCGCTGCCAAGCCGGATCAATACACAGGCCAGGATAAAGGCTGCGCCCAGATGTTTGCCCTGGCTGCCGCGAACGAACTCCGCGCCGGTCCCGTTCTCTCGGGCATAGGGGAGCGCAATCGCCAAAGCAACGGGCACAGTGCGGGAGACGATCCAGGCGGTGGGCAACCACATCAGTCCGTTAACGGATATCAGGCGTGCCAGGCAGACCCATTTGCCCAACAGAAGCAGGGCGACGGCAGCGACACCGAAGACGCCAATGTGGGAATCCTTCATGATCGCCAGACGTTTTTCCCTGCTGTAACCGCCCCCAAGGCCGTCGGCACAGTCGGCAAGTCCGTCAAGGTGAAATCCCCGGGTGAGGAGAACGCTGGCCAGAAGAATGATAAAGGCGTTGCCCTGCGGCCAGATGCCCGGCAATTGTTCGAGGCCCCATCCTATTGCCAACAGCAGCCAGCCCAGCAGTGCTCCGACCAGCGGAAACCAGGGCAGGGAATCGGCCATATTTTTGGCCTCCGAGCCCGGTGCCGGTAGAATGGAGAGGGTTCTGATGGCGGTTGTCAAACCCCTCATGCAGTTCATTCCTTTCCGGCGACGCCGGCCGAATCGAAGGTTGCCATTTCGTTATAAATTTTGACGCCCGCCTCGATGATCTGCATGGCAAGAGCGGCACCGGTCCCCTCGCCGAGGCGCATGTCGAGATCGAGAATCGGCCTGATTCCCATTTGTGCAGCGAAACGGGCGTACCCCGCTTCCGCAGAAAAATGGCTGAAAAAGAGGTAGCCCCTCACCTGCGGGCAGAGTCTGCAGGCGCACAAAGCGGCGGCTGAAGAAATAAAACCGTCGACCACAGCCGGTGCCCGCCTTGAGGCAGCGCCGAGAATGAGGCCGCAGATACCGGCAATCTCCAGACCGCCCAAAGCCGCCAGGGTTTTCAGCGGGGCGGAAAGCGCTTGGCGATTAACTTCAAGGGCTTGGCGGATCACGTTCCTTTTATGTTCGAGTCGGGCGTCATCGATACCCGTTCCCCGGCCGGTTATCTCTTCCACCGGGCAGGGAAGCAGTGCGGCGAACAGTGCCGATGACGGGGTGGTGTTGCCGATGCCCATTTCGCCTGTACCCAGGAGGGAGAATCCGTCGTCCACGGCTTCATTGGCCAGGTCGATGCCCACCTGGATAGCCTGCCGGACTTCTTCCATGCTCATGGCCGGGCCTTCGCTGATATCTTCGCTGCCGCTACGGATTTTGCGGCGGATCAAACCCTCTGCTCCGTCCAGGGGATTATCCACGCCGATGTCGACCACCCGGGTTTCAACCCCGGCATGGCGGGCCAGGACGTTGACCCCCGAGCCGCCCTGGAGCATGTTTTTTACCATCTGCGGTGTCACTTCCCTGGGAAAGGCGGAAACACCTTTGTTGGTCACGCCATGGTCAGCGGCAAAGGTGAAAATAATCTTTTTTCCCAGAACCGGGCGCGTTGTGTTGGTGATCAGGCAGTATTGGGCGGCGATTTCTTCAAGATGACCGAGGCTGCCGGGTGGTTTGGTCAGGTTGTTGAGGTGGGCATGGATGTCGGTTAGGAGTGAGGTGTCCAAAGGCCGAATCTTTTCGATAGTTTTTTCAAGCATGTTCATTCCCAGTTTTTAGGATTTGCAATATTTTGCCATTTCCCCAGATTCTACATCCGGGGTTGCGTCCCCGGACGACGCCTTCTTTCTTTTTACACCAAAAAGAAAGAAGCAAAGAAAAGGGTGCCCCGCGATTTGCCCTTCGGGTTCCCTCCGCTACAAAAACATTTTGAAGAGGGCCAGAAACTCGCTTCGCTCAGACAGTCTGCCCCTCTTTTTTCAAAATGCTTTCTTCGCTTCGGCTGCATCACAAAGGGAGAGAAAACCTACAAACCTTATCTTACTTTTTTTAAAAATGACATCAGGTTTGACTTTTTGCTTCATCCTTTAAAACCAGCGGTAGGCCGCTGATGACGACAATGGCGCGATCGGCTTTGGCGGCCACCTGCTGGTTGAGGTGACCGGCCAGGTCGCGAAAACGGCGCGAAAGCTCGTGACCGGGAACGAGTCCCATGCCAATCTCATTGCTGACGATAATCAGGCTGCATGGCGGATAATCAAGGGCCTGCAGGAAAGCGCCAACCTCCGGGAAGTTTTCTCTGCCCTCTTTATGGAAGTGCATGAGGTTTGACAGCCACAATGTCAGGCAATCGATAACGGCTATTTCAACATCTGCGGGAATGCGGGCGAGACCGCCAGCAAGGTCCAGAGGCTCTTCAATGGTGAAAAATGCTTCGGAACGCTCTTCCCGGTGCTTGCGGATGCGTTCGCCCATCTCGTCGTCGAGGGCCTGGGCCGTGGCGATATAGGCTTTGCGCCCTTTAAATTCATGGGCCAGTTTCAGGGCATGACCGCTCTTGCCGCTACGTGAACCGCCGCTGATGTAGGTGATTGTTTTCATGGTAAATATCCCCTCATGGTTTCCATCGAATCCACAAAAGCGTCATGACCGAATACTTCCAGGGTCAATACCCTGTCATCATTGCCCCATTTGGCCAGGGCAGTAATAATTTTGTGTCTGAGATCCGGGTTGAGAAGAGAGATTCCCTGATGGTCCCGCTGCCTTCGGAGTCCATGAAAATGGAAAACTCGGCAGCGTTTCAGGCAGGAATCGAGACATTCTTCAACAGCATAACCGTGGAGAAGAAGATGCCCCAGGTCGATGCACAAGGAGGTAGCGTGTTTTTCCGCCATTTCCAATACCTGTATGAAGGGGTAGTCAAGGGTTTCCAGGCACAACCTGGTTCTGGTCAGGCCTTCTTTTGCCATATTCTCGATACTGCGTTCCATGCTTTCAAAATGCCATTCCGCGCGTTCTCCCGAAGCGGCGGCCGGAACGTGGAGAATCCAGGCCAGGGGTTCTAGTATTGCTGTTTCGGCGACGAAGCGGCAGCATGTTTCCATGGAACTGTGCCGTAGCGTTTCATCTTCGCTGCCTGGATGAAGGCCAAGGGGAAGATGCAGGGTGTAAGAGATGTCGTACTCCGTTTTCAGCCGACAGAGTTTTTCCACCTCCTGCTTTTTCGGCAATGACTGGGGTTCGCTCTCAAAAAACAACAATTCCACATCATCCACCAGCGGTGCGAGAAAAGTGACGTTGTCCGCATAGCCCGCAGGCAGGATGTAGGACGTCGTCCCAAGGCGGAAGGGAAAGCTATTTTTTAGTGTGTGGATATTCATATTGCCCAATCGAACGCCAAAAAATTTTGTTCCATTCGGCGTTAAGTTACGCCCCGGCTGCGTTGCAAGGGGAATGCTCGCAACTTATCCTCTTGTGCCGGTGATTAGCGGCGCAGATTACTTAAATGCTGCAGCCAGGCCCGGCAGGCTTCCGGATTGGAGGCGAAGTGAACATGGATATAAGATGCCCACACATTTCCCTGGCGGATACCGGTCATGCGACGGTTCTGTCCATCGGCACCACGGACCTCGAATACCGGAGGCCATTGCCCCTCATTTTCAACCAGGGAGGACCAGTGAAACTCGTGACCGCTTAGCTCGGTTCCAGGCCCACCGAAAAGCCCGTCGGCAACGGTGGCGGCCTGGACGTAGCCCAGCCGGACGCGGCGATTGTGCATCTCTGTAATGGCGTCAAAGACACCGCACATCTGCCAGCTTTTTCCCTCTGCGTCCGTAAGCGACCGGCACAGATACATGAAACCACCGCACTCGGCAAATATGCTTTTCCCACTTGCGGCGAAATCGGCAATGGCCTTGCGCATGGCGCCATTGGCAGCAAGCTGCGAAGCGAACATCTCCGGGAAACCGCCGCCGATATAGATGCCGTCCACATCCACGGGCAGGGCGGTATCGTAAAGGGGTGAAAACTCCACCAGATCCGCTCCCATATCCCGCAGCAGGTCAAGGTTATCTTGATAGTAGAAATGAAAAGCCGCATCCCTGGCAACGGCCAGCCTTACGGAAACTCCTTTGGCCGACGGAAGAGATGGTTTCAAGGGGCGCGGCCCACCGGTGGCAGTGAGGAGGCGATCGATATCCACATGCTCTTCCACGCCCCGGCCCAGGTCATCAAACCACTCTTCATTCGTCTCCTGCTCAGTGGGAGAGATAAGCCCGAGATGGCGTTCGGGCATTTTCCAGCGTTCTTCATACGGGAAAGTGCCGAGCAGAGGGGGGCCGTCCGCCGCCTGGAGGGCGTCACGGAGAATCTGAGCATGGCGTTGGCTGGCCACGTTGTTGGCGATGATGCCGGCGAACCTCAGGCTGGGCATGAAACGGGCGTAGCCTTGGGCCATGGCGGCAATGGAGCGGGCCATGCCGCGGGCATCGATAACCAGAATTAGCGGCAGTTCCAGCAGCTCGGCGACATGAGCTGTACTGCCTGCGGCCGACGTTGCCGAGGCACCGTCGAAAAGTCCCATGACCCCTTCAACCACTGCAATGTCCGCACATTGAACGGCGCGGGCGAAGCTGTGCCGCACACCGTCTTCGCCCATCATCCAGGAATCGAGATTTCGCGACACACACTCGCAGGCGTTGGCGTGGTGCCCGGCGTCGATGTAGTCGGGCCCGCATTTGAAGGGCTGAACCGCCAGGCCCCGGCGTTTCAAGGCTGCCATCAGTCCGAGGGTCAGAGTGGTTTTGCCGACTCCGGAATGGGTGCCGGCAATGCACAAATTGTGGAAGGGTCGCGTCATCGAAAATCCGTAATTTTATTTACTAAGGCGAAACTTTTTTACTCGACATCAGCCAATAGCAAACCATGGGGTTGGGCTGCCCATGAAAAGGGCATCTGCCGCCCGGACGGCGGCAGCTAAGCGCCCATGGATGGGTTTATGCGGCCCTTTGAATGGGGAGCCCAGCCCCATAACAAAAGTGTGGCTAATAATTAACGTTCGCTTTAGTAATAGTCCCGTGCCGCCCATTCCAAGGGCGGCACGGGACGGTCATGTTTAACCCTACACGTCATCTTCGGAGTAAAAATCCTCTTTGAGGGCGTAGCCACGCGGTTCGACCATCCATTTGCCAATGAGGCGGGTCTGTTCTCCTCCAATGAGAACGATACTCGACATGTTGATTTCTTCGACGGGCATTTCCGCTAAAGGCCCGGTCCAGACCGTCTCCTCATGTCTGCCGGCATGGCTGACAATGGCGCTGACAGTATTTATTCCCCGTTCTTTGCGGAAGCATTCGATGGCTGTGACAATCAGATCGCGGCGCTTGTTGCTGCGGGGATTGTAGAGGGCGCAGGACATTCCCGAGCGGGCGATGTGTTCCAGGCGGCGTAGTATCGTTTTCTGCTTGGTGAGCAGGTCGGAAAGACTGATAACGGCGAAATCGTTCATGAGGGGCGCACCCAAGGCGGAGGCCGCGAGGGAGGCGGCAGTGACGCCGGGGATGACGCCTACGGCGTCAAAGTCGAGCTTGCGTGCCTCGATGCGTTCGAATACCAGGCCGGCCATGCCGTAAATGCCAGCATCCCCCGAGCAGATCAGGGCGACGGAATGGCCTTCAATGGCCAGGTCCAGAGCTTGATCGCAGCGGGTGATCTCCTCCCGCATGCCCGAAGAAAGCACCTTTTTGCCATGGACCAGGGCTGCTATCTGGTCGCAATAGCTTTTGTAGCCGACGATGACCTGGGCGTTTTGAATCGCATCCAAGGCCTGCCGGGTCATCCCCTCGATGGTGCCCGGGCCGATGCCGACCACCTGCAACGAGGCGTTTTTGGTTTTGGTATCCGAGGCGGTTTTTAACGTGGCCACAGCCACGGTGACCGGTCCCTCTTTCTGCTTGGGAATCAGCAGGCGGCCCTGACCTGCAGCCAGAGCGGCAGCCTCGGCAACGGACGCGCTGCCCGTTACACTTCGGACAAAGGACGAAGGCGAGGGGACGGCCATGCCTTCAAGTTCTTCGGTGCTGAAAAATCGTGTTTGCCAGCCTTGCGTGTCTGCTGCTTCCAACAGGCCGTTTTCATCCGTCTTCAATTCAATGGAAGCGAGTATTTGAATCCGCTCGGCGGCCAGACCGCATCTTTCCAAATTTCGATTTATGGCTTTCAGGATATCCGTTGCCGTTGTCCCTCTTTTGCAGCCGATGCCGACGGCCAGGGGGAGGGGGCGAAGATGAAGGATGGGGATATCAGGGCTATTGGCCGGCAACGCGCTGCCGATCAACACCGCACCTTCGGTTCCCTCAGACAGGCTCTCCAGGCTTTCCGTGGGAACGATGTTCGGGTGTTCCTGAAAGAAGTCAGGCAGTGAACCCTTGGAGCTGATCCAGGCGATTTCGCGCTTTTCCAGAAACAGGGTGTTAAGTCTTTTGATGTTTTCGGGATTGCTGATTTCCATACCCTGGGCTGCGGCGAATTCGTCAAAAGCGGGAAGGCCCTGGATATCCGTGGCTGTCGATATGACCGCATCGCCCCCAAGAAAATTGGCGACCTCGGTGGCCAGGCGGTTGGCTCCACCCATATGGCCACCCGCCAGACTGATGGCATGTCGGCCTTTTTCATCGCACACGACTACCGCCGGATCGCAGGTCTTGTCTTTTAACAAAGGGGCTATTTTACGCACCACGATGCCGGTGGCCATGAAGAACAGGTGGGCGTCGTAGTGCGGCCAGTTTTCCTCAAGGAGGACACCCAGGTCTCCGGGGTCGAAAGGAAAAAGGCTGCCCGAAATGGCCTGGGTCGGTACGAAATGGCGTCGGGCAAGGTAGGCATCCCACCGAAAAGCATTGGCGATTTCCTTCCCGAGCTGGCAGCCTGATTCGGTCAGGGCGTAGACGGCCACCCGTCCGCTGAAGAAGGTGCGGAAACAGGTTGAAGAGGGCGGGGAAAGCGGAAGCGGCGCGTTTTTGTCTGCAGTGCGAAAACCGTGGGAAAAAGCCGGATCATAGAGTTTGGAGGCGGCCACAGGCTCTTTTTTCAGACTCTGCCCGACCAGGATAATGGCCTGGCGCTCGATTCCGGCCTGACGGACCTGTTCCGCAATCGTTTCGAGGGTTCCCGAGATGATTTTTTCATCAGGCCAGGAGGCGCGGTAAACAATCGCTGCCGGGGTGTCCGGCGCATAGCCCCCGCGTACTAAATCATGGGTCACGCCTTCCATGTCACTGACGGACAGGTAAAGAGCCAGGGTGGCGCCGTGGGCGGCGAGGCTTTGCAGGTCTTCGCCTTTGGGTACCGGGGTGCGGCCGGCACGACGGCTCAGGATCAGGGTCTGGGATATTTCCGGCAGGGTCAACTCGGCTCGTACCGCCGCAGCCGCTGCGAAAACGGCGCTGACCCCAGGTATGACTTCGTAGGGGATGTTGGCGGCATCGAGTTCATTCATTTGTTCGGCAATGGCGCCGTAGATGGAAGGATCGCCGGTCTGCAGGCGCAACACTTTGAGCTGCCGGCGGGCAGCACGAATCAGGGTGTCGGTAATCGCGAGCAAATCCATGCCCGCACTGTCGTAAAGACGGCAGCTTGAAGGGGCAAAGCCGAGAATTTCGGGATTGATCAGGGAACCGGCATAAACGATGACATCGGCCTCGGCAATGGCATTGCGGCAGCGGACAGTCAACAGGTCGGGAGCGCCCGGCCCGGCGCCTGCGAAGGTAACCCACCCTGGTTTGACGATGTTGGTTGGCATAAAAGTTCTTTTAAAAAAAATTGTAACTGTTCAGCACAAGGATTCGTGTCGCCCAGGGAAAGGGCATCTGCCGCCCGGATGGCTGCAGTTAAGCCCCATGGATGGGTTCACGCGGCCCCTGGAATGGGCGATGCGAGGCATTGTGCCGATAAGCTGAATAATTATAACAACATATGTTTATTCGATTTTTTTCTCGTAAACGTAAAGGGTGACAGGGTTGTCCGGTTTCATCATCTGCCCTGAGCCGACCGGGGCAGCGCGCCGGACCTCCAGCTCGACAATTTCAAGACGGTTTTCCCTGAGACGGTTTTGCAGGGTTTCTTTGGTTTCGAGTAACACGGCTGAGGCCACAAGGCGTCCGCCGGGCCGTAAAGCGGTGAATGCCTCTGTCACTATTTCCCCCACATCCTTGCCGCCTCCGCCAACAAAAACCGCCCGCGGTGCAGGCAAGTCTTCCATTGCCTCCAGGATATCCTGGTGGCGAACCTGGCAGGAAGACAAGCCGGCGCGGAGGATATTCTCGCGGATCATTTCCGCTCTTGGTGGATCTTTTTCCACCGCGTAGGCTGTCAGCGTCGGACAGAGGCCGCAGGCCTCAATGGCCACGGAGCCGCTTCCGGCTCCAATATCCCAGAGCACACCCGGTCCGAGGCGAAGTTTGGAAAGAACTACGGCGCGTATCTCCGGGTGGGTGATGAGGTTGTCCTGGTGGGCAAAGCAACTGTCATCTCCGCCCAGAGAGAGAGCAGGGGTCGTCAGCTGTGCCTGTGTCTCCGGCGGGAAGAGCACCAGCATGGCCAGGCCGGAAAATTTCTGTTTGCTGATTTCAGCGAGACTGCCTTTGAAAACGTGTTCGTCGCTGCCCAGGTTTTCAACAACTGCAGCTGCTCTTGTGGCAGCGGCCGGAAACGCCCCAAGCAATTCTTTGGCAATGACACCGGGATGGCGTTTTGGGTCGGCGTAAACAATGGCGGTTTCCGCCGCAAGTATTTGCCGCCAGGGGAGGGGCGAAGAGCGGCCGTGCAGGGAAAAGAAACAGGTTTCAGACCATGGCAGCTTCAGTCTCGACATGGCATGCTGGGCCGCTGTAACATTGGGAATAATGGTGACTTCCACATCCCCGGCAGGCTTGACAAAGTGCGAACCGATACCGAAAAAAAGAGGGTCTCCGGAAGCCAGCACCGCCACCCTTTGTGTTCGGGCCAGATCCAGAAGTGTTGTGACGGCCTCTTTGACATGGCTGCCGAGCTCGATAGTTTCCCCCCGGAAGTTCGGAAACCAGTCCAGCAGGCGGCGCCCGCCGGCAAGGACATCGGCCTCGTTCAAAACTTTGAGATGTTGAGGGGTCAGGTCTTTTAAGCATGTCCCACAGCCGATGACGGTTAGGCATCCCTTCATGGCGTATCTCTTTCTGAAAGCAGCTTCCCCAGAGGATTGAAAACCAGGAGTTCCACATCCAGTCCGGGGACCCATTCCCGGAAAACATCGACCGCAGCTTTAGTCAGGATGGCGACGATCTTTTGCTGTTGGGTTTGCGGCAGGGATTCCATGAATTCCCGAAACGAGCGCAACTGTTTGCTTTTTGATTTTTCCGCCTCCGGAAAGCCCTGATGTTTAAGAAAGTCGAGAATTTTTCCTACATCCTGGCTCACTCTGTGGGCGTGGGTGTTGGCGTGGCCGAGTGCGTATTTGGCCAATTTGCCGGCCATACAACCGATGAAGACCTTGGAGATGCCCTCCTGCCGACAAATTTCGAGGGCCTCACGGATGAAATCTCCTATTCTTAAGCAGGCATATTCCGGGATGTCCGGAAGCATATCCCGTATTTGTCTATGAGTTTTTCCGCCCGTGACCAAGGCGACTTTTTTAACGTTGGAAGCTGCCGCGCCACGAACCAGGACACGGATAGTATCAACATAGGCGGCATGGGAACAAGGAATGACGAGACCCGTAGTGCCAAGAATGGAAAGCCCTCCCTCAATGCCGAGAATCGGGTTCAATGTTTGGCGGGCCAGCTCTTTTCCATTATCGATTGAAAATTCAATCAACAAAACTTGCGGGTAGGCAATGGCAGCTGCGCGCCTCAGGTTTTCCGCGATCATGGTTCTCGGGATGGGATTTATCGCCCATTTTCCAGCCGGCACGTCGAGGCCGGGGCGCCGTACCAGGCCAACGCCTTCCGCTCCACGAATGATCAGCCTTGCAGCTCCGCAACATTCAACATAGTCTTCGGGGCAAGCTGCCTGGCCCACAGACCTACTTACTCGGGCGCGGATTAAGGCCTTGTCTGTAACATCTATATCGTCGCCGCCATCCTTGATCGCCCAGGCCTCCGCTGAGCCGTCTTTGTGCAGCACGGCTCCATCGACGTTAATGATTCGGGTTTGGCCATCGGCAAACCAGAGCGGCAGTTTTTCCCGGAAAGGTTCGCCTTGAAGGTGTCGCAAGGCGGTCAACGCCGTGGCAGCCGCATAGGCTCCCGTACTGAAGCCGCTCCGCAGCTTAATCGAACCGGATGTTTTGTCATCCTTTTTCATGCAACCTGTTTCCGCTTTCCATTATCCCATGCAGGGCCGCCACTGCCAGGGGGCTGCCCCCACGGCGGCCAAGCAGGACAATATGCGGCACCTCGGTTTCCATAATCAGCTTTTTTGATTCCACTACATTGACGAACCCGACCGGCATGGCAATCACCAGACGTGGCCGGACCTCGCCTTTGAGGATCATGCGAGCCAGGCCCGCCAAGGCCAGTGGTGCGTTGCCTATGAGAACGATAGCCCGGTCGAGAATGGTCCGCGATTTTTCCAGGGCGCACAAAGCTCTGGTTCGTCCGGTTTTTTTTGCCAGGCGGGCGACGTCGTCGTCGGCCACATAGCAATGAATGTCGTTGCGGCTATAAGCGTCGTGAAAACGGCGCAGTTTGTTGACGGAAACTCCACTGCGAATCATGTTGGAGTCGGCATAGACGGGGGCACCCTCTTCAAGAGCCTGTAACCCCTTCTCAATAGGATTGTGGGCAAAAAAGACATGGTCCTTCAGGGAGCAATCGCCTGCCGCATGAATCAAACGCCGGACAACTCGCCATTCGGTTTCTGGCAGAGTTATTTTTCCGATTTCCGTTTCAATAATCCGGAAGCTCTCTTTCTCAACTTCTTCACCCCGTAGGTCCCAGCGAATGTCCGTCATGGTTTCCTCTTAGAACGAAAGTTCTTTGCTGAATTTTCAGACATGATTTCCCCTTTTGGCAATAAGCAGGGAAAGATAGTCTTGCGGCAGGGCCGATATGGCGCCGGGATCGGTTTCCATGACCATGTCGAGGTGACCGATGCGGGCGGCGTAAAAGAGGCTTTCCGGCGCCATGGTTTCAATGACCTGGCGGACCTTGTCATCACGGTTGCGGTAAGTTTTCAGGAGAATCGCCGTATCGGAGCTTTTAAGGGCTTCCTGGTTGGAAAAAGAGTTCTCGAGGGCCGGGATAATCGTCAGGATCTCCCGGTTTTCGACCAGTGGTTCCCCGCGTAAGGCGGCAGCCGCCTGAAAGGATGTGATGCCCGGCACAACTTCGATGACAACCTGCGGTATTTTCAAGAGAATCTGGCGGCGCAGGTAGCCAAAGGTGCTGTAAATAAGAGGGTCGCCTATGGTGGCGACGGCTGCGTCTTCCCCGGTAATCAGTACGTCAATAACCTGGTCAGCGGCTTTCTCCCAGTTGGCGGCACGTTTTGCCAGCGAACCGGCCATGGAGAAGATGAGTCTTTCCCGGCGCGCATGACAATCACTCAGTTCTTTAAGGATACCGCCGGAAATGCTTTCCTGACTGTTGGGACCGGCGATGTCAAAGATAACCTGAACCTGGCGGAAGATGTTGACGGCTTTGAGAGTTAATAGCTGAGGGTCGCCAGGGCCGACGCCAACACCATAAAGTTTTCCGATTTGTGCGCTCATGTGCGGTTCTCCACGATAATGTCCTGCCGGGCTGGGAGCGTCCGCGGAACATAAAAAAGCGTCCATAAACCTGAGAATACAGGAATATGGACGCCGATTTTCGTCCCCCGCCATGTACTCCCAAAACCCGGGGAGAATACGATGGTTGTCATTCCGAGCAGGTCTTCCGGCTTCCGGGTCACCCTACTTCCCGCGCCTTCCCATCCATTTTGGACAGTGGCGTTCGCGGGGTTCGTTTCCGGTAACGGCGGCGGGTCCGCGACGGATTTTCACCGTCTTCCCTATTATTCCCGAAACGGGAACTCGTATGTCGAGAATATACAGTTGCGAGGTTAGGATGTCAAATTTTAAAGGCTCTAAACCAGCAGAAATGATCTGAGGTCAAGAGCCTTTTGAAAGCCTGATCCTGAGGCTGAAAAAAGATCGCTGGGCGATATTTTTTCTTCAAGAATTTGCTTTTTTTATCCTTTGGTCCATTCCTCCGGAGCAGGTTTCAGTAATGGCATGGACGGAAAGGTAAGTTAAGTTAAGTCTTCTTAATTCCATGCCCCTTTCTTGTAACTGAAAATATGCTTGTTGGGAATGACGGTGACGGCTGCAAACTTGCCTCTTTTACACTCTTCGGGGCTTTTCCCGAGAGCCTCGAAAACCTTTTCCTGGTAGGAAAGGATACCGACGTAGGGAACACTTTTGGACTTTGAAGGGCGGACTTTGTATTTCAAAGATGCGTCGTCGATTTCATGGAAGCGGGCGCAGTACAGACCGTTCGCTTGTTTCTGGATCTGCATGCGGGAGCGGGAAAATTGATGGTTTTTGTTGAGTTTCTGGACTTTTGTTTGGGCGAATTTCTGAAAGCTGGCATTCATTGCCGCCAGCTTTTCATCATTTGCCGAGGTGTTGGTTTTCTGATCGCCGGCAAAGGCAGGTGCCGCCAGCATTACTGAAAGGACCAGGAACAGGAAAATTCTGCAAACTTTTTTCATGATTGACCTCCCCAAAAATGTGTTGTGGTCAACCAAAGCAGCAATCGCTGTTCCAAAAATAATGGCATGATGCTAAGTCTTCGATATCACAGAAAAGATTGTGTTATCATCCCGGTGAAAAAGAGCGAAGTGACGTTGACAGCTTAGCAGAAGGTGACAATTTTTTCCAGAAGGACCTGTGAAAAAAACAGAGATGGGGGAAAACTGCCTAAAACAAAGCCGGCCAGGGGAAAAACCCTGGCCGACTTTTGTCTCTATTTTTGTAAGCTCAACTGACGTTATTTGGTCATGATTTCAACCCGGCGGTTGAGTTTACGGCCCTCCTCAGTATTATTGTCAAATTTGGGCACTGTTTCACCGTAGCCGATCACCTCAAGGCGGTTGGCAGCGACACCATTGTTGGTGAGCCAGGTACCGACGGCTCCGGCCCGGCGTTCGGAAAGCCCCTGATTATAGACGTCAGTGCCGACGGAGTCGGTATGGCCGGCAACGATGAACTTGGCCGCAGGGTCTTCATCCAGGATCATCTTAACCTGCTCGAGGACAGGGATCATGTCATCGGTGATATCAGCTTTGTCGAATCCGAACAGCAGGTTGAAGGTAATGACTTCTTTCTTCATGACCGGTGCGGGTGCCGGTGCCGCCTCGGCACCTTCGGTATAGAGAACGTTGCGGGCGAATTGAGCCATGCCTGCATCTGAAGCAAGCGAATTAACGTCCGCACTGACAGAGCAGTCCGAAAGGCCGCGAAGCTGATCGATCGTTCTCTGCCCTTTTTCGGTATCGGCCAGACTGACCGCATGAATGCAGATATTGTCACCGTATTTGTCGTAAAGACCCTTGGCTACGTCCACGGGATTGAACCCGGCATTCCAGCCACCGTCGCTAAAAAGAATGATGGCGGTTTTACCCGGGAGGGGTTTTTTCTCACCACCCTCTACGAGTCCTGTCTGGATTTTTCCATCGGCACCACTAAAGCCCCTTCCAATGTAAGACAGGTTACCCAGCAGCCCGAAGTCCGTATCCACCTCTCCGGCTGCGGTCTTGAGAAGACCATTCTGGTAGGTCTGAAGCGGGGCGACTTCTGCGAAGGGGGCAACCCCATAAACACCTGCGGTGTACCCCAGTTCAGGGACTTCTTTGTCCAGGCGTGAGACCATGTCAACAGCCGCATCGATTTTTTTCTGGTTGGAGCCTGGATAGATTTCAGACATGGACCCTGAGGTGTCGACCAGAACCAGAAAGTTATCCACCTTTTTTACCAATTTTGCTGAGGCGGAAAGTGGTAATATCAGGCCTAAACTGATCACCATGGCCAATGCGAATAACGAAAACTTTCCAAATTTTTTCATCTTCCCTCTCCTTCTCAAAGAATTTTTTTCAAAAAAAGCTAATTAAATGAAAGTATTTAATGGAGCCGTGTCTTTTTCCTTTCATCCTTTCCAGGGAACTGCTCCCTCTTGTTTATTAAATTTGTTACAGCTCTCTCCTTAAATTCATAATAAGAATTTTAGAACAGTCGGGGGATATTTCAACTGGAGTTCATTAAAAAAAATTCGAAAAAGAATGCCTTTCAATAAATAACCGGACTTGTGGCAAAGAGCTTTAGGAACCTCAGAATAATTCGATCTCATTTGAAATTTTTTGGCTGGAAGCAGAATAGGAATTAACGGCTGAAATTATGAGTGTGGTAAAATAGTAACCATGCCGGCAAAACGGCAAAAATAAAAGGAAATAAAGGGCATCAGAAGCAGGGGGACAGGATAAGTTGGCGCTACCAACCTCTTTTCAAAATATTCAACTGTCGGAATTAAGCGAGGACGAGTGGGAAGCCTTGTGTACTCATTGTGGGTTCTGCTGTCTTCACAGGATTCAGGATGTGGAGACGGGCGATATTTACACAACCCGGGTCCTCTGTGAATTCTATGACCTGAATGCGGGCAGGTGCTCTGTTTATTGCGACAGGTTTCGGCTCAATCCGGGTTGTACAAAAATAACGCAAGGGAACATCGCCGACTTGTCATGGCTTCCCTATTCATGCAATTACCGGCGAGCCTATGAAAAGAGGCCTCTCCTGGAAAACAGGCTTTTCCCTGAAGGCAAGGAGGCGAAGAGCCGGAAAAAATGCTTTGAAAAGGTCCTCGGCTGCAAAGTCGTTCTGTACCGGGAAGGGATGGACCTTGCCGAATACCTTATTTTTCAGCAGTGCGGCTGATGATGGCCTAAATTTGCAAAGGACCTCTGGCAAGCAAGTTTTTTGAAAAAATCTTAAAAAGAAAAAAAGTTAATAATCAGGACCGTTTTGCTCATCTCAAGCCTGAGCATCACCAGAAGATTCAGGAATTCATCAACCGGGGTCTGAAGCGCTGCGGCATCAAGATTCCTGCTGAAGCAGTCTACGGAAGCTTTCAGAAGGTTGAGGTGAAATAAAAAACTGGCCCCCTGAAAGAAAGTCGATTTGGTTTTCTTCCAGGGGGCTTTTTATATGGTTTTAAGTAGAGTTTTCTTTAGACCGACTTTTCCGTTCGGCAGTAGATTTATCAGAAATCTGGTTGCCTTCCGGTGGATTTGCCCCTACTTTTCGGATACGCCTATCCGCATTCTGACAACTCCGTTCTGGTCCATAACAGCGATGGTATTGTAATTCCCCTTGGCCATTCGGATCATCAGGAAAGGATGGGTGATGATTTGCGTGGTGAGCATCCCTTTTTTCGGTTCGATCCAGCGGATCGGTACCAAGGCAGCGCGGTTTTTTATGCCTGCGGTCTCTGCCATCAATTCCAGAGCATATCCCCCCGTGGGTTTTTGCCCCATCCAGACGGTTAAAACCCCGTATTCGGTAAAATCGATTTTCGGCATATCCATGGGCATAGCCGGAATTTTGGTTCCTTTGCCAAGTCGAGCCAGGAGGTCGGACAGTTGATTTTCATTGGAGACCCACATGGCGTCCGGGATTTTTGAAGTTCCGGGCATCTGTTGACCGGCGCGGATTTTTGTCAAAAGCACTTGCGCCGGCGTGGTTTGCGAGGAATGGGCGCAGGCTCCGATAATGGGATTCAGGATCAGCAACAGGATGAGAAAATATTTGTGACGCACGGGGGGATCCTTGTTTAGCCTCCCCCGGCCGACGGCCAGAGTTAACAAGCCGTCGCCCGGGGGAGAGGTATTTGATAGAGGGGCTCAGCGCAGGCGCATGAATTGAGGCCGGGGCTCATCCTCTTCGTTTAAAAGACCAATGCTGGAAATGGATAGGCTCAGGTTTGTAAAAAAGTCCAAGCCGCTCATATTGTCGGTGGCTTCCACGTATATGGGCTGGTCCAGCGTGGGATAGGCGCCCACCGATTCACCGGGATTGTCAATGTAAGAGTCGTTGTCCCGGTCGCTGCCGGCCACGATCAGGTAAGTCCCCCCTTGGGAAACACGGCTGAAGCTGTAGGAATAAACGCCCCCGGACGCCGGGACATTGTCCTGGTCCAGGATAGAATAGTCATCCGCATCGACCAGAAGGATATAGTGATATCCGGCATTGTAGTCGGTGGTAGCGGAACTGACCTGGATACTGATCTGGACGGTAACCGAACTGCCCAGGGAGGAAGTGAAGGTGACGGTGGCTGTATAGGTGCCGTCGCTCAAACCCGTACGATCGGCTTGGAGGGTATAGGTGCCGAGACCCTCGCCGTCCACAGAATTTGCCGATACTGTCAGCCAGGCGGCGTCGTCACCGAAATCAATGACAGAGAGGGCGTCGGTGCCGATTTTTGAAACAGTTACAGTGGCGCTGGTTCCGGAAGTGCCGAAATTGATGATGGTTGGACTGACATTCAAAACCGTCGGTACGGTGCCGCTGTCGGCAGCTTCCATCGCTTTCAAGGCATCGATAAGGCCGTAACCGTAGTAATTGTCCCTGCCGGCGCTGCCGATATCGGTGGTGATGGCGCCACTGGCCAGAAGGGTGTCCAGGCCGGCCGGGGTCAGGGCCGGGTAAAGGGCCTTCATCAGGGCCACCACGCCGGCAACATGGGGGGTGGCCATGCTGGTGCCGGCCATTAATTGATAGTCATAAACGGTGGAGCCGGACGAGTCGTCACCGCAGGTGCTCCAGACCATATCCTGGTAGCCGTCGCCGTTGCTGTCACCGGCATCCCCGCCCGGTGCTGCCACATCTATGGTGGGTCCGAAGTTGGAGTAGGAAGCCAGGGTTCCGTTGATATTCACGGCACTTACCGAGATGACGCCGTTATAAGCAGCGGGGTAGGAGGGGGTGGAAGAAGAATTGTTGCCTGCCGCCGCAATGATAATAACACCGTTTCCGCGGGCCTGGTTAATCACATCCTGGGTAATTGAGTCGTAGCCGCCGCCTCCCAGGCTCAAGCTGAGGATATCGGCCCGTTGGGACGCGTCCAGCGTAGTTCCGGAGTCGTTGCTGAGCCCCGCCGCATAGCGGATGCCTTGTTCCACATCGTAGATGGTGCCCCCTCCGACACCCAGCACCCGCACAGGCATGATCCGGGTGTCCCACCCCACACCGGCCACGCCCACGTTGTTATCGGTGGCGGCAGCAATGATGCCGGCGCAGTGGGTGCCGTGAAAGCTGCTGCTTCCGATGACGGAGTCACCAGGGTCGTTGGGGTCGGCATCGATGCCGTCGTCGTCGTGGCTCATGCTGATCTGGGAGACGAAGTCGTAGCCGGTGTCGGTGAGCTTTCCGCTGAGATCCGGATGGAGCATCAGGACCCCGGTATCAATGACGGCGACGATGACATCCGGATTGCCTGTGGTGTAGTCCCAGGCCTGGGGCAGGTTGATCTGGGGAAAGTGCCATTGCCTGCCATAGAGGGTGTCATTCGGTTGCGTGGCAAAGTGACGAACAATGTAGTTAGGCTCGGCGTAGAGAATGTCGTCACGCTGGCGCAGGGCTTTGATAATTTGCAAGGTGTTTATTTTGCGCTCCAGAACCGCATCATTGGCGATCGTAACTTTGGAAAGGCCTTTGGTTATGCCAAGGGCCTGGTAAAACATCCCCTGGGCATCCGTGTCGTCAAAGGTCATGAGCATTTCCCGGTCCCCCCCCCCGGCAGCCAGGGTCATGCCAATGGCTGCGGCCCTATCCTTGGAGGTCTGATCGGCATCCGCCGTCTGGACCGAATCTTTGAAACGTACAATCACCTGGCCAGGAACAAATTCATAACAGGTGGAAAGGATACCGGCTTCCGGCCCGGCTTCAGCACTTGCAGACGCTCCGATGGTCAGGATGTAATTGGAAGCACCGCGATAGGCAAAGACACGGACGATATAGGTATTGGAGACCTCAACCGTGACCGATTCGGATTGGCCTAGACCGATTGACTGGGCCACCTGCCTGCCATTGAGTTCGTACAAATACAGGTCCAGGTCCCCGGCATTGTAATCGCCTATGGCGAGGGAAATGGTGTCTCCAGCGTTGCACTGAACCTGGAAATAGTCATCGGTATCACCACTGAAATAGGACCGTCCATTTGAACCGAAGTTGGGCAAGTTGACGTAGCCGCCTAGGGAAATGGGGTTAGGCAGGGCCTGTGCCGTGGCGAGGGAATCGTTGGCAATATAGGTTTCATTGGGGTCGTTGACGTCGCTGTCGGTCAGAACTCCCGAAGGAACGAAGATGGACCCGCTCAGAGTAACGGTAGAGGTACTGGGTGGATTACCGCCGCCACCGCCGCCACCACCGCAGCCCCCGGTGGACAGGAGCAGAAGCGCTGACAGAAGAATGACGAAATACTTCGCTAATTTTTCCATCCCCCAAGCGCAATCCTTTGCCCGGTTGATCATGACCCCTCCTTGATTTTTTTAAAACAACACCGGTTGGCAAACAAAAATCTTTATCTTAATCCGTGAGGCGGCAAAAAGAGATCATTGATGGCTAAATCGGGAAAAGGGTTTTTAAAGTCTAACGCATACCTCAGAAACAATGGCTGATTAAATTCTTATAATAGCTCAGCTCAGACAGTTGTTGCAAAGGCAAAAGCGGGGAGATAAAGTTTTTTTCATAGAACCTTTTTTTGTCAAATATGAAATAGAGAATAAAAAAAGGACTTAGGAAAATTTTCCTAAGTCCTTGATTTTATGGCGCGCCGCAAGAGATTCGAACTCCTGGCCTTCTGATCCGTAGTCAGACGCTCTATCCAGCTGAGCTAGCGGCGCAAATATCTGACAAAGCCCGGTATTTATGACCTAAAACCGATTCCATGTCAATAATTTTAACAAAAGCTTGAATGCGTTAAAATTCTTTTTTTACTGGCGGAGAGGGAGGGATTCGAACCCTCGGTACGGGTTTAAACCATACACTCGCTTAGCAGGCGAGCACCTTCGGCCTCTCGGTCACCTCTCCGTTATCCGCTGTCTGAAAGTATAAAGAGCAAAAATGCGTATCTAGCTTTTTCAATGGCGAAGGAGGTAGGATTAGCCCACTCTGTCGGTGACTTCCTGTCACCTCCGGCGTCGGCCCCCCTTCACTGGCTTCCGCGGACGTCCTGTCCGCTCATCTGCCGCCGGCAGCGCTCGCTCCGCTTCGAATCCTACTAAAAATCCAAAGTAAATATTGGCGGAGGAGGTAGGATTCGAACCCACGGTACTTTCGTACAACGGTTTTCAAGACCGCCGCCTTAAGCCACTCGGCCACTCCTCCGAAGATTTTTCAACCTCTCTCAGCGGATTTGAAGCGCTCCGGGCAATATTACAACTAACCTCCGGTCTTTTTTGAGGATGACCTCATTTTTACGGAAAACCGGTTTTTTCGACCCGACAGAGTTCTAATGTGTACCAAATCACAGGTCTAATTTCAAGCCTGATTTGCATTGCCGGGTCGATGGTAATCAGTCCGGAATTGTTCACTGCATGTTATTCAAGCCGTAATTTTTTCCATTCCGCCCATGTAAGGCCGGAGGGTTTCGGGGATGACAACGGAGCCGTCGGCTTGCTGGTAGTTTTCGAGAATTGCGATCAGGGTTCTGCCGACGGCCAGCCCGGAGCCGTTGAGGGTATGAACAAATTCCGGTTTGGCGCCTTTCTCGCGGCGGAAACGAATATTGGCCCGGCGGGCCTGGAAGTCCCGACAATTGGAACAGGATGAAATTTCGCGATAGGTATTCTGGCCCGGCAACCAGACCTCGATATCGAAGGTGCGCGCTGCTGAAAAACCGATATCACCGGTGCAGAGGTCGACGACCCTGTAGGGAAGCCCCAGGCGCTGGAGGACGATTTCCGCATTGTTCAGGAGTTTTTCCAGCTCTTCCCCCGAGGTTTCCGGCAGCGTATATTTGACCAGTTCGACCTTGTTGAACTGGTGCTGGCGGATGAGCCCCCGGGTGTCTTTGCCGTAGGAACCCGCTTCCCTGCGGAAACAGGGGGTGTAGGCCGTGAAATAGATGGGGAGATCCTCGGCCGCCAGGGTTTCACCGCGGTGGATGTTGGTAAGGGGTACTTCCGCGGTGGGGATCAGGAAGAAATCGGGGCTGTCGGTATGAAAAAGGTCATCTTCGAATTTCGGCAATTGGCCGGTCCCGGTCATGGTTTCGCGGTTGACCAGAAAGGGCGGGATGATTTCGGTGTAGCCGTGCTCGCCGGTGTGGAGGTCGAGCATGAAGTTGATGAGAGCCCGTTCGAGCCGGGCGGCGGCAGAGCGATAGACGACAAAACGGGCTCCGGCCAGTTTACCGGCACGTTCAAAATCGAGGATGCCGAGGCCCTCACCGATTTCCCAGTGGGGCTTTGGGGTGAAGCTGAAGGCTGGAATAGTCCCCCAGCGCCGGATTTCGACATTGTCCTCTTCTCCGGCACCCTGTGGACAGCCCTCTTCAGGCATGTTGGGGAGGTTGAAGAGGAAATCCTGAAGGTTGCTATCCAGGGTTTTCAATTCCTCGTCAAGCTCTTTGATTTCCTGGGAGACCCCTTTCATTCGGGCAATTTCATCCTGAACCTGGGTCTTGTCCCTGGTTTTACCGATGACGGCCGAGACCCGGTTTTTTTCCGCCTTGAGGGCTTCGGATTGAGCGAGAAGGCCGCGCCTCTTTTCGTCGAGACTGAAAAAGATGCCGAGATCGACCTCGGTTTTGCGGCTTTCCAGGGCTTTTTTGACGATGTCGGAATGGTCACGGATAAATTTGGGATCAAGCATAGAGGGGACCTTTTCAAGACTGGGGTTCGGTTCGAAAAATTTTCATTGCTGATGTTCAATCGTCCTTGAGTCTGCTGCCGTTGACCCACCATTCGCTGTCATCGTCGAACCACCAGCGGCTCGAATCGGTTTTCCAGATGGTTTCAGCGAGTTCCTTGGCGGCGGCGGTTTTCAGACGGCGCACGGCAAAAGGGAACCACTCGTCGGCATTGCGGTTGCCCAGATCCTTATATTCTTTCAGGGCAAGAATCATCTCCAGCTGGTCGGCGTCGTGGGCAATGAGGGCCTCCCGGCTGGTAACCCTGCTGAATTCATCAATCGTGTCCCGGTATTCGGCGCCGAAGGGGAGAGTGGCGGCCAGGTCGTCCACAGCTTTTTTTTCATCAACGCGGACGTATTTCTTGTTAACGTAGTTCATATCACCGGTGCGGGCCTCGGGAATGTCATGGAAGAGGCAGAGTTTGAGAACCTTCTCGGTATCGACCTGACCGTCAAGTTTGGCCAGGGTGAAGCCGATGATGGCTGAGCGGTACAGGTGTTCGGCGACGGATTCGGAACCTGAGCCGAGAAACTGAAAACCGGAACGCGGCGTTCTTTTGAGCATGCCGACCTCAAAAAGGAAATTAGCCAGATTTTTCATATTTTCCTTTCTCCGGCGCGGTGCAGGATGGAAATCCAGGGAAGGATTTGTTAAGCAGACGTCCGGACATTCTAATATAATTATGCCGTTCAGTAAACCGCTGCCTTTGCTGTTCCGGCAGGTTCTTTTCAAAACCCGGCAAAAAGGGAAAACGAGATTTCTCTGTTGAAGACTTGAGGAGAAATCAGTATTGTAATAAAACGCTGTTTTAAAATTATATTATCCGTAAAATGATTTTGAATTTATGACAACTGAGCTGTTTAAGCAAGGAGAGAGACATGACGAAGACACGCATCGAAAAAGATTCCATGGGCGAAATGCAGGTCCCGGAAGATGTGCTTTACGGAGCCCAGACGGCCCGCGCCGTAGCCAACTTCCCGGTCTCCGGCAGCGGTTTTCCCCGGCCGTTTATTCGCGCCCTGGGATTGATCAAGAAAAACGCAGCAGCAGTCAATGCCGAACTGGGACTGGTGGATGCGGACAAGGCGAGAATGATCGAGCAGGCCGCTCAGGAGGTGGTCGATGGCAAGCTGGATGAACATTTCGTCGTCGATATCTACCAGACCGGCTCCGGAACCAGCACCAATATGAACACCAACGAGGTGGTTGCCAACCGGGCCAAGCAGCTCATGGGAGACGCGACCGGCAAGGCGGTTCATCCCAACGATCATGTCAATTTCGGTCAGTCGAGTAATGATGTTATCCCGACGGCGTCCAACATTTCCGCGGCCGTGGAAATCAAATATTCTCTCATTCCCGCTCTTTTTGATCTACAGGAGGCCCTCGGGGAGAAGGCCGTGGCCTTCGACGATATCGTCAAGATCGGCCGTACCCACCTTCAGGATGCCACTCCGGTCCGTCTTGGCCAGGTCTTCTCAGGTTATGCCCGGCAGGTTGCCCTGAGTATCCGGCGCATTGAAACTGCCAAGGAAGGGCTCAAAGAGCTGCCCCTGGGCGGCACGGCAGTGGGAACAGGGATAAACACCCATCCCGAATTCTCCCGCCGCGTGGTTGGCCGGATTTCCGACGCTACGGGTATTGAGTTCCGCGAGGCGGTAAACCACTTTGAGGCCCAGGGAGCCCGCGATGCCCTGGTGTATGCCAGCAGCGCCCTCAAGACTTGCGCCTGCGCGCTTTTCAAAATCGGCAATGACATCCGCTTCCTCGGCAGCGGGCCCCGCTGCGGTCTGGGCGAGCTGAAACTTCCCCCGGTCCAGCCGGGAAGCTCCATCATGCCGGGCAAGGTCAATCCGGTCATGGTTGAGAGCCTGATGCAGGTTTGCGCCCAGGTGATCGGCAACGACGCGGCCGTTGCCGTGGGCGGACTGTCGGGGAATTTCGAACTGAACGTCATGATTCCGGTCATGATCCACAACGTTCTTTCCTCCATCAAGCTATTGACCAACTGCGTCAGGCTTTTTACCGAGCGTTGTGTCCGCAACCTGGAAGCCGACCGTGAAGCTATCGGCAAACTGGTTGAGCAGAGCCTGATGCTGGCCACCCCGCTGGCCCCGGTCATCGGCTACGATCAGGCCGCCGAGGTTGCCAAGGAAGCGTACAAAACCGGCAAAACCATTCGCGAGCTGGTTCGCGAAAAAGGGATTCTCCCTGAGGACAAGCTTGAGGAGGTGCTGAACATCCGGGCCATGACGGAACCGGGCATTTCCAAGTAGGAGCATTCAAAGACGTCCTTTTTTTTCAATACCCGTGCATTTTTTCAGAGCCCCCACCTTGCCGTAGGGGCTCGATTATTTTGCGAGGTGATGGTTGACCAGGGCGATGATGTGCTCACCGGCGGTCTGGACCTGCCAGTTTTTTAGACCGGGGACTTTTTCCAGTGCTTTCATGCTGGTCGGTTTGCGGCGCGTGATGTCTTCGAGAAGGGCATTGTTGATAAGGGTGCCGGGATTCAGATCGAGTCGGGCGGCGGCTTCCTTGCGCCAGGCCTTGAGTTCCTTGACAAGGCGGTTGGAAATGGCATTTCGGGAGCGGCGCTCCAGATTCGGGCGTTCGGGGAGGTCTTCCTTGGGAAGCTGACGGACGGCTTCGATTATTCTGAGAATCTGGTCACCGTGGCGTTTAAGGAGGCGGGTCGAGATTCCGGTTGCATTGGTCAGGCTTTCCGCTGTTTTGGGAAGGGCGCCGGCCGCGGCAACCAGTTCCCTGGTGCCGATGATCTGGAAATAACGGCGATTGCCCATACGTGCTTCCCCATCGCGCCAGTTTAAAAGCTTTTCCAGAGCTGCTAGCTGGCGGCTGTTGAACTTGGCCGCTTCACGGATGGAATGAACCAATTGGTCGGCAGTATTGCTGTGCCGGACCTGTTCCAGCAAGGCGAATTCCTCGAGGGCCCAGGCCAGCCGTCCTTTTTCCCTCAGACGCGCTTCGATGATGGCCGCTAAGCGATGAAGATAGCGGGTGTCCTCGGCGGCATAGTGAAGCATGTCTTCCGGCAACGGCCGGATCGACCAGTTGGCGCACTGAAAACGCTTGTCGAGTTCTACGCCGAAATGTTCCCGAAGCAGGTCCGCAAGCCCGAGGTGCTTTTCCCCCAGCAGTTTGCAGGCCGTCATGGTATCGAAAATATTGTGGATTTCAATGCCAAAATCGCGATGCAGGCAGCGGACGTCGTAATCGGCGGCATGAAAGATCTTCCGCACCCCGGGATTTTCCAAAACCGTTTTGAGGGGAGAGATATCCGGCAGCTGAAGCGGATCGATAAGAACCGTGCGTCGGGGGGTGGCCATCTGGATCAGGCAGACCTGGGCCGTATAGCAGTGAAAGGAGTCGGCCTCGAGATCCACAGCAAGGGTTTTTTCGTCCTTGATTGTTTCGGTGAAGGCGAGAAGGGCTTGCCGTGTGTCGATCAGTTCTGGGGTTATTTCCACCATTTCCGTTTTCCGCATTCAAGAACCTGAGGTTGTTTTTTTAAGGTCTCCATGGAGCAAATGGAGAATTTTTTTGTGAGCGCCATGGAGGGGCAGCCCGGCCATCTCCGCCAGGGACATCCAGGCCTCGCCACTTTCGCAGACGTTTTCATTCCGGCCCTCGACCTCGGCGAAAAAGACCTCCGATTCAAGGCGGAAATGGCTGTACGCGTGACGGATGTTCCCCAGCGTTTGCGGGTTCCCGGTGGTGCTGAGTTCAGCGAGGAGCCTTTCGGCGATTTTTCCGGCACCGGCAGACCCTTCCGCTTCCAGGCGGGGAAACTCCCAAAGTCCTCCCAGCATCCCTCCATAAGGACGTTTACGCAGCAGAAAACGTCCCTCGTTCAGAAGGACAAGAGCGACTTCGCGCCGCAAGGGCAGCGGCTTGCCCTGTCGGCGCAACGGCAGGAGCTTTTCCCTGCCGGTTTCCCGGGCCAGACAGCAGGACCCCACCGGACAACGGTCACAGGTCGGATTGCGGGGCGTGCAAAGGGTGGCCCCGAGGTCCATTATTGCCTGGGTATAATCATGGGGGCGTTGGTCGGACATCAATGCTTCCGCCCGCTGCCAGAGTTTTTTCTCGATGGCCGGGCGGCGCGGATCCTCCTCCACGGCAAAAAGCCGGACCAGGATACGGCGGACGTTGCCATCCAGAATCGGAATTTTGCGGTTAAAAGCGATGGCAAGGATCGCCCCCGCACTTGACCGGCCGATGCCCGGCAGGCTTGTCAGGTTTTCAAAGTCGCTGGGCAGACGGCCGCTGAAACGGTCCCGCACCCTGATGGCGGCGGCATGGAGATTACGCGCCCGGGAGTAATAGCCGAGTCCGGACCAGAGGGCAATAACCTCGTCAAGGTGAGCATTTGCCAGGCAAAAAAGGTCCGGAAAACGGGCCAGAAAATTTTCATAGTAGGGAATGACGGTTTCCACCCCGGTCTGCTGGAGCATGATTTCCGAGACCCATATGTGGTAGGGATCACGGGTTTTTCTCCATGGCAGATCTCGGCCTTCCCGGTCGTACCATTGAAGGAGCCTTTCGGCAAAGCCGACTGGAAGCGGCACCTCTTTTTGAGATGGGGCCGAGGTCATCCCAGATCCCGCAAGGTTTGAACGGTTTTTTCCATGTCAGCCGGGGTGCCGATGGAAATTCTCACCCCATGACTTAAAAGGGGATCGGAAAAGTAGCGGACCAGGACTTTCCGTTCAAAAAGCTGGTCGTGAATACGCTTGCCGTCCCGGTCGGGAGGCACGGCGAAGACGAAGTTTGTCTGCGAGGGGACAACGCTGAAACCGAGGCCGCGGAGCTGTTCCGAGAACCATTCCCGGGTGGCGCGAATTTTTTCGATGCAGTTACGGAAATAATTCTGATCCTTCAGGCTGGCGGCAGCCGCCGCCTGGGCCAGGCGGTCAAGATTGTAATGATCCCTGACCTTGTTCAAAGCCGCGATGATTTCCGGCCGGGCTATGGCCAGACCGATGCGCATCCCTGCCAGGGAATAGCTTTTGGACAGGGTGCGGGTTACGACCACGTTGGCACGACGGCGGACCAGGTCGAGAGAGTTCTCCTCGGCAAAATCAACATAGGCTTCATCTAGGACCAGAATTCCAGGCAGTTTGTCCGCCAGCATTTCGATGAAGTTTTTGGAAAACGCAAACCCGAAAGGGGCGTGGGGATTGGTGAGAAAAAATATTTTCCCCTGGAAATTTTCCGGAGGTTCTTCAAAGTTCAGGTCTCCGCCAAGCCGGAAAGTCCTCACTTGTGCCCCCTGGATTTGGGCCAGGGTCTGGTAATAGGAATAAGAAGGGTGAACATAACCGACTTCCTCCCCTTCGCCCGCAAAACAGCGGATGAGATTGTTGAGAACCTCGTCCGAACCGTTGGCCATGATAATCCAGTCCGGGTCAAAACCGTAAACTCTGGCCGCTTCGAGACGGGAGGCCAGGCTTTTGGCATCGGGATATTGGCGCAGGCCCTCCCCGACCTCGTCCCGAATGGCCTGGATGACGGCCGGGGAGGGCGGGTAGGGGTTTTCATTGGTATTCAGTTTTATGTAGGCGACTGCGTTTTCAGGCTGAAAACCTGGAACATAGGCCGCCATTTCAACGATGTTGCTGCGTAACTGATTCATCTTGCTTCTCCGGACATTGCGGAATGGTTCATATCTTTGAAGGTTTGAAAAGATGACCGTTTGTCGATTGCGAACCTGTAGTAAAACAAAGTATGCGGGAAAAACCCATTAAAAAACTCCACCCGGTGGTGGAGTTTTTCCTGTTGCGGATATCACCCTGCCGGGGGAAAAGCCGGTACTTATTTGTTTACCTTGAACTTTGCATGTTCATCCTGAGTGAAAAATCGGTATCCGCGGCCAATGGAAGACCTTTTCAAATCAATGGCGACCTTGTCCCTGAGAACGTCGTCATTGAGAAGGTTGGAGGATTTATAAGCCATGACCGAAGCTCCATAGAGGAAAAACGCCATGAACGGAAGCGGAATGGGGTCCATCTCAGCGGCAAAGCTGTTTATGAAAATGAGGGTTGTTTTGGTAAAGGCGGCCAGACAGAACAGGCCGGTAATGACATAAGGAACGAGCCGGAAATATTTGTATTTCTTGAGGCACACATCGCAAATGAGAATTTCGGGTGAAGCCATGACTTTGTAGAAGGTTCGTTTGCGATTCATGATCTTTCCCAGTTCGGACTGGTCATCCTCCTGAAATTCACCCCCAAAATAAAACTTGGCAGGGGATGACTGCCTCACTTTGCCGCATTTGGCGCAGGGTTCATCTTTAACTTGTTCGGTTTGGGGTTCAACGGCTTCGTTATTTTCCATGAAAATCCTTGATAAAAACTCTTTAGCGGCTATTTTTTGAAAATACCGCCAGTCCTAAGGAATATGGTTGGAAGTTGGGATTAGATCATTTTTTTTCGGGCGCAGACTGAGGAGCCGTGTTGGCATCGGTCGATTTAAGTAGTTTTGCCTCCAGTTCCTTGGCCCGCTTTTCCGCTTCAACGCTTTGAAGGGCCTGCTGAACCGGAACAAACCTGACTACGGGTTTAACCCAATATAGAAAATAGGCAATTGCACCCAGTATCAGAAGAAGAACCGTAAAAGCAATGCAGGCCTGTCTTTTTGTGCTTTCCGCCATAAAAGTTGTTTCCTTTGAAGAAATGTTTTTTGCACGTCCATTTGAAAATTTTGATCATGGTATCATAAAACGATAATAAGGTTAAGTGGCAAGGATATTTTTGTTTTTTTGGAGTTAATAATAACTCTTGGCTGAATTTTTTCGAATTGTTCGCTGTTTTTTTCTTCTGGCGGGCTTTTCCCTGGTTGCCGCCTGCAGCCCCCTGCCTGCTCAGCGGCCAGCCATGCAGGTTGAAAATGCCCATCATTTCGCTTCCACGCAGGTTCAATTCAACCCCGGGGGGGGGCTTTTGGCTACCGCAGGGCTGGGGGGAGATATAAAAATCTGGTCGTTCCCGGCCATGACCCCGATAATGACTCTCGCTGTGCACAAAAATGCCGTGCGCGGTCTCGTTTGGTTTAACGACAGAATTTTGATCAGCGGCGGGGACGATGGCCGGACCGTTGTCTGGGATCTGGCCAAGGACGAACAACAACAGATACGGGTGGAGCTTTTTTCTTCCCCAATAAAAGGTTTGGCTTTTTTGTCTGCGGGCGGCGAACTGGTTGCCGGCCATAGGGATGGTACGATCCGGGTTCTGGAACTTCCCTCTTTGCGCATTCTGAGGGAACGGAACCTGGGTCGCCGGGTGCTGGCTTTGAGAAGCCGGCCGGATGGAGCGGGGTTGGCTGTTTCGACCGCCGGTAAACAGGTCTTTCTGCTCGACCGCGCACTGCAAGTTGCTCGGGAGCTGCCCATGCCCAACCGTGAAATTTATTCCCTGGCTTTTTCCCCCGATGGTCGCAAGCTTGCCGGAGGTGCCTGGTTTAAGCTCTCTATCTGGGACCTTTTCACTAATTCCCTGGCCGAATGGGATAGCCCGCATTTTGGGAAAATTGCTTCCCTTGACTTCAGTCCTGACGGCGGGCGGCTTGCCTCCATCGGCCGCATTTCCGACTCCAAGATTTTTCTCCTAAACGCCAGGACCGGAAAGCCGGTGCGTTATCTTTTAAGGCACTCTCTCTGCGGAGCGGCCCTGCAATTCAGTCCCGATGGCCGCTATATCGCTTCGGCCAGCGATGACCGCTCGGTCCGCGTATATGACCTGACCGAGCCTTATCCCCCACGCTGAAATGAATACCTGCACCCGTGAATTCTGACCCGGTAGAAGAGCAAGCCGGGGAAACGGTTGTTATCGCCCGGAGGCCCCCTCACCAGTAGCGGTAATAAGGGTGGCGCCGGTACGGGGAGTAAGGGTGATAAGGGTAGTAATAATAAGGATAGTAGGGATAAGGATAGTGGTAATAAGGCGGGTAAGGCCTTCTTTCCGGCTCCCTTGGCCACAGGTAAATCTCGCCGATTTCGAATACCGGATAGCTGTAATCATTGCCGTTCAGCGAATGTTTTTCCTGTCCAGTCAAAGTCCCGATTAAAGTCACCAACCGGTTGTTTTGGTACAGCGCGGGATCGAGAAACTTTTCACTTCGGGCCAGGAACCTGCCCTTTTTTTCGTTTGGCTGGAGAGGCTTGTCCTGAAAATCAAGGTCATAACTTAGAATTTCAAGGGAGCTTTCTTTCTGGGTGGCATGGTTGGCGATAATGATTCCGCCGAGCAGAAAGGTTTTGCCTGTGTAAGCTTCAGGATTTTCCCTTGCCAATTCGAAATAGGCATCGGGGTCCACGGAAAGACGGGCTTCTTTGGAAAGGGGATGGGTGCAGGCTGAAAGGTAAAGGAACGGCAGGAAAAGCCCCAAAGAAAACAGAACCTTTTTCATCTCGCAGCCTCCTTTCCGCTACCTGTTAAGTTTATCTTCCCCCCGGCGGGAGGTCAATGCCCTCTGCAACCTGAAGCGGGAAAGCCGAAAAAAAACTAACGAATTTGGGCAGTGCCGGAGTCAAGCTGTGATTCATTTGGAAGGGTTGTTGTTTTCGAAAAAGGGAGGCTAAAAGTCTATTTTTGCTTAAAAACCAACAGGGAAGATGGCTCTTCCGGTGGGAAAAAATGATTGGCATAAGTCCTGCTGTATATCCTTTGCCGCGTTCTTTCGGCAGGTTCAGGGAAGAAAGTCCGATATTCCATCAAATAGAGGCTGAAGTGGAAACTGCCCAAAACACCCAGGAATTCTCGCAGCGAATTAACCACATCAGTCCGGTTATGCAGGGTTGGCTGCAGGTTAACATGAGCGTTTTTCAGAATGAGAGCTTTGCCCCCTGCGACCTTTTCCGCGTGGTTAAACCCTCATCCCCCTCTGCAAAAGGCCAGGAAAGGTTTGTCCTTTTTGCCCAGGAAGGTTTCCCTTTCGGAAACGATATCCAGAAGAGACTTTTTGATTACGGCATCACCAGCCTGTTTATTCGCGAAAGGGATTCCAATCTTTATTACACCTATGTGAAAGAGGTTACCGACAAGATCCTCAAGGATAAAAACTCCACTTCTCCTGAAAAAGCTGCAGCCGTATATACCTGCTGCCGGGAGATTATGAAGAAGGTTTATGACGAACCGAGGTCGGTTTCCCTGAAGGTGGCCAAAGGAATGATCGAGCCCACCATCGATCTGATCCTTGCCGATGCCGCCACTACCCATTCGCTTCTCAAACTGGCGGCTTTCGATAACGATACCTATACCCATTGCACCAACGTCGGGATTTTTGGCGTAGCCCTGGCAAAAGCCTATTTTGGCATCGACTCTGAAGCTGAGCTGCGCAGGCTGGGCCCCGGCTTCTTTTTGCACGATATCGGCAAGTGTGAGATCCCCTTGGAAATTATCAATAAACCGGGGCCTCTGACTCTCCAGGAACGGGAGATTGTCAAAAGACATCCAGCCAGCAGTATCCGTCTCCTCAAAGAAATGGGGATTCGCGATGAAGAAACCTTGCTCATCGCCTCCCAGCATCATGAGCGGGATGACGGGAAAGGTTATTCGAGCGGTTTGAGCCGTTTTGAGATTCATCCCTACGCGCGCATTTGCCGGATCGCCGATATTTATGAAGCTTTGACCTCCCATCGTCCCTACCATCGCCGGCGGACATCCTTTGAGGCTCTCAAATTCATGCATGAGGAGTTGATCACCGACATCGATCAGGGCTTGTTCGAGACCTTTGTCAGGATATTTGCCCCCAGCCCCCGAAGTGTCTGACTTTTTTCGCCGAAAAATCCGCCATCACAAATCCCATGTTCCGTTATACTAAGGTCCTGGAGGCTGTTCACCGCGCTGGCTGATGGACTTGCTCCGTCCAAACCGAGGGTCGCAGGAACCCATCCGCATGGGTCCGGGTACCCGACATCCTTGTCACGGGAGCTGCTAAGCCATTGTGTTGAACAGTTACTAAGGCGAACGTTAATTATTAGCCACACTTTTGTTATGGGGCTGGGCTCCCCATTCAAAGGGCCGCATAAACCCATCCATGGGCGCTTAGCTGCCGCCGTCCGGGCGGCAGATGCCCTTTTC
>Ga0209270_1001394_pt1 | contig 34166 bp, 32 predicted proteins | sample MTBAKSrepl1MetaG_FD_187456 | JGI IMG/M metagenome (GOLD analysis project Ga0209270, IMG submission 187456) | Enrichment culture microbial communities from Arthur Kill intertidal strait, New Jersey, USA, that are MTBE-degrading - MTBE-AKS1... | ecosystem: Environmental > Aquatic > Marine >...
TTTTGGTTATACGCGGGACATATTCCTCGCGGCCGGCCAATCGGCGGTTAAGAAAAACCACGATCAGCCCTGAGAGACCCAGTCCAAGTCCGGCTAAAACAATCGAGGCCCCATTGGCCGACCAGCCCAGGGACGGGGCGGCTAACTGCCCCACGACGGCCCCGCCCAGCAAAAATGACAGAGGCAAGAGATAGGTGATGATCGAGGCCTTGAGAAAAACGGATTCCGGCACCGAAACTTCAACCCGGTCTCCAGTCTTGGCCCTAAGGTAATTCAGGGTTTCAACCTCGACCTCTTTGCCGCCGCCCAGGACCTTGCAGGCGCCTTGAGCCTTGCACGCCGCGCAGGCTTCGCTACGGTGGGTTCGAACCACGGCTTGGCGGCCCTGGGCCGAAACAACCAGGCCTTGTTCGGTCAGCATGCTCTAATAGTAGTCCTTCTGATCAAATATCAAGGTTTGGGCGCTCTCCTTGAGCGTTGTGGCTTCAATGACTTCACCCACGAACAAAGTGTGGTCGCCGGCCGGATAGGTGTTGACTACCCGGCATTCGATATAGGCGCAGGCGTCCTTTAAAACCGGCAGTCCGTTTTCACTGGTCGAGTAATCGACTCCTTCGAATTTGTTGGTGTCGCGCCCGGACTTGAAACCGAAATGCCGGGCCAATTCCAACTGGTCGCGGCTCAAGACATTCAGCCCGAAATAGCCCGACTGCTTGACCATACCGTGGCTGACCCTGATGTCGGCCATGGAGACCATGATCAGCAGCGGGTCGTAAGAAACCGGCGTGACCCAGGTCATGGTTGAACCGTTGATTTTGCCCTGATGACTGGCCGTAAGAACGTAAACCCCGGTGACGATGGAATTTAAGACTGTATCCTGCATTCTTGTTCCTCCTAAAAGATCAGCCCGCTATCAACATCATAGGGCATTTGGCTTTTTAAAGGAAGGGTTTTAAACGGATTTTTTAACCGAAACCCTGTCGGCCGGTCTGAGTCAAATATTCCCGGCCGGGCTTTTTTATTCGTTCAAGGGATTGGGGGGAAAGGTCCGTTAAAGACCACCCGTTCCGGACTAGGTCGGCTTGAATTCAAGAAGTTGACGGGCCAGTCGGCAGTCCTGGGCGATCTGATCGGCCAGTTCCTCCGGTCCGGTGAACTTCTTTTCATCCCGGAGACGGGCGATCAGGTCGATTTTTATCTTTTGATCATAGATGTCCAGGTCAAAATCGAAGCAGTGAACCTCGACGGAAAGATCCACGTCGCCGAAAGTCGGGTTGAAACCGATGTTGGCCACGCCGTCATAGACTTTATCTTCATGCCAAACCCGAACCGCGTACACCCCGCTCTTGGGGACGAGTTCGTCGACCAGTTGCATGTTGGCCGTGGGGAAGCCCAGGAGTTTGGCCCCCCGGTCCCGACCTCGGACCACCCGCCCGGCCAGTCGATAATGCCGCCCCAGAAGTTGGGGGGCTTTTTCCACCTGGCCGGCCATCACCAACTCCCGGATCAAGGAACTGGAGATGATTCGGCCGTCGGCCGTGGGTTGAGGACCGACGGTGTGGACCTGGAAACCATACCGCCGGCCCATCTCGATCAGCAAATCCCGGTTGCCCCGGCCCCGCCGGCCGAAACGGTAATCATAGCCGATCACTATATCTTTGACTCCGATCCGGTCCACCAGGATGTTTCGCACAAAGTCTTCTGGTTCGATCCGAGCGAATTCCGGGGTGAAATCCAGGCAGATGATCACTTCGATGCCCTGATTTTGAATCAGTTCGATCTTCTGGTCATAAAGGGTGATCAGGGGGGGACCGTCCTGATTGGTCAGGACTCGGACCGGGTGAGGCTCGAAGGTCAGGACCATCGAGGTTCCCTTGGCTTGGGCAGCCAGATGCTTGACCCGGTTGAACAGGGCCTGGTGTCCCAGGTGAACGCCGTCAAAATTGCCGATGGTCAAAACTGGGTGAGGGTATTGTCGGTTGAGGTGGTTCAGTGAACGGATGACGGGCATGGGGAAGAGCGTTTCCCTCCTGGTATAATAGTCTTGACAAAGACAAGTCGTAATTATAGACTAACTCCAGCCTCGATGCAAGAGGCTGGCCGCGCCGAAGTGGCGGAACTGGTAGACGCGCTAGGTTCAGGGTCTAGTGGGTGTATGCCTGTCCGGGTTCGAGTCCCGGCTTCGGCACCATGGAAAACAAAAGGCCGTAATCTCAAATGGTTGCGGCCTTCTTGTTTGGGCCGGTTGCGGATAGGTTGCGGATTGGTGCTGCTTGATCAGGCCGGGCGACGTTTGGATGGAACGGCCGACTGGCGAGGCGGATGGTTTCCATTTCGTAACGGACTCAAATTGGATTCCGGTTAAGCTCGAGTTCCGGATACCGTCTAGTGTCATATCATTCCAGCCGAACAAAGCGGCGAATTTGTCGCCCAGATGGAGCGAGTGCTCGACATCTACAAACGGCCTTACGATCCGCGGCGTCCGGTGGTGTGCATGGACGAATCGCCCCGTCAGATGATTCGGGAGAGGCGGTTGTCTCTGGCGGCCTTGCCGGGGAGAGTAGCCCGTTATGACTATGAATACGAGCGTTGCGGTGTTGGTAACGTGTTCATGGCCGTCGAACCACTGGCCGGTCGGCGCACCGTCCGGATCATGGAACGAAGAACAAAGTCGGATTGGGCATCGTTCCTGGAGGAAATTGCCGCTGGGCGCCTCCAAGCGGAAAAGATCACTCTGCCCATGGACAATTTGAACACCCACAGCCCCGGCGCTCTCTATGAGAGGTTTGCGCCCGCGGCGGCCAGGCTCTCTGGGACCGTTTCGAGTTCGTTTACACGCCCAAGCACCGCTCGTGGCTGAACATGGCTGAAATCGAACTCAACGTGCTGGTCAGGCAGTGTCTGAATCGCGGGATCGCCGAACTGGCCGAGATGCGGGCCGAAGTGGAGGCGTGGCAAAATCAAAGGAACAACGCCGATTCAAGAATCAACTGGCAATTCACCTGCGAGAAGGCTCGAATCAAACTCAAGCGTCTTTATCCGACATGATCGTTGACATGACACTAGCGGCCTCCCTGATCTCTTCAACAGGAGGAGCACCTTCATAGTGTAATAAGCCTTGCAAGGGAGAATCAAGATGGATTTCAGATGCATGTATGAATATCGGCATAGACTCTCCTCCTCAGGATTTAGTCTGAAGATAGCTTTTCTCAAACTCCTTGGACGGCAAAAAAGTGAAAATCAGCGGGTTTTTGTCCGGCGCGTTCAGGCCGTCAGGCTGGGAGACAACTCGTCGGCAGACCTCCACTTTGGGGAGATCAGGCCGCCTTGCCGAAGGGACAAAGGGGAAAACGGCAGTCCGGGCAGTTCAGACACAATCCGCCGTGCCCCAGGGCGGCGATATCCCGGCGGGTAATGTTTTCGCCGGCCAGGACCCTGGGCAGGACCAGGTCGAAGACCGTGGTCTGATGATAAATCCCGCAGGCCGGGACGCCGATGACCGGCACGCCTCGAACCTTGGCCAACAAAAGCATGGCCCCGGGCAGGACGGCCGAACCGTAAAGGAAGTCTTCGGGACCGAGGGCGAGGATGCCCAGTCTGGTTACGTCGTCAGGGTCGACGGACATGCCGCCCGTGGCCACGATCAATTGGGCGCCGTGACCGATCAGGCCATTGACGGCTTGAGCGATGGCCTCGGCCTCGTCCGGACACAGGACCACCCGGATGACCGGGCAGCCGAAGGCTTCCAGCTTGGGTCTGACGGCGGCGACAAACCGGTCTTCGATCAGGCCGGAATAGACCTCGTTGCCGGTGACGATCAGGCCGGTTTTGAGTCGGGCCAGTTCCTTGACCGTGAAGACCCCGCCGACTTGGCGGGCTACGCAGGCGGCCTGTTTAACGAGGCTGGACTGGATAACGAGGGGGATGGCCCTGGTTCCGGCCAGCAGATCACCCTTACTGACCACGGTGTGGCGATGGCGGCTGGCGCACATCACGCCCTCGACCAGATTGAACTCGGTCAGAGCCGCGACGTTGACGGTGAACAGGCCGTCCCGGGCCGCGGTCAGATTGATCTTGCCCTCGGAAGGATGGGGATTGAAGGTCACCCCTTCCCCGGCCAAGGCCCCGGCCAATTCCAGGACCGCTTCGTCTTCGTGCATCATATCAGGAGTAAGGTCCAGGACATAAAGATGACGCTTGCCCAGGCGGGCCAGATGTTCCAGGTCGCTCTCCCTGACCAGGTGGCCCTTTTTGAAGGCGGGGCCCTTGAACTCGCCCGGCCGAATTTCGGTAATGTCATGGGCCAGGACGGAACCGACCGCCCCGGCCAGTTCAATCAGCCGGCCTTTGGGCGCCCGAGCTGAAGATTCACACATCATCCGCCCCCTTGGTCGCGGGTTTAACCGGGTCCAGGTCGTTGAGTCCAGACAGGACTGATCCTTTGGTGAAGTAAGCCCCGCCGGCGCAGGCCTGACACAAGACCAGACCGTTGGACCGAACCTCCCGGCGGTGACGAATCATGGCCCCGCATTTCCCGCAGACGGCTTTGGGGCCTTGCCAGCCGGGGAGGTCCTCCGGCCGGAGGTTCACTACGACGGTCTCGACCTTGAAAAGATCGTCGGCCGGCAGGACCTTGTAAGCCTCGATTTCCCGATCCCGCTGTTCGAGGACATGGCCGAACAATTCGGCCGCCTTGGCCCGGCATTCTTCCCGGACGGACACCCGATAGGCCCGGCCGTCAGGGAGGTTGACGAAGGTGGCGGCCATGAGACCGAAGTCCTTGAATTTCAAGGAACGGCGCCCGAGCCGGACCCCGGCGGCCACGGTGAGGGCGTCGGCGGCGCACCGATCTATCTCCACGAAAATAACCACTTTTTTGACACTGTTTTTATCGAGGGGCGCCTGGTAGCCCAGCAGGGTCAAGCCCAGCAGGGCCATGCGCACGCCCAGGACCTGGCCGGCACAGAGGTGGCCGTGGGCGGCTGCGGATTCGGCTAACAGTTCTTCAAAGGTTCGGGTCATACTCGTTGACTATATTAATTTTAACATATTTTCAGCCAAAAGAAAAGCCGCCCTGGCGGCGAATACCATTATAGTGTCCATCAAAACGGAAAAATGGTCAAGATTTTTCGAGCCGGAATCGCAATCGTTCAATGAACCGGGATATTCCGTCTCTTCCGCCCCGGCCGACTGAATCGGGGTTCCAGGGTCAATACTTAAAAAGAATTAAGTGTTGTGTCCCCGAAACCCGCGTTTTTTCTGGACCCCTGCTTGCGCAGGGGTGTCCAGACCGGGGTCAAGGGTAACAGGTGTTCGGGGACATGGGTAACACATTTTTTGCCGTTTAGCGGCCAAGGGTCCGGAGGGCAGGTCGAGGCTGAACTTTCGGCGTGAGTTTTTCAGGCCGAGACGAACCGGGCCTAAAAGAAAAGCCTGTCGGCCGCGAGGGGTTAAGGGCTGACGGTTTCGAGTCCGACGTTTCGCCCGGGCCGCAAGCCGCCTGGTTCCTGGAGACCGGTGAGCAACTTGATAAAGCCGTCCGGATCGTTCAACGGCTTGGGAAAACTGTGTTCACCTGAAGCGTTCCCGGGGTCGGCCGGACCGGCTTGCCCCATGGGCGTCAGGTTAATGACCTTGTGCCGGGGAAAGGACTCCTTGATCCGGGCCAGAAGGCCGCGGGAAGAGACGCCGGGTTGGGGCAAGGACACAATGACCACCCCGCAACTTTTGACCGGGTTCAGCCCCAACGGACCCCGGCCGGCCAATTGTTCGGGACTCAGACGATGGATGATCAGGCCCAACGGGGCCAGCTTGATTTCCAGCAGCCTGGCCAGAAAATTTTCGCCGTCCACCAGCCAAATGATTTTTTTTTCCTGCCCGCCCATAATGAGTCGGAAGAGGCAAAATACAGGCCAATTGTTGGGACGGATCGTTTTTATAAAGACAATCCCTTGTTTTTAAATGCAAATTTTAGAAAACTATTTTAAAAAGCCCGGGGCAGGCGTTCGGAAGGTGGGTTTGAGTGTAACAAAAGGTTACAATTTATGCTTCAGGGGGACTGAAACGATGTAACATTTGGTTACAGTTCAGGATCGGAATCAAAACCGAAACGGGCGATTTTTTCGTTCAGAGTCTTTCGAGAGATGCCTAAAAGTTGGGCGGCCTGCGATTTTTTGAACCCGGTCCGTTCCAGGGCCATTTTGATGATGAGTCGTTCGACATCTTCCAGCTTGAAGCCCGAGGCGGAATCGAGGTCCGGAGAAAGTCCGGGGAAAAGGTCTTTGGGCAAAATTTCACGGCCGGCGGCGGTAATAACGGCCCGTTCGACCAGGTTCTCCAGTTCCCGGACGTTTCCCGGCCAGTTATGTTGAAAGAGGAAGGCCAGGGCCGGGCCGGAAATGTTCTGGGGCGGCCGGCCGAGCCGGCGGGCGATTTTTTGCAGGAAATGCAAGGTCAGAGACCCGATGTCCTGGGGCCGGCCCCGGAGGGGTGGAAGGTGAACGGGATAAACGGCCAGGCGGAAATAGAGGTCCTGGCGAAAGCGGCCGGCCCCGACTTCTTTTTCCAGGTTCCGGTTGGTGGCGGCGATAAGGCGGAAGTCCGAGCTGAGGGGTTCCTCGCCGCCGACCCGGTAAAACGGCGAGCCTTCGATAACCCGAAGTATCTTGGCTTGAAGCTCGGGCGAGGTCTCGGCGATCTCATCCAGAAAAAGAGTCCCGCCGTTGGCCCGTTCGAAGATGCCCAGACGGCGGTTGACGGCTCCGGTGAAGGCCCCCCGCTCATGCCCGAATAGTTCGGTTTCCAGCAGTGAACCGGAAAATTCCGAGCAGGACACGGCGATAAACGACCGGTCGGCCCGATCACTGAGCCGGTGAATGGCCCGGGCCACGACTTCCTTGCCCGTACCTGTTTCACCGGTCAAAAGCACGGTGGAGGGCAAGGGGGCCACACGCTCCACGGCTTCGACCACTTTCCGCCAGGCCGGGCTGATCCCGATCATCTCGCTGCCAGGCCCGCACCGTTCTCTTTCCCGGCGAAAGGCCTCAATCTCCTCGGCCGCCCTTTTCTTGGTCGCCGCCTCGGCCACGGTCTTCCAGAAGAGCTCCTGGTCGATGATCGGCTTTTGAAAGTAATGATAAGCCCCTTCCTTCATGGCTTCCACCGCCCGGTCGACCGAACCGAACGCGGTCAGGAAAATGATCGGCAGATCGGGGTACCGATTCATGAGTCTGGTGAAAAGGGCCTTGCCGTCCATGCCCTCCATGAAAATGTCGGTCACCACGGCGTCCGGGGCCTTCTTGGCCGCCAGTCTCAAGGCTTCCTCCCCTGAGTCGGCCGTAATTATTTCAAATTCACGGTCGCGGCCCTGAACTTTGGCCGACTGGACAAAGAGGGCCAGGAAGGATTCGTCGTCATCGACCAGAAGGATGCGTATTTTTGACGATGGCGGTCCCATTTATGCCTGATTGAAGACCAATGGTCATTCGCCCTTGAGTTGTCGGGGATAATCGGAATCTAGCGGGCGAACCGAAAGCTGGGGTTGGGGTGATGGAAATATTCGGGCACTTGAAAAACCATTCCCCGGGAGTCGAACGGGCTGGAGAAAGGCTGACGCCCCGCCGGGGCGCCAGCGATCGAGGCCGCCTTTTTAAACCGACAGCCTCGATTTTTTCAGGAGATACTCTACGGGGTTTAGGGATTCGGAGATGAAGCATCCCCTTTGGGTTGAGTGATCCGTGGTTACGACCTTGGTTTACAATCTTTTATTCCTGTTTCTTATCCACGTTATCGACCATTTCCTTGAGTTCTTTACCTACTTTAAAAAAAGGCAGTTTTTTGGGATTGACCTCGATGATCTCACCGGTCTTGGGATTCCTTCCGGTGTAGCCGCCGTATTTCTTAACCTTGAAGGAACCGAAACCGCGAATCTCGGCCCGGTCTTCCTGGGCCAATCCTTCGGAAACGGTGTCAAAGAAGGTGTTGACCACCTGCTCGGCCTTTTTCAAGGTGAGTCCTTCCTGTTTGGCCAAAAGTTCAATCAATTGGGATTTATTCATAGCCTGCTCCACTACGAGTATATTTTGTAAACCCGGCCTCGCCCCCCGCGGGGGGCGAAGAAAAACAATCCTGACAAAAGATTCAATAATTAGGCAAAATTAAGATATAGGGTAGTTACTGGGCCTGATCCTGTCAAGAGAAAAATGTTCCGTCTTTTTGAGTGTCTGGCCAGGAAGCGGCCGGTCAAAGGGTGAGGTCCCGGGTTCATTCATGGGATTCAAGACGGGACAGTCCTAGTCGATTGTCCGGGTCAGGCCGGACCTCATAGCCGAAGCTCCGGATAAGTAAAGCCAGGGGGCGGCCGAAGAGAAACTCCATGTCTTCCTGGGGCACGGCGAATTTTTCCTGCACGAATTCCCGAACATGGAGATCGAAAAGGACATGATCGAGGACCCTGGCCTCGGCCTCGGCGTCAGGTAAGGCTTCATGGTCTAATAATTCAATAACAGAGGCCGGGCCGCACTCCCGGTCATGCCGGTCCATGATCGGGGCCAAGGGGTTGTCGCGGCCCAGGAGGTCCAACCTGGTCAGAGGGGGCAGCTTGAGAATCGTATCGAACCTGGACGGGTCCCAACATTCCATGACCCGGCATTGAAACGGCCGATGGGGATAAATCAGGCAGGCGTCGCCGCCCGGACCGAGGAAGAGGCAGGTCCGGCCGTCGGGGGCTTCCTTGAGCTTGACCTGTTCTCTTTCGAGGACCACCAGTTTTTGTTCCCGGTTGGAAAAGGCTTTTTCCCCCCGCCGTAAGGTGACCAGGTCCCGGCGCCGGATAAAACCGTCGGCCAGGGTCGGCCGGTCCTGATCAAAGAGGACCGGGCTGCCTCGACGGCAGCATTCCCCGCATCTGACACAAAAGGGCCTGGTCCGGCGGGCGGCTTCCCAGAGCCTTTCCTGGATCATTTCCCAGGCCCTGGCTTGGGCGGCGGTGGGCATCCGGTCCCAGCCGTCGATCAGGGCCTTGAACCGGGACTCCCGCTCCAGGTCGGCGGCCAGGGTCCCGGGGTCGGCCGGCGAACGAATGTCCTGGATGATCTCGGCCAGGAGCCTGGGCCAGCGGGCTTCCAGTTCTTTCTGATCGTCCGGCAGACTTTTTACTCTTTCCAATTCCATCTGAATATCCTTTTAAATTTAAACCGGCGGTTCGATAAGGACTCGTTCACAGGCCCATGATTTTCAAAACCCGAGTCACATCGACGTGTCTTTCAAAATGATCGGCCAGCCGGTCGTATTGATGAAACCGTCCGCCCCGGGCCGGAGCGGCCTGCCGGCGTTCGGGCAGGCCCTTGGCCCGGCGGAGTCGATTCAAGAAAGCGCGGCGCCAGCCGGGGGAATCCAACAAGCCGTGGACATAGGTTCCGCCGAGGCGGCCGTGGTCAAGGACATATCCGTCATGCCAGGCCGGCCGGCCGCCCGGTTCGTGAATATGGAGCCAGGGCCGGGGTGAATCGCCCGAAACGGCCGAATCGGTCAGGGCGGTGCGGCCCATGTGAATTTCGTACCCCTGGATTTTTTCGCCTAAGACCAGATCGACGCCCTTGACCCGGCGGAGAACCTTTTCGCCGGCCAGGACCGTAACCAGCGGCAGCAGGCCCAGGCCGCGGATCCGGGGGCGGGAGGATTCGATTCCTTCCGGGTCGCGGATTTCCAGGCCCAAAAGCTGGTATCCGCCGCAAAGACCCAAAATCCGTCCGGCGGCGGCGTAGGATTTTATCTTTTGGTCCCAACCGCGACGGTTCAGCCACAAGGCGTCATCAATGGTGTTTTTGGTCCCCGGCAGAACGATCAGGTCGTAGGCCGACAGGTCCTGGGCCTGGAAAAGGTAATTGACCAAGACGTCCGGCTCGCGGTCCAGGGCCTCGAAGTCGGTGAAATTGGAGATGCCGGGCAGGCGGATCACGCCCACGTTGATTCTGTCCGGGCCCGGGCCTTGGACCGGGCGCGTGTCCATCTGCACGGCGACCGAGTCCTCGGAATCGATAAAGATATTTTCAAAAAAAGGCACCAGGCCCAGAACGGGCCGCCTGGTCCGGCGTTCGATGATGTCAAGGCCGTCGGCGAACAGGTCCGGATCGCCCCGGAACTTGTTGATCAGGAAGCCGGCGGTCAAGGCCTTTTCCCGCCGGGTCATCAGGGACAGGGACCCGATGATCTGGGCGAAAACACCGCCCCGGTCGATGTCGGCCACCAGGAGACAAGGGGCGTCGATGCGCTTGGCCAGGCCGAAGTTGACCAGGTCCCCGGCCCTCAGATTCACTTCACAGCAACTGCCCGCTCCTTCCACCACGATGATTTGGTGTCGGGCGGCCAGCCGCCCGAAGGAATCCAGGACGGCTTCAAAGAGTTTTTTCTTGTGACGACGGTATTCGGCCGCGACCATCTGTTTATAGACCCGGCCCTGGACGATGACCTGAGCCCCGGTCTTGGAAGAAGGCTTGAGCAGAATGGGGTTCATGTCGTTGGAAGGCGGCAGGCCGGCCGCTTCGGCCTGGACGACCTGGGCCCGGCCGATTTCGCCCCCTTCCACGGTCACGTAGGAGTTGTTGGACATGTTCTGGGCCTTGAACGGGGCGACGGAAAAGCCCCGCCGCTTGAAAATCCGGCAAAAAGCGGCCGCCGTGATTGACTTGCCCACGTCTGAACCGGTCCCCAGAAACATGACGGTTTTAGCCATTGGTCTAAAATCAGCTTGCCTAAAAACCCCGTATTCTTGTTAATATGCAAAAATCGACCGGGCCGCTCGACCCATGGTCTGGTGGATTGTGGAGGTCCGAGGCGGTGTTTGTCAACCTTCTTTGTCGGCCGGACCGGGACGCGGTGGAAGCGGTCCCGGTGTGGTGAAGGACCAGGTCTGGATGAGCAGACCGATTTATCCGATCAAGGCCCTCCTGTTGGGACTGCTGACCGCCCAATTGCTGGCCACCGTTTTTGTCCATAAATCAAATTTGGAATTATACGAAAAAATTTCGGTCATAGAAGCGGCCGGTTATCTGACCGTGCCCAACCAGGAGATCAAGCCCCAGCTCTTGACCTGGCGGCCGGCGTTTTACGGCGGACTGTTTTTCACCTTCAGTCTGGGGGCCGGATTGAGCCTGGCCGCCCTGGCCGCGGCCTGGCTTTGGGTCCGCCCGGCCGGAGGCCGACCGGCGGTGCTCATACTTTTGGCCTTGGCCTGGCTGGGCGGGCTGGCTGCGGTGAACCTGGCGGGCTTTGATTTCATGGCCTCGGTCTTCCTATTCACCGTGCCCCCGGTTGTATTTTTTTTCAGTTCAAGAACGAGGTCCGACCGGACCGAGACAGTCGGACGGCCGGGGATTTGGGCCTTTATCCTGCCCTTGATCCTGGCGGCCCTGGTCTGGGGTTTTCGAGCCGACCGGGACATTTTCCTCGATATTCGGGATTTCTTGCTTATGGCCAACCGGCCGGGCCAAAGGATCAACGATTTTTATTATAAATATACCCTCTATCCGGCCGAGTCTTTTAAATCGCTGGCCCAAAAGACCTTGAGGACCTGCCGGATAGAGGTTTCGTCAGACCCGGTGCTGGCGGCGGAACTGGAAAAAACCATGCCGGTTTTCGATTATCTGCCTTTGCCGGGACCCGGCCCGGCGGACCTTGAAATTGCAGGACAACAAGGGGACTTGGTTCTGCTTCGGGGACGGTCGGAGGTTTTACGTCTTGACCCGGCCGAATTCCTGGCCGATCCCGGTCGAAGTCTCGTCAAGTTTTCGTCCTTGACCGACCGGCGCTCCCCGCTCCGCCGGGCCACTTTTTATTCCCTGATCGCGGGACTGCCTTTGACTATTTACCTCTGTCTTTTTTCCTTGGTGTTTTGGCTGGGACGGCGGCGGTTCAAGTCGGGACCGGCTTCCGTTATGGCCGGCCTGGTCTGCCTGGCCCTATGTGTGTCCGCCTTGGCCCCGATTCATTTGGCCAAGTCCGGGGCTTCGGGTAAACAAAGCACGGCCGAGCTTTTGTCCTCTCCGGACTGGACGGACCGGGTCATGGGCTTGAGGCTGGTCGAGGCCAGTAATTTGGAGATCGGAAATTTTGCGAATTACCGACGATTTTTGACGAGTCCCCATGCTCCGGAACGCTACTGGCTGGCCGGGGCCTTGGGCCGGAGCCGGCTCCCGGCGAACCATGGCGCGATCACGGCATTGTTGGCCGACCATCAACCCAACGTGGTCTGCGCGGCCCTGGAGGCCTTGGGCCGGCGGGGCCGGGGAACGGACGCCCCGGAAATACTTAAAATTATCAAAACATCGGATCATTGGTACGTCCAGTGGTACGCCTACCGGGCCTTGAGGAGTCTCGGATGGAGCCAGACCGCATCGAACTGAAGGTCCTGGCCCCGGCTTTGACCGGAGTTCTGGCTATCGAGGCGGTCCTGATCGTGCTCGGACCGGAGGACCACTTGGGCCGGCTGGTCTGGTTGGGGATCGGGCGGCTGCTGGCGGCGGGATTGCTCCTTTTTGTCGCGGTCAAATGGGGCGGCGGTTGGGGTTCGGTCGGTTTGAACCGAGAGCAATTAAGGCTGGGCTGGAAAAAGGGCCTGCTGTGGACTGCGGGCTTCGGCTCGGCGGCGGCCGCCGGAGCGGGGCTGGGGTATCTTTTCGGCGGGGACCCTGCGGCCCTGGTCAGGATGCCCCTGCCCCAAGGGGGCCTGAAGCTGGTGATTTTTTTCATTGTGGGCGGCCTGGCGGCCCCGGTGGCCGAAGAAATCTTCTTTCGGGGGGTAATCTACGGCTGTTTCCGGCGCTGGGGTCCAGTCCCGGCCCTGATCCTGAGCACCCTGGCCTTTGTCCTGGCCCACCAAATTAGAGACGGATGGCCCTTCAACCAGTTAATCGGCGGGATCGTCTTCGCCTTGGCCTATGAATTGACCGGGAGTCTGATGACTCCGATCACTATTCACGTCCTGGGCAACCTGGCCCTCTTCGGCCTGGCCCTGATCATCCGCTAGGCGGGCCGCGGGTCAAACGTAGGCGTCGACGATGATCCCGGGTCCGCCGTGCCAGACGGTCTCCCGCCGCCGATTCGGATCATAGGCCCGGGCCACGATCAGATCGTGGGGATAGCCGGAGGGGCGTTCGAGGGGCGGAATGGCTTCGATCACGGGCGCCCCGGCCGCTCGGGGCCGAGGCCCGGTCCGGTGTGGCGGCAGAACCCACAGAGGCTCGATTTGAACAGTTCCGCTGGTCATGGCTGATTATAAAAGTAAAACTTATACTTCAGTTTAACCGCCGACCCGTCCTCCGTCAAGCCCGCGAGAGGACCAGGGTCAAGAATACATGTTCAGCGTGTCTAATACCAATTTGCCTTCAAACAAAGCTTATTCGAATGTCATGGCGAGGAATCCCGCTCTAGCGGGATGACGACGCAATCTCTTTTAATTTCCAGAGATTGATTCGGTCCGTCTGGAGCGGACCTCGCAATGACCTCATAGTTTCTTTGGTCTATGTATGAAGGCAATTTAGTATAACCCATCCTTTGGGCGTCGGCGGCCGGGCCAGCACAAGGGGACCCTGCGGGTCCCCTTGTGATCGGAGGTTTGATTCAATCGGCGGGACTAGGCCAGCCAGCGTTTCCGGCGTTTGTAATGCTTGACCTGTTTGTAGCTCTTTCTCTTGCCCTTGTCACTCAGACCCAGGTAAAATTCCCGGATATCCTCGTTTTCCAGAAGTTTCTGGGACGGTCCGTCCAGCACGATCCTCCCGTTTTCCATCACGTAGCCATGCTCGGAGAGGTCCAAGGCCACACGGGCGTTTTGCTCCACCAGCAGAATGGACACCTTCTCCTGTTCGTTGATCTGCTTGACCAGCTTGAATATTTCCTTGACCAGCAGGGGGCTCAGGCCCATGGAGGGTTCGTCCAGGAGCATGATCTTGGGTTCGGACATCATGGCCCGGCCCATGACCAGCATCTGGCGCTCGCCGCCGGACAGGTAGCCGCTGGTCCTGGTCTTTAGAATCTTGAGATTGGGGAAATATTCGTAGACTCTCAGCAGGTCTCGCCTGATCGCGGACTTGTCGGTTCGGGAATAGGCCCCGACCAGCAGGTTTTCCTCGACGGTCAGGTGTTCGAAAAGGGGTCGGCCTTCCATGACCTGGACGATGCCGCGCTTGACGATCTGCTCCGGGTCCATTCGGTCGATCCTGGTGGCCTCGAACTCGATGCTCCCGTCGGTGACCTCTCCCAGCTCGGTGTGGAGAAGACCGGAGATGGCCTTCAAGGTCGTGGTCTTGCCGGCGCCGTTGGCCCCCAGAAGGGCGATGATCCGGCCCTCCGGGACTTCCAGGGAGACCCCCTTGAGGACCAGGATCACGTCGTTGTAAATAACCTCGATGTTATTCAGGCTGAGCATGGGCGTCTTTTCAATCTCACTTCTTCTCGGGCGGCGGGAGGATGGTGAGTTGGGCCCGGCCGACCCGGTCCGAGAGCATGCCGGTGGCCACCACCTTATAAGTCCCGGGGGGCAAGGGACTGGCTTGTTTGAAGTCCGGCTTGATGAGCGGGGTCCAGCCCACCTGGAAGAGGGTGTTCAGGATGGACATGGCGCCCATCTTGATTTCGAAATTTCCTTTTTCGTCCGTGATTCCATTGCCCAGGGCCGCGTTTTCCCCCTCGGGGACGCCCTTGACCGTGACCCCTTTGGGCAGGATCATTTCGATGACCACGGTTTCCTTACCCCCGAAGCCCGACCCGGAGAATACCGGAGGATTCTTAAGGAGATCGGGGGTCAGGAAGAATTTGTCAGGCGTGAGCTGAAGCTTGGCGTCGGGAGGTCCGCCTTTGAGAGTCGCACACCCGGTGAGACCGGAGGCCAAAATCCCGACGGCGAGGAACAGAAACCATGTCTTCAAGGCGATTCCTTTCATGGCGTTTCCTCCTTTCGAGAGCTGGTGGGAGGGTTAGAATTTATGCAGAGAGACCGCGTCAGGGGCGACCCTCCAGTCGGTTATGGGCACGACCTCGGTGCTCTTGACCCGGTAAAACTTTACGTACCGGCTCATGCGTCGGGACGTGGGGCTGTAATCGCAGAGACCCGTGGCCCCCTTGGTCACATCGTGGTCCTTGAGTTTCAGGAAAGCCTGATACATGGCCTCGCCGTCCAGTTTTTCATAACCCACGTCCTTCAGGGCGATCCGAAGCCCCTCGATATAGTGCATGGCCCAGGAAAAACCGATCGAGGACGAGCCCAACATCTCGCTGACAGGTGTCTTCATATACTTTTTCCAGATCTCGACCATCATGGGGTGATTGAGGGTGTCCGTGCCCCGGGAAAAGCAGGAAACTATCACCGCATTCTCCAGGGCGTCGGGATGGGCCTTGACGCCGACGGCCCGGTCCGGTCCCCAGTAGTCGGTCACGAACTGGATTTTTTGGGTGAGGCCCAGGGCATGACCGTCCCGAATCACATTGGTCTGGGTGGGGTCCACGCCGCCCACGTAAATGTAGTTGGCGCCCTTGGCGGCCAGGCGGTTCAGCCAGACGTCATGTTTGAGGGAACCGACGGGAAACAGCTCCGCCTCCAGGAGATTGACCCCGATTTTCTCCGAGTATTCCTTGCCGCCGCGAAAAGGTTCCCGGCCGTAAGGGTTGTCCCAGCTCAGGAAGCCCACCACGGGCGCGCCGGCATTACCCTTTTTCTGCCAGTCTTCTTTCATCCAGTCCAGGGCGGCCGCGAATCCGTCCTGGTAAGGGGTGCTGTAAATAAAAGTCCGGCCGAGCCTGGCCTGGAATTCGCCGTCGCCGGGGGTGTAGTTGATGATCCTGTCCCTTTCGATCAAGGGATAGATCGCTTTGCTGAGCCCTGTGCTGATAGTGTTGGCCAGCAAAAGACGGGGAGTATTGCGGTACCGCTTGTAAGCGGAAAGAGCCCTGGCCACGTCATAACGGGTGTCGACTCCGATGTACCGGACCTTGACGCCTTCGACCCCGCCTTGCTTATTAAAATAATCAAAGGTCGCTTCGCAGACTTTGGAGGCGTTGCCCGCCAGGCCGGCAATGGCTCCGGTTAAGTCCGTCAGGTCCAGGAAGGCGGCCGTCTTGTCCGCCGCCCGGACCTGACCCGGCCAGGCCGAAAAAGCCAATACCAGGGCTATTACGAGTAAAAACACTCCTTTCCGTTTCATGTTTTGGTTCCTCCTTATCACCACGTTGGTTGTTAAAATGTGTCCCAGCCCATGTCCAGGCCGGTGTCCCTTGATTCAATCCGCCGATACCCCTAATAGGCGAAGGGGTACAGCCGGTAGGAAGACTTGAAAATCTCCCAGCGGTGGGCCAGCCCCCTTGGTTCGAAGACCAGAAAGATGATCAGGACCAGTCCGAAGGCGCTGATGCCAAGCGCCGCGGCCGGACTCGCCCCGAGCCACGGAAAGGCGTTGGACAGAAAGGGGGAGGCGAAAAGCACCAGTTCGTCCAAAATCCTCACGAAGATCACGCCGAAAAAGGCCCCTGGTATGCTCCCCATGCCCCCGATGATGATCATGCCCACGTACCACAGGGCGTGAGTCAGGGTGAACTGCTCGGGATGGACCACCATGATCAGGTGTCCGAAAAGGGAACCGGCCACGCCCGCATAGAAACAGGAGATGAAAAAGGCCAGGAGCTTGTAATAGTACAGATTTATTCCCATGACCTCCGCGGCCAGGTCATTGTCCCGGATGGCTACGAAAGCCCTTCCGGCCTTGCTCCGGACCAGGTTCCTGGCCCCGAAGGTCATGATGAGCATGACCGTGGCGATCAGGTAATACATGCGCTCGTCGGTGTCCAGGGGAAAGCCGAAGATTTCGGGGGGGGCGGCGTTGAGTCCCTGAGTGGCCCCGGTTATCTTTAAGTGCAGGATAAGCCACATGGTCACGAAGTGGATGGCGATGGTGGCGATAGCCAGATAGAAACCCTTGATGCGCAGGGAAGGAGCGCCCCCGATGATGCCGAAGACCCCGGCGATGATTCCCGAAAGAGGCAGGGCCAGCCAGAAACTCAGTCCCGCTTTCACCGTGAGGACGGCCGAGGCATAGGCCCCCACGGCCATGAAGGCCGGTTGTCCGAAGGAAATCTGTCCGCAATAGCCGCTGACGATCTGGAGGCCCAGAACCACGATGATGGTGATGAACAGGTTGTTCAGAAAGCTCACCAGGTAATAAGAACCGAACAGGGGAAAGAGGTAGAGAAAGGCCAGCGCGCCGACCAGGGCCGCCCAGTGCTGTTTGGTCCTGACGATGGCCATGTCCTGGGTGTAGCGTTCGTCGAAGATGCCGCAAGGTCGCATGTCATATCCTCTCGATGCGGACCAGGCCGAACAGGCCGTAAGGTTTGATCAGGAGAATGAGAAGGAGCATGACATAGGCCGCCACCTCCTTCATGCCGCCCCCCACCACCGGGTCCAGGTAGCCGGCGCTGAGATTTTCCAGGATGCCCAGGATGATGCCGCCGATCAGGGCGCCGGGGATCGAATCAAGCCCCCCGAAGAGTCCGACGATGAGGCCCTTGATGCCCATCTGGGGCAGGGTGTAGTAAATGTCGGTGACATGGGCCGTGGCGATTCCGGCCACACAGGCGACGAGGGCCGATATCACCCAGATGATGGAAAATATCTGTTTGACGCTGATCCCGGTGCTCTGGGCCAGTTGATGGTTTTCGGCGCTGGCCCTCAGTCCCAGGCCGACCTTGGTGTAGCGGAACATCAGGGCCAGGATGCCGAAAAGGAGCAGGGCGACGATGAAGCTGCAGAATTGCCCGGTGGGAATGGAGAGAGAGCCCCAATGAAAAGTGCCCTTGGGCAGGAAGTGGGGCAGGGTGAGGGTGCCCCCTTTGACGATGAGTTGAAAAATGCCGTCCAAAAACATGAATACGGCGAAGGTGACCAGAAAGGAAGAAAAGAGGGGCTGGCCGATGAGGGGGCGCAAGGTGGTCCGCTCGATGACCAGTCCCAGGAGGGCGGTGGCCGCGAAAGCGAGGATAAGGGCCACGATCAGGGGCAGTCGGAAGGACCCCAGGAAAAAATACAGAAATATGGCCCCGAAGGCCAGAATCTGGCCGTGGGCCAGGCTGGCCACCTGGGTGGATTTGTACACGAGGACGACGGAAGCGGCCAAAAGGGCGTAAAGGCTGCCTTCCATCAATCCGGAGATGAGAAGCTGCAAGAATTCATTCATGGGTCCTGTGTTCTCCAAATCGAGGTGTGATCGGCCTGGTGATACCGATAACCTTGTTTCGCGGATCGGGCGACATCTTAAGCCTGGATCCGGTTGACCTTGATATCCGTCTTGATGACCCCCTGACGCCCGTCCTGATAGGTGATGGGGGCTTCCACGGCGATTTGATCCCGGTCGCCGTAAATGGCGCCGATCAGGTCGGCGTATTTCTCCTCCACGAAGGTCCTTCGCAGTTTCCGGGTCCGGGTCAATTCAGCCTCGTCGGCGTCGAATTCCTTGTGGAGGTTCACGAAGCACTTGATGCGGGCGTGCTCCGGCAGGGTGTGGTTGATCTTGACGATCTCCTGCTTGACAATCTCGATCACCTCGGGTTTCTGGGACAGGTCGGTGAAAGTGGTGTAAGGTATATGGTTGGCCTCGGCATAACGGCCCATGTTCTCGATGTCGATGTTGACCAAGGCGCTCACAAAGGTCCGATTCTCGCCGCCCACCACGAGGACGTCCTTGATGTAAGGGCTGAAGCGGAGTCTGACCTCCGCGTACTGCGGAGAGAACTTCTTCCCCCCGGCCAGGGGCTTGAGGTCCTCCATGCGATCGATGACGATCAAGTGCCCCTCTTCGTCCAGGTGCCCGAAGTCGCCCGATTGGTACCAGCCTTCCTCGTCCAGCTTTTTCTTGGTGGCTTCCGGGTTCTTGTAATAGCCCGAATACATATATTGGCTCTTGACCAGGATTTCCCCCTCCTCGGAAATCTTGACCTGGGCCCAGGGCACTATCCTGCCGGAGGTCTCGGGACGCACCTCCCCATCGCGGGGGTTGGAGACGATACCCATCTCCGTGCTGCCGTAGAAGAGTTTGATCTCAATGCCCAGGGCCTTGAAGTAGCGAATGATTTCCGGGCTGAGGGCGCCCCCGGCCGAATAGATGACCTTGACCCTGGAAAGCCCCAGGCGGTCCCGAAGGGACCGGAACACGGCCTGGTAGGCCAGGACATTCAAGAATCTCCACCACAGGGACAGGGGCTTGCCCTCGATGCCGATGTCGGCCGCCTTGAGGGCCACGGGCAGGAAGGTCCGGTAGATGAGACGCCGCAGGTAGGTGGAATCGATCATCTTGGCCTGGACGATCCGGTTGACCGACTCCCACAGCTTGGCCCCGTAAAAGAGAAGCTCCGGACCGATCTCCCGGATGTTCTCATGCACCGTCTCGGGCTCTTCCGGAAAGTTGACCACGGTTCCGGCCACCAGGGAGGCGGAGATGCCCAGGGCCTGTTCCGTGGCCCAGGCCGGCGGGATGAAGGACAGGTACTGGTAACCCTTATGATACCAGTTGTCCAGCCGGCTCCACTCGGTCAGAGAGAGAACTTCGTAAGTCTGGGAGAGCATGGCCCCTTTCGGCAGACCCGTGGTGCCGGAGGTGTAGCAGATCACGGCCAGGTCATCTCCTTGGCCCGCGTCCACCAGCTCATCGAACCGGCCGGGGTGTTCCTGATCGTAGCGGACTCCGAGTTCCAGCACCTCGTCGAAACTCATGAGGATGGGATCGCCGTAACTCCAGAGGCCCTTTTCCTCCCAGTAGATGACCTTCTTGACCCGGGGCAGCTCGTCCTTGATTTCAAGGAGCTTATCGGCCTGCTCCTGGTCGTGAACCACCACGAAGGTGCTGTCGGAGTGCTCGACGTAATATTTGACCTCGGCCGGAATACAGTCGGCGAAAATCCCGACGACCCCCCCGCCGGCCGACTGCACGGCCAGTTCGGCCCAGTAGCACTCGGGCTTGTTTTCCCCCAGGATGGCGATATTGTCTCCCCGGTGGAGTCCCAGGCTGACCAGGCCCAGGCAGAAAAATTTGACCTTTTCATAATAGTCGCGCCAGGTGTACCGGATCCAGATACCCCGCTCCTTGTCCCGCATGGCCACGCGGTCCGGGTGCTCGCGGTAATGTTTGCGAAGCCACTTGGGGAGGGTGTCCGTGTCCGGATCAAGAGCGGGAGACTGATAGTTCGCCGCCTGATGGTCGGGAATCATCACGCTTTTTCCTCCTCCGCGCCCAGATAGGCTCGAATTACATCGGGGTTCTTTTTCACCTCGTCAGGGACACCCTCCGCGATTTTCCGGCCGAAATCGAGCACCACGACCCGGGTGGATATGTCCGTAACCACTTCCATGTCGTGCTCGACGAGAATCATGGGAATCTTCTTCAACTCGGCTATATCCAGGATAAAACGGGCCATGTCCTCCTTTTCCTCCACATTCATCCCGGTCATGGGTTCGTCCAGAAGGAGCAACTCCGGCTCCGTGGCCAGGGCCCGACCCAGTTCAACCCGTTTTCTCTGGCCGTAAGGAAGCTGGCCGACGATATTTTTCCGAATGGACTCCAGTTCCAGCAGGTCGATGATGTCCTCGACCACCTCGCGGTGCCGAACTTCTTCCCGGCGGGAGGGGCCGAAGTAGATGAAATTCCAGAACGCGCCCCTCTTCAGGTGGATGTGACGGGCGACCATCAGGTTGTCCAGGGTGCTCAGGCCGGTGTACAGTTCAATGTTTTGGAAGGTTCTCGAGATGCCGCAGCCGGCTATTTTGTGGGGGGGCAGCCGGGTGATGTCTTTCCCTTTGAAAACGATCCGGCCGCCCTGTGGTCGGTAGAATCCGTTGATGCAGTTCATAAAACTGGTCTTACCGGCTCCGTTGGGGCCGATAACGGCCACGATTTCATCTTCCTTTACTTGAAAATCAATCCCCCTCAGGACCTGAAGACCACCAAAATGAAGCTCGATCTCGGTTGCCTGGAGAACCGGCGCCGACATTCCTTCTCCTTTCCCGCAACGATTGTATGCCCTTAACAATTAAGGGGCATGTTTCAAGTATCGAGATCATATGTGATTTGGAAACATGAAAATGACCGGTGAGGGATATCTATCCAATGGATAAAACCCCACATCCCCTTTTTCGCCTGCCTGATTGTCCCTCTCAGACACGCGGGAATGCCCGTTAAATGTCAACAGTAATAAGAACCATATCATTAATTAGTCAATTGGTCTGATCTTGTCAAGATAAAATGTTTCTATATATAATTGTTAAGGCCTGGCCAGCGGGAATCAAGGCCACCGATCACTGATTTAGATAAAATTTTTGGTCATTTTTTTCTTGACAAGACCTCTACCCATGGTATTTAATGATAACAATGTTATCGTTAATGAGTAATTTGAATAAGTTTTTATTGGTATAAGATATAACTGAGCCATATTACAAATAATATATAATTTAAAATTAAGATAACTTCATTATCCAATGAGAAACGGTCCCAGCCAGTCCATCAGAAAAAGACTCGAAGCCGCCGTCCTGGAAATCTTCGCCGCCGGCGATTTCCACCGGGTCAGTATGCGGACCATCGCCAAAAAAGCCGGGGTCGGCTTCGGCACCATTTACCGTTACTACGGCAGCAAGGAAAAACTCCTCTTCACCTTTGTCGACGCCTGGCTGGGGGTCCTGACCGAACGTATGATCGACCACCTCCAAGGGCTGGAAGACCCCAAGGAAAGACTCCGCAAGGTCATCTGGGTCATGCTCGACTACTATGAACGCAACCCGGATGGGGTCAATGTCCTCCTCCTCTGCGTCCCCCAGAAGACCTGGATGGCCGATCAGACTTTCGAGCAGCGCAAGATGTTCGGCGTCTTTCAGGAGGTGGTCCGGAAAAGCCAGGAAAACGGCCTGCTCAACCCCAACGTTCAGCCCGGCCTGGTGGTCGACGCCATCATCGCCCTGGTCAACCGGCGGGCCGCCATGTGGATTTACAAGGGCCGGAAAGAAAGTCTGGCCGATCAGGCCAACGTCCTTTTTTCCGTCCTCTGGGACGGCATCTCCGGTCCGGAGCGGAAACCGGGGGCGTGACTTTTCAACCATCGGCCATACTTGATTTTCCTTCCAGACCCTTCGTGGTTATGAGGAAGGCGAGGAGGAGGCTGACCGTTTCTCATAAAGTTCAACAGCCGGTTTTTTTAAAAGTGAGGTGATGATTGGTCTTCCACCCAGTCATAGGTTTTTTCTTTTAAAACTCCGATTCAAGGGGAGGATTCATGCTTTATAAGGAAGAGGTCCTTAAGGAACTGGCGGCGGCCCAGGCCAAATACGAAGACGAACTTCGGCGCATTTTAGGCCGGGTCCCCGAGGCCCGAAGCGAACACGTCACCCACTCCGGCCTGAGGCTCAAACCGCTCTACACGCCCAAAGACGTGGAAAATCTGGACTATTTCCGGGAGGTTTCCTTTCCGGGGCAATACCCTTACACCCGGGGCGTCTTTCCGGCCGGGTACCTGACCCGGAGCCTGCACATCCGCCAAGTCACCGGCCTGGGCACGGCCGAGGAGACCAACCAGCGGTGGAAGTTCCTGCTTTCCCAGGGAGCCAACGCCCTGTCCGTGGTCCCAGACGACGGTTCGGGCTGCCGGGCCGACAGCGACGACCCCAGGGTCAGGGGCCTGGTCGGCAGGGGCGGGGTGGCCCTGGACACCCTCTATGATTATCAGACTTTGTTCGACGGCATCGACCTGACCAGATACACGGTGCACATCATCAGCACCTCGGCCTACGCCCTGGCCTGCTATCTCGCCGTGGCCGCGGAAAAAGGGATCACTCAAAAGGACCTGCGGGGCAGTATGTCCAACTGGGTCCGTCCCGATTCGGAGTGTTTGGACATCATCGAATATTGCAGCCGAAACGTTCCGCTGTTCAATTCCGGCTATCTGGACATGCGCAACGTCAGGGAAGGCGGCTGCACCGCGGCCCAGGAGATAGCTTTCGGCGTGGCCTGCGCCATGGCCTGCTCCGACGATCTGCTCGAACGCGGCCTCCGGATCGACGATTTCCTCCACCGCATGACCTGGTTTGTCAATGCCGGCCCCGAGTTCCTGGAGGAAATTGCCAAGTTCCGGGCCATGCGCCGGGTCTGGGCCAGGATTTTCAAGGAACGTTACGAGGTCCAAGACCAGCGCTCCCTGATGTGCCGGATGCACTGCCAGACCTACGCCCCGACTTGCACCATCCAGCAGCCCTTCAACAACCTCATCCGCAGCACCATTTACGCCCTGGCCGCCGTCCTGGGCGGGGTCCAGTCCCTGCACGTCAATTCCTTCGACGAGGCCCTGGCCATACCTACTGAATTTTCCGCGTCCCTTTCGGTCCGCACCCAGCAGATCATCGACATCGAAACCGGAGTGACCAAGGTCATCGATCCCTTGGGCGGCTCTTACCTGATCGAATACCTGACCGACAAGCTCGAAGAGGAAGCCCTGACGATCATAGACAAAATCCAGAAAATGGGCGGGGCTTTCAAGGCCTGGGACTGGATGGTCAACGAAGTCCGGGAAGCGGCCTTGAAAAACCAACAGGAATATGACGACAACCAAAGGCTCCTGGTCGGGGTCAATACCCTGGTCGACCCCGAGGATATCCAGACGAAGGCCTTGAAGACGCTGCAACAACATGCGGATTTCGAGGCTGTCCACGAGTATTCCCCGGCCTTCCTCGACAAGCAGATCGAGCGTCTGAACAAGGTCCGCAAAGAACGTGACCCGGCCCGACTGGAGCGGGCCAGGAGCAGCCTGCGGGAGGCCATGGCCGCCGGCGAGAACATGATCCCGCCCCTGGTCGAAGCGGCCAGGGCCGGCCTGACCAGGGGTGAATTCGCCATGATCAAGGGCGATGTTTACCAGGAGCACGCTGAAGGACCGTACGTTTGCAGTCCGCCCGCGGTTATCGCTTGATTAGGAGGATATAACCATGGAAAGCATCAGATTTTTACTCAGCCGGGACGACTGGTACCACCAGCGCGGGTACTGGGTTATTGCCAAGGCCCTGTCCAACGCCGGAATCGAGGTTATCCTGGGCGGAATTCAGACTCCTCCCGAAATAGCCCAGACCGCCCTGCATGAAGACGTGGATGTGATCGGGTACCGCCTCATGGACGCCTCGCCCAAGGTGGTCATCCCCATCCTCTTCGAGGAGATGGGGAAAAAAGGCTTGGCGGACATCCCCGTGGTCGTGGGGGGCATCATCCCGGAATCCGACGAAAAGCTGATCCGGGAGATGGGGGTCAAGGAAGTCTTCCGCCCCTTCGACACCTTCGAGTCCATAGAAAAGCGGGTCAAGGAGATCGGCGCCGAAGCCCGAAACAAAAAACGGGTCCACTGAAGGCTGGGAGGGCTGGTCGGAATCACTTTTCCTGCGCCTGTCCGAGAAGAAAAGCAAGGTTCTCCCCCGAACCTGAGGGGGAAGGGGTCCGGCCTGTCAAGCCGATGGCTTTTTCGGCCGAGCAGGCCGAGGGACTTGCCTCCGGCCGGGAACAGGGAAGAAAAGCTTCCCTTACGGTCATCGGTAACGGCTATGGGGCAGGAAAAAGGCCTGTTGGTCAGTGAAAGCCGGGGTTTCCAGGCCCGGGTCCCCAACCAAAATTCCAGATAATTCCCTTGACTGATAAGATGGTCGCCCGTCCTCTCCCGGGGGGTGCCATGTTCATTTCCTTTCCCAATATTCGTGACAAATCCGATTGAGATATACTCATTTCTTATGGTATGTCAAAGACACTCTAGTTCACGTTAGTTCCGGCCGGCCACAGGGAGTTATATTCCGGTCAGGCCGGACCCGGGGGGCGCGGGGCCGCATGAGACGGACCGACGAAGCCATCTCTCATGGGTTAACAAATTGAAATGGCTTGGCCCCGTTGAACGGGACTCGCCATAAGGGAACGGCCCGCTTTCGAGACAGGCGCAAATACAGATAACCTCGCGCCTAATTTTAGAGGGAATAAGGAGGAGGAGGTGCCCATGAGACGAAAGAGCCTTTTGTCGGCAATTGTGTTGGGGCTTCTGGTTGGCCTGTGGACCGGGGCGGCTTTGGCGGAAAAACCGATTCTCATCGGGGCGCCCCTGCCTCTGACCGGGCCGTACGCCAGCGACGGTGAACAGATGAAGATGGCTTTGGAGATGGCCGTCGAGGAACAGAACGCGGCCGGCGGGCTCCTGGGCCGGAAACTGGAGCTCAAATTCGGCGACGTGGGCGGCCTGGAGCCGGAGAAGATCAAGGCCGTCGGCGAGCGACTGATCGGGGCCGGGGTGGATGTGGTCATCACCGGGTACGATGACGGCGGCGTGGACACCAAGGTCTTCGGCCAGTACGACATCCCTTACCTGCACGGCAACGCCATGGCTCTGTGCACCCAGCCCGTAGCGGAAAACCCGGAGAAATACTGGAACTGTTTTCAGTATATCTGGAATGACGTCGGCTACGGCGTGGATGCGGCCCAGTACCTGTTCGACGTGTCCCAGGAGATGGGCTGGACCCCGCCCAACAAGAACATCACCGTCATCAAGGTGGATTACGCTTACAACATTATGGCCGCCGATGAATTCGTCCGGCGGGTGGAGAAAAAAGGCTACAAAGTCGTGGTCAACGAAACCACCCAGTTCGGCGTGGCCGAATGGGGCCCGATTCTTTCCAAGGTCGAGTCGGCCCAGCCTTCCTACGTCACCTTCTGGAACCTGGACCCCACCGACGCGGCCCGGTTCATGAAGCAATTCGTGGAACGGTTCGGGCGGGCCGGACTGAACGCCATAGTTTATATGCAGTACACGCCCTCGATCCCGGAGTTCCACCACCTGGCCGGCGCGGCGGCCGAAGGATTGATCTGGGTGGCCGTGTCGTACGGGTCGGCCCCAAGTACGAAGAGTACAAGAAACGTTGGGTGGCCCGTTACGGCAAGGAGCCGGCCGGGATGCAGGCGGTCGGCCCCCGGGACGGATTCGGAATCTGGGTCCAGGCGGTGGAGCGGGCCGGATGCGTGGATTGCTACCGGGAAATCTGCCGGCTGATCCGGGAGTCGCCTTATGAAGGGATCATCGGGACCTACGTCTTTTATCCCCAGGATCAATCGACCATCCCCGGGGAATACCTCATGCCTTACCTCTGGAACCAGATATGGGCGGGCAAGAATATTCCCACCGGCCCCAAACGGTTTAAAAAGGCCGATTACCGCAAACCCCCCTGGATCAAATAGCTCGCTGGTCCGGGGTTGACAATCCAGTCACCGGCCGTTATGTTTCTCGCTCCCCCCAGCCCGGACCCTTGGTCCGGGCTGGGGGGCAAAGGGCTGGTCCATGATTCTGGAAACAAAGAGCGTCTCCAAGGTCTTTGGCAAGCTTCAGGCCTTGCAGGATGTAGACCTGCAAGTGGAGAAGGGAGAGGTTTTCGGCATCGCCGGACCCAACGGCGCAGGCAAATCCACCCTTTTCAACGTGATCGCCGGCGTTTATCCGCCGTCGGCCGGCCGGATTGTTTTCGGCGGCCATGACATCACCCGCCTCAGCCCCCACAAGGTCTGCCGTCTCGGCTTGGCCCGCACCTTCCAAATCCCCCAGACCTTTAAGACGTTAAGCGTTCACGATAACGTCCGGGTCGGGGCCACCTTCGGCGGCGGGGACGGGCGGGATCGGCCGTTTCCCCGGGGCGGTCCTGGGAGCGATCATCATCGTCTTCGGCAATGAATTTTTGCGCCTGGCCGGAACGCTCCGGCTGGCCCTCCTGGGCGCCTTGATTTGCGGCGTCATCCTTTTCTTCCCCGGCGGTCTGATGCAACTGATCGACTGGATCGACGGCCGCATCGCCAAGTGGACCAGCCGCGGGACCGCCTCGGCCGGAGGCCTGCGGTGATCTTATGACCGAACGCCTGGTTCTGCTCAACGGCCGCGTCATCACCATGGACGCTAAGGAAACTCCGGCCCAAGCCTTGGCCTTCGAGAGCGGCCGGATCGTCCGGGTCGGCGGGGATCGCGATTTCCAGGACCTGGCGGCTCAAGGGTGGCCGGTGCTGGACCTGGCCGGGAAAACCGTCCTGCCCGGTTTCATCGACACGCACCAGCACATGATGCTGTCCGGCCTCCAGGCCACGGGGCTGCGTCTGGAAGACGCCCGGACCATCGACGATATCCTGGAACGGGTGGCGGCCGCCGCGGCCGAGACGGAAAAGGGGACCTGGATTCGCGGCGGCAATCTGAATGAACAGAATCTGGCGGAAAAGCGCCTGCCGACCAGGCGGGACCTGGACCGGGTCAGCCCGGACCATCCGGTCTATCTGCTGCACGCCACCTGCCACCTTTGCTCTTTTAACTCCAAAGCCCTGGAAATATTGGAAATACCGTTGAACCTGGCAGGCCTGGACCTCGAAGCCGGCCGTCCCACCGGCGTGGTTCGGGACCCCGGCATATTGACCTTTGTCCACCCGGCCATGGCCGGGATCATCCCGGAAGCGGAAAAGATAGAATCTTTGCAGGCCGCCGCCCGAATGGCCCTGGACCGGGGCATCACCACCATGCACGCCCTGGACGGCGGAGACTTCGGCCCGGGCGACACCAGGGTCATCTGGACCAACCGGGACAGGCTGCCCGTCCGGGTGGTCTGTTTCAACCAGTCCATGGACCTGGCCGAAGTCCAGGAATTGGGGCTGCCGCGGGTCGGCGGCTGCATCTGCGCGGACGGGGCCTTTGAAGCCCACACCGCGGCCCTGTTCGAACCCTACGCCGATGAACCGGATAATTACGGGACCTTAACTTTCAGCCAGGAGGTCATGGACGATTTCATTTTAAAAGCCCATCGGGCCGGATTGCAGATCGCCGTCCATTGCGAATCGGACCGCTCCATCGAGCAGGTTTTGTGGGCTATGGAAAAGGCTATGCGGGCTTTCCCCAGGTACGACCGCCGGCACCGGATCGAACACCTGGAGTTGCCCACCCCCAACCAGATCGACCGCCTGGCCCGGGCCGGTATCACGGCCTCGATGCAGCCGGCCTTCCTTCCGGCCTTCATCGGATCGAAAAACATGGAATACTACGAAAAGCTCCTCGGCCGGCCCAGGCTGAGGATGATCCATCCCTACCGAACTATTCTGAACTCCGGCATTACCGTTTGCGGGGGTTCCGACAGCCCGGTCACGTCCTACCATCCCCTGGCCGGTGTCCAGGCCGCCATCAACCATCCCAACACCGAGGAGCGGGTCAGCCGGGTGGAGGCCCTGAAGATGTTCACTGTCTGGGCGGCCTGGAGCGCCTTTGAAGAAAAGGAGAAAGGGAGCCTAGAACCGGGCAAGCTGGCCGACCTGGTCGTGCTGGGCGACGATCCACTGACCGTGGATGAACAAAAAATTTCCTCCATACCCATCGAGATGGTTGTCGTCGGGGGCCGGCGGGAAAAGCCGAGGGCCGATCTTGCCTAATCGTTTGATCTTGGTCGGATTTTTTATTAAAATTTTTGTAATTTTGACTGCTTGCGGTCTTGGGTTGGCCTTGAGCCGGCCCGGTGTCGCGGGAGACTGCGGGCCTTTGGTCTTTGACTACCAGCCGCCGACCTATTATGGTTATGGCGAGTATTTTGCGGAATGTCCCGACGGTGCCCGCATCCGGTGTTATCATTACCACTGGGATTGGATATGCGAGAAGGGAGAGACCTTGTCCTGGGATCGCCGGCTGGAAGCCGCGGCCCATGCCGCCTGCGGTTGCCCCATGCCGGAAGGCGTGGCCCCGGCTTCGCCCTTCACTTCGGGTCGGCCCAGGCCGGGCATTTTTGGACCGGGCGAATAATTGCCCTCACCGGGGCATGGTTAAACACCATCCATCTTTCAGGATCAATTCCTCAAATCAATATTTAACAGAGGAGGCAAATAGTGGCGAAAAAAACCAAACCCAAAAAGAAAGTGGTGCTCCCCATTGATGACCGGGCTGAAAAAAACTTTCTGGAGACCCTGAACAAGGTCAATATTTCATTGTTTGAAGCCCTTCAGCCTTTGTTGGACAAGTTGGCCGAAGAAGAAGACGATCTTTCCCTGGCCATGATGGGGCCGCTGCTGGTTTCAGTGGGCGTCTCCATTCTATTGGATACGGCCGGAGAAGAGGACACGATGGAGTTTTTGGAGAATACGGCCGATATGATCGAATCGGGCGAGTTCGAAAGCCTGTTCGATATCGAGGATGAATCCGGGGTTTGAGGGTCAGGGGTGGACGGGTTCCTTAACTGAATATGGTTAAGGCGCTCCAGGCCGGCCATGATCCCGCTGAAAGGGCCGACCTTGGAAAATATTCGGCCGACTCGGACGGCCCGGAGCGGATCGGGTTACGTTTCGATCTTTTCCACCCGGCACTTGCTGTTTTCGAGCAAGGTAGTGCCGCCGTGTGGGTCTGCCTGGTTTGGCTTGCCTATGCCCGGGGTGTTGATCCCGCCGAACCGAGTATATCTAGGGGGCGGCTTCCAGGCCGCGGATATGGCCGAAGCCTCCGGCCGAGCCCAGGACGCCGGACATAATATGCCGGGTGGGATGAGCGATAATTTCTATCCGGCCCCAAGGCGAGTAGTCCTCCACATTACCGAAGGCACGGCAAAAGATTATCGTTCTATTTTTGCTTCAACCTCTGGTCAACATTTTAATAAGGCAAGAAAGTAAAAATTGGTTTTTATTTGCTTTTTGCCGATGACTCGCCCCAAGGGTTTGAATGGATTCCCACGGTCAAAATTGTATAATAGCAAACGGAACCCATTAAGGGGTGACAGAAGAAAAGGGAAGCCGGATTGTCCCTTGAACGCGTCAAGCTGAGACAAATAATTCACCTCGACATGGACGCCTTCTATGCCGCGGTCGAGGTCTTGGACAACCCGAATCTAAAAGGTCAACCGGTGATCGTAGGCGGAACCAGTAAAAGAGGCGTGGTTTCGGCCGCTTCCTATGAGGCCAGAAAGTATGGCGTTCATTCGGCCCAGCCCATGGCCGCCGCCAGACGCCGGTGCCCTCACGGGGTTTTCCTGCCGGTGAGGATGGCGCGGTACAGGGAGATTTCCGATCAGGTCTTCAGTATATTTCGCCGCTTTTCTCCTTTAGTCGAACCAATCGCCCTTGACGAGGCCTTTCTGGACGTGACCGGTTTGACCAGGCTCTTCGGTCCGCCCGAGGCTATCGCCCGGCGGATTAAGGGGCTGATCAAGGAAGAAGTCGGTCTGACCGCTTCGGCCGGAGTGGCTTCAACCAAACTGGTCGCCAAAATCGCTTCTGATTTGGAAAAGCCGGACGGCCTGGTGGTGGTGGCGCCGGACCGGGGCCAGGAATTCCTCGATCCCTTGCCCATCAGCCGGCTTTGGGGGGTGGGCCGGGCCACCCGGGCCGCCTTGGCCCTTTTGGGGGTGGAAACCATCGGCGATTTGGGGCGTCTGTCCAGGGAAATCCTAGTCCGGAAATTTGGAGATCACGGCCGTAAATTGCATCGGCTGGCTCAGGGTCTGGACGAACGAGAGGTGACCCCTTGGCGGGAAGTCAAGTCCCTGGGGGCTGAAGAAACCTTTCTTGAGGACATCCTCCTCGTGGAAGAAGCCGAAAGAGAGATTCTCCGGCTGGCCGTCCGCTCGGCCCGGCGGCTGAGACGGCACGGATTCTTGGGGCGAACCGTGAGTTTGAAAGTCAAATATCACGACTTTCAACAGATCACCCGGTCGGAAACCTTGGCCCGGCCCACGGACCACGCCGGGGAAGTTTTTCAAACCGCTTGCCGTCTGCTGGAAAAGACGGCCGTCGGGGTTCGGCCGGTCAGACTTTTGGGGCTTTCCTTGTCCCAACTGACTATCCTGGAAACGGAAAGACAAGCTCTGCTTTTTGAGGAAGGCGGCGACCGCCTGAAGAACCGCCATCTGGACCGGGCCCTGGACGCCATCACGGATAAGTACGGGGAAGAGGCCATTATGCCGGCCAGCCTTTTACCGAAACCGGGCGGGCGGCCGTGAGTCTTCCGGTTTTCGTCGTCCTCGTCCTGATCAACGGCCCGAGGTTGGTCGGGCCTCATCACTAAGAAAACCGGGAGACGGACGAAGACTCCATTGATTTAATCCGGCCCGGCCCGTGGTAAAAAGGTCTTGTTTTCTTTTAATCTCCTTTGTTAAGTATAAAATTAAGTTTTATGGAAGACAAAGAGTCAGTGACCATGAAAATCGGCGTGATGTCCGACACTCACCTCGGCCGGGTCTCGGATGGGCTTCAAAGGGTAGTCGAGGACTATTTCAAGGAAACGGATATGATCCTTCATGCCGGCGACATTGTCTCCGGCGAAGTCCTGGCTTACCTGGAGGCTCGTGGAGTGCTCGCCGTTTACGGCAATATGTGTCTGCCTGAAGTCCGGCAAACTATTCCGGGGAAACGGATCATCCAGGCCGGGCCGTTTAAAATCGGCTTGACTCACGGCTGGGGTTCGCCCAAGGGCTTGGCCCGCCGGTTGAGGCCGGAGTTTGACCGGATTGACTGCCTGGTCTTCGGCCACAGCCATAAGCCGGTCAACGAGCGGATCGGCGGGGAGCTCTTTTTTAACCCCGGGACGGCCACACCTTCGGCCCACCATGGCGCGACCGTTGGAATTTTACACGTGACCGACGAAATCAAGGGCGAGATCATCATCGTAGACTAGAGGAACAAGATGAAAAATTTATGGGCTCCCTGGCGAATGACCTATATCCTGGGAGAAGACGAACATGGCAAATCCCAAAAGTGCATCTTTTGTGTTGAGGCAGAAAAGACCGGTCCGGATAAAAGCCGGCTGATTCTATACCTGGGCCGGTTGTCCCTGGTGATGATGAACCGTTATCCATATAATAACGGTCATCTTTTGGCGGCGCCCCGGCGCCATGTCCCCGACCTGTCCTCCCTGACCGCCGAAGAGATGACCGACCTGATGCTGACCGTCCGTTCCACCGTCGAGATCATCTCGAAGACCGCCAATCCGGACGGATTCAACGTGGGGCTCAATCTGGGCCGGGTGGCCGGGGCCGGGATCGAGGCTCACCTTCATTTTCACATTGTGCCGCGATGGAACGGGGATACCAACTTCATGACCGTTTTTGACGACGTCAGGGTCATTCCCGAACATCTGGAGGCTTCCTTTGACCGTCTGGTCCCTTATTTTCAAACCTTGGAGAAAAGGCATGAAAACGATTAAGGCTCTTTTTTGGGGCCTGTTCGTCGTTGTCCTGATCATATTCATCGTCCAGAATCTTCAGGCTCTGTCCCATACGGAAAGCCTCCGGCTGAATCTTTTCTTCACCTCTTTTCAGAGTCCAGAGCTTCAAGTCTCTTTTTTGTTCATTTTGTGTTTTGTCCTGGGTTTTCTTCTGGCCTACGGCCTGGGTCTGATCCAGCGCCGTCGTTTGAAAAAGATCATCAAGGAATTGGAGCGCTGTCAGGCCAGGAGCGAAAATGAACTGAAATCCTTGCGCACCCTCCCCGTCAAGGAAGAACCGGCCTTGAACTCCGGGCGGAAAACCCGGGGCGGAGCAGCGGGCTGAAGCGATGGCGGCGCAACAGATAAGCGTCTTGGGTTGGCAAATCACCGTAGCTCAACTGATGCTGGTGGTGGCCGTCGCCGCTCTGCTGTCGGGCTATGGGCTGGCCGTCCTGATCAGCCGCAGACAAAGATGGGCCAGGCTTTTCGCCGGCTCCAAGAATAAAGAAAAGCTGGTCTCCAACACCGCTTTTATCAAAGGCATCAATTATATCCTTTCGGACAAGCGGGACCGGGCCATCGAGGAACTGACCAAGGCGGTCACCTTTGATACCGAAACCATCGAGACTTACGTGGCCTTGGGCAACCTGTTCAGAAGCAAGGGAGAGATCGACCGCGCCATCCGGATTCGTCAAAACGTGATTCTTCGTCCCCATCTTGACGCTTCCGTTCGCCTTCAGGCCCTTTATGACCTGGGCCTGGATTACCGGCAGGGCGGGTTTTATGATCGGGCCCTTCAAACCTTCACGGAAGTCACTCGGTCCGATCCCAAAAGGATCGAGGCCTACGTTCAGATGGTTCAAATATACGAAGAGACCAGGGACTGGGAAAACGCCTTTCTCACCGAGCAGAAACTGGGCAAATTGACCGGCAGCCCGGCCCGGAACGTCATGGCCCATCACCAAGTCGAACTCGGTAAGGAACACTTTGCCCAGGGCCGGCCGGAACAAGCCCGGGCCGCTTATAAAAAAGCTCTGACCCTCGATCCCGGCTGCGTGGATGCTTACCTCCATCTGGGCGATCTCCATTTTCAAGAGGGCAAGCTCCAGAAGGCCGTCGCCACCTGGAGAAAAATCGCCGACGTGGCCCCCCGGTTTATTTTCCTGGTCTTCAGCCGCTTGGCTCGGGTCACGGCTAAAATGAAAGACTTTAAACATGCGGAAAAATTTTTGGCTGAATGCGCGGTCCACCATGGCGATCCCCTGGCTCATCTGGCCCTGGCCCGGCTGCTTGGAGAGCGGGGGGACCCCGATCTGGCTCTGGACGAGCTGACCCGGGCACTGGATCTGGACCCTACCCTTTTCGAGGCCCGCCGGGAAAGGGGACTGCTTCTGCTCTCCTTGAACCGGACCGAGGAGGCCTTGAACGAATTTCGCCATCTCCTGGATCAGCTTCCCGGGCCGAAAGCGGATTTCCAATGCGGTCGGTGCGGTTTCGAGTCCCAGGAACTGACCTGGCGCTGCCCCCAGTGCCACGCCTGGGACACGATCACCTTGCACCGCCATCATCCCTGCCTCTTCCAAAACGACCGGCCGCCGACGGACAATGCCCTGTCCGCGGCCCCGGCGGAAAACGCCGAGTCCGGCCTTGATTCCTGACCATGTCCAACCTGACCCCCATGCTGCAGCAGTATTTCTCCATTAAGGAGAAATATCCTGAGGCCATACTTTTTTTCAGGATGGGCGACTTTTACGAAATGTTTTTCGATGACGCCGTCCGGGCGGCCCCGGTCCTGGAAATCGCCCTGACTTCCCGCTCCAAGCACCAGGGCCAAGACATTCCCATGTGCGGCGTCCCCTACCACGCGGCTGAAAGTTATATCAACCGCCTGATCAATCATGGACTGAAAGTGGCCGTCTGCGACCAGATCG
>Ga0209270_1001402_pt1 | contig 34029 bp, 24 predicted proteins | sample MTBAKSrepl1MetaG_FD_187456 | JGI IMG/M metagenome (GOLD analysis project Ga0209270, IMG submission 187456) | Enrichment culture microbial communities from Arthur Kill intertidal strait, New Jersey, USA, that are MTBE-degrading - MTBE-AKS1... | ecosystem: Environmental > Aquatic > Marine >...
ACTCCTTGAATATCCCCATCTCAAGTGTTGATAAGTCAGTTCACTTTTGAAGTTTCGTCCAGCTTCGGAAAATTTCACAGTTCACTTTTAAAGTTTTTATGTGTCCACTTTTGAAGTTTTCCCAACATTCTGCGTAATGCCTCTGTGTAATGCCTCAGATAAAAACAACTAGCTATCAATTTGGGTTGTGATTCCGTTTTTTCATAAAATGGTTATAAAGATAGAAACTTGTCAGGGAACAAAGGACGCTGAACAGGAACATCAAGCGATAACCCCAAAAAGCCCCTGACCCCAATCGATTTGCCAGATCGATGAAGGGACCTTCTAATCTACCCACAGCACTGGCACCAGCGGTGGCAAGATTGGTCAGCCCCATAAATTTTCCTGCTTGTTCTGGCGGCGCTAGTTTCACCGCCACCGTCCAGTTAGAAGTAAGGTATAAGCCCATACCTGCCCCGATGAAACCAGCCACAATAGTAAATGTACCTATCTCTTGAATAAAGAAAAGGATAGCACTCCCCAACGCTGTGATCAGCATGGCTGTATTCATCAACATCCTAGAACCAATTCTTTCACTCAGCCATCCGGTGACCAACACACTTACAACCAGAGCACCTGCAATGACCGCCATAACATTCCCGGTTGTTTTTACCGCATTCTCCACCTGTAGAACATCTCCAATATAGTATTGGGCAAAGGTTTGTATCCCATATACACCCAGTAAGAATATGAAACGCGCTTGGATCAAATTCGCAAAAGCAGAGTGCTCTTGCAGATCGATCTTGAATAACTCTTTTAATTTTATATTCGTGGGCAGGTGCAAAGTATCATTCTCGTCATTTCTACTTGCAGCAGCCAGAACAGTGATTAGAGCTGTAATTCCCAGTATCATAATGATTGCAACAAGGATCCTGCCAGATCCTACTCCGGCGGGAGAGATCAGCGATCCCGCCAGTAAGGATGCTGCTATCACTCCAGCAACATCCATGAAATTTTTGATTCCGCTTGCCAATCCTTTTTGTTTTTCGGGAACCATATCAGGGATAATTGCCTGCATGGGTCCATGCGCAATATTGGATGAGATTTGAAGAGCAATGTAACCTATAAAGATACTAAACAATGTATTGGTAAATGCCACCAAAGAGATGACCAACATATCTACAAAGGTTCCCACCGCTATGAAGGGCACTCGGCGCCCCCAATGCGACTCAGTTCGATCACTGATGGATCCAGAAAGGGGCTGTACTATCATTGCCAAGATTAAGCCAAGAAAAGATAGCAAACCCAAATAGGTATTCTTGCTGGTTGCAGGAACATAAGAGAGCAAAATAGCAGGCAGGATGATCGGATGCAGTGAATTCCAAAGGAATGAGAGTCCAAACCAATATGAATTCAATGAGACAAGTTTTGTGACAGACAATCGCTGTTCCATCAATAAACGATCCTATAAAAGAAAGTGATATGTTTATACATCAATATTAAATAAGCCATGTTTGTTTTGGATGAAGTGCCGGGTTGTTATTGAACATATTCCTCACCATCGGGAAAGCGCTGTCTCCTAATTGGGTTATAATCGCCATTTCATCCAATAATTTGAGGTCATGTTGAGTCAATTGGATATACCGCTTGTCCAGATAGCCCCACAAATCCCAGGGTAATAATTCCATGGAATTCAGAGCCAGTAGATCGCGTTGCATATTTCCCGCAATAAACATCTCTCCCTTATACTTGAAGATGCCAAACTTTTGTGGGTCAGCTCTGTTCTGCCTGATCAACTGCCAGGCACGTCCAGCCGGGATGAATTTTCCCTGTGGAACATTATTTACATCAAAATTTATCTTTAGTACTTTCTTCTGGTATTCATCAATTTGCGCATCCACCATTTTCCATTGTTGCGCTTCAACATCCCAATATTCACAAATCCAATGATCTTCATATTTTTGAGGAATGAAATAAGTGGCGAAACCACACCGGCACCGGGCAGGAATCTCCTTCATCCGTAAAAAAGTGGTCATGATAAGGGAGATGTCACGGCAGTTCACAACCAGCTTTTTTTCTTTTTTACGTTCTATATTGATGGTTGCATCATCGAGTTCAAACAAGCGCTCCATCTTTTTTGCAAAAGATCGTAACCGTACATCAGATTGACGTACTTCATCTAAAGGGCATCCCATCCGTTCTGCCCAAAAGATATGGATCGCGATATTGTGGATCAATTTGCACAAAGAGGGAATATCATCTGGTAAGTATTGTTTTAAAAAGGCAAATTTACCATGATCGGTTAAGTGACCTGGTTTGCAGTAATAATCCTGGGGGGAGATATTCATAACACTCCTATTCTAATTGAAAAGGAGCAAATTAAACAAAAAAGTCTCTTGGCAACGACCTACTCTCCCAGGGGGCTGCCCCCCAAGTACCATCGGCGCTGACGGCCTTAACTACCGGGTTCGGTATGTTACCGGGTGTACCACCGTCGCTCCAATCACCAAGAGACTTAAGTGAACCTTGAATAGTATGTAGATTATAACAAAGAGTACCGAGTACTCCGCACCACGCAATGAAGCCCTCGATCATTAGTACGGCTTAGCTTAACACATTACTGCGCTTACACACGCCGCCTATCAAGCAGGTAGTCTACCTGCGATCTTACTCCCTTGATGGGATGAGGGATCTTATCTCGAGGCGAGTTTCCCACTTAGATGCTTTCAGCGGTTATCTCTGCCAGACGATGGCTACCCAGCAATGCCGTTGGCACGACAACTGGCACACCAGAGGTCTGTCCACCCCGGTCCTCTCGTACTAGGGGCAGCTCCTCTCAAATCCCTTACGCCCACAGCGGATAGAGACCGACCTGTCTCACGACGGTCTGAACCCAGCTCGCGTACCGCTTTAACGGGCGAACAGCCCGACCCTTGGGACCTTATCCAGCCCCAGGATGCGATGAGCCGACATCGAGGTGCCGAGCGAGGTCGTCGATGTGAACTCTTGGACCTCACCAGCCTGTTATCCCCGGGGTAGCTTTTATCCGATAAGCCACGGCCCTTCCACACGGAACCGTGGGATCACTAAGCCCGACTTTCGTCTCTGCTCGACGCGTTGGTCTTGCAGTCAAGCTCCCTTATGCCTTTACACTCTCTGGCTGGTTTCCATTCAGCCTGAGGGAACCTTTGGGCGCCTCCGTTACCTTTTAGGAGGCAACCGCCCCAGTTAAACTGCCCACCTGGCACGGTCCTCTATCCGGATGACGGTATAGAGTTAGGGTCTAAACATGATCAGGGTGGTATTTCACTGATGGCTCCACCGAGACTAGCGTCCCAGCTTCAAAGCCTCCCACCTATACTACACAAATCATATCCAAACTCAATGCCAAGCTGCAGTAAAGCTCCACGGGGTCTTTTTGTCCTGCTGCGGGTAGGCCGCATCTTCACAGCCATTTCAATTTCACCGGGTCTCTCGTTGAGACAGTGCTCCAGTTGTTACACCATTCGTGCGGGTCGGAACTTGCCCGACAAGGAATTTCGCTACCTTAGGACCGTTATAGTTACGGCCGCCGTTCACCGGGGCTTCAGTTCAAAGCTTCGCTTACGCTAACCTCTCCCTTTAACCTTCCGGCACTGGGCAGGTGTCAGCCCCTATACATCGCCTTACGGCTTAGCAGAGACCTGTGGTTTTGTTAACCAGTCACTAGAGCCTGTTCACTGCGACCCTTCGGCGCTCTAGAAATCTATCACGCCAAAAGGCACCCCTTATCCCGAAGTTACGGGGTTAATTTGCCTAGTTCCTTAACGAGAGTTCTCCCGATCGCCTTAGTATACTCTACTCGTCTACCAGTGTCGGTTTGCGGTACGGGCACTTGAACTTCAAAGCTTAGAGGCTTTTCTCGGCAGCAAGGCTCAACTCACTTATGCCTTAAAGGACCGCCACCATACCTCAGCTCAGTCTGCGGATTTTCCTACAGACCTCAACGCCTGACGTAAGGTGCACCTGCACAACCAATCACAGGCTGGCCTACCTCGCTGCGTCCCCCCGTCGCTCCATTCAAGTGGTAACGGAATGTTGACCGTTTATCCATCACCTACGCCTCTCGGCCTCGGCTAAGGACCCGACTAACCCGACGCGGAACAACCTGGCGTCGGAAACCTTAGACATACGGCGAACATGATTCTCACACGTTTTACGCTACTCATGCCTGCATTCTCACTTCTGTCCGCTCCAGCCGTCCTTACGGTCGACCTTCCCTGCTGACAGAACGCTCCCCTACCGCTCCAGCTAATGCTGAAGCCCATAGCTTCGGTACCTGGCTTAGCCCCGTTAAATTTTCCGCGCAAGATCGCTTGACCAGTGAGCTGTTACGCACTCTTTAAAGGGTGGCTGCTTCTGAGCAAACCTCCTGGTTGTTACAGCAACCTCACATCGTTTACCACTTAGCCAGAATTTAGGGACCTTAGCTGATGATCTGGGCTCTTTCCCTTTTGACTACGAAACTCATCTCCCGCAGTCAGACTACTATGTTCTGGAATACCGGCATTCGGAGTTTGGTTGGGGTCGGTAAGCTATAAGCCCCCTTGCCCATCCAGTGCTCTACCTCCAGTATTTAACACATAGCGCTAGCCCTAAAGCTATTTCGGGGAGAACCAGCTATCTCCGAGTTCGTTAGGCATATCACCTCTACCCACAGCTCATCCCCTAATTTTGCAACATTAGTAGGTTCGGGCCTCCACGAGATTTTACACTCGTTTCACCCTGGCCATGGGTAGCTCACCCGGTTTCGGGTCTAATCCTTGCGACTGTACGCCCTATTCAGACTCGCTTTCGCTACGGCTACGGGTGTAACTCCCTTAACCTTGCCACAAAGATTAACTTGCAGGCTCATTCTCCCAGAGGCACGCCGTCAGGCATAGCGGCGCTCAACCGGCTTTCACCGGCGAACAGACCCGCCATTAGCCCTTCGACTGCTTGTAAGCTTACGGTTTCAGATTCTATTTCACTCCCCTCATCGGGGTTCTTTTCACCTTTCCCTCACGGTACTTGTACACTATCGGTCGCCAAACGTATTTAGCCTTGGAGAGTGGACTCCCCAGATTCCTGCCGGATTAGCGTGCCCGGCAGTACTCAGGTGCCCAGCGGAAGGCAAATCGTTTTCGCATACGGGACTGTCACCCACTATGGTTGGCTTTTCCACACCATTCTGCTAACAATTTGCTTGGTAACTTCCATGTGCCGGGTCCTACAACCCCACCACAGCAAGCTGCGATGGTTTGGGCTTTTCCCTTTTCGCTCGCCACTACTCAGGGAATAATTTCCTTTCCTCAGGGTACTAAGATGTTTCAGTTCCCCTGGTTCCCTTCCCTAAACCTATATATTCAGTAGAGGGATGCTGTTGGTTCGCAACAGCGGGTTTCCCCATTCGGAGATCCCCGAATCGAAGCCTGTTCACGGCTATTCGAGGCATATCGCAGTGACCCACGTCCTTCATCGGCATTTGGCGCCAAGGCATTCACCGTAAGCCCTTAGTAGCTTCCACGTGATGCGGAGAATTCGGTATTCTTTACTTCTTCCATATCACTAAGAAACATCAAATATATTCTTACAATTCAATTGAAATGTGTTGAATTATTTTGGCCTACATACTATTCAATTATTAAGGTTCTACACGCTGTTTCGCCAGCGCTGAATGCACAGAAAGATGTTCTGTACATTCAGCGCTCGTGAAAAATATTCGCTTGTTAATCTACTTTAGACAAATCGACCCGACATTCCGCCGGGTCAATGAACTTACCATGCGGTCTGTCTTTGCATTGTTACCTTGTGTTCAAGTTTTCGCTCTTCAATACGCTCCATAAATTTGATGGAGATGAGGGGACTCGAACCCCTGACTTCCGCCTTGCAAAGGCGGCGCTCTCCCAACTGAGCTACATCCCCGGATCTATAAAAAGGTGGGCCTTTCAGGACTCGAACCTGAGACCTCGCCCTTATCAGAGGCGCGCTCTAACCAGCTGAGCTAAAGGCCCTTTCGGTGCCTTAACAACTCAGGAGTGAAAGGAAAGTTTTCCTCATTCTATTGCCCCTCGACCAGAGGGGATTTTTGCGAAAACTTGAGTCGACATCCTTAGATGCCTGCTCGATTCTCTATAGAAAGGAGGTGATCCAGGCGCACCTTCCGGTACACCTACCTTGTTACGACTTCGTCCCAGTCACCGACCCCACCTTCGACGGCTCCTTCCTTGCGGTTAGGATACCGGCTTCAGGTGTTGCCAGCTTCCATGACGTGACGGGCGGTGTGTACAAGACCCGGGAACGTATTCACCGCAGTATTGCTGACCTGCGGTTACTAGCAACTCCATCTTCATGCAGGCGAGTTGCAGCCTACAATCTGAACTGAGGCCGGCTTTAGGGATTGGCTCCACCTTGCGGTTTGGCAACCTATTGTACCGACCATTGTAGCGTGTGTGTAGCCCAGGATATAAAGGCCATGCTGACTTGACGTCATCCCCACCTTCCTCCGGCTTAAAACCGGCAGTCCCGTGTGACACATATAACACACAGTGAGGGTTGCGCTCGTTAGCGGACTTAACCGAACATCTCACGACACGAGCTGACGACAGCCATGCAGCACCTGTGCAAGCTCCCCGAAGGGTCGGTCCCTTTTCAGTTTCCTACCACTTGCATGTCAAACCCTGGTAAGGTTCTTCGTGTAGCATCGAATTAAACCACACGCTCCGCTGCTTGTGCGGGTCCCCGTCAATTCCTTTGAGTTTTAACCTTGCGGTCGTAGTCCCCAGGCGGTAGACTTAACGCGTTAGCTCCGGCACTGGCAGATTTAACTCCGCCAACGCCAAGTCTACATCGTTTACAGCTAGGACTACCGGGGTCTCTAATCCCGTTCGCTCCCCTAGCTTTCGCGTCTTAGCGTCAGAAATGGTCCAGGAAGCCGCTTTCGCCACTGGTGTTCCTCCGGATATCTACGCATTTCACCACTACACCCGGAATTCCACTTCCCTCTCCCATTCTCTAGTCTGGTAGTTTTGAACGACCTCTCCCAGTTAAGCCAGGAGCTTTCACATCCAACTTTCCAAACCGCCTGCACGCGCTTTACGCCCAATAAATCCGGATAACGCTCGCCTCCTACGTTTTACCGCGGCTGCTGGCACGTAGTTCGCCGAGGCTTATTCAGGAGATACTGTCCTTTCTCATCTCTCCTAAAAGCACTTTACAACCCGAAGGCCGTCATCGTGCACGTGGCGTTGCTGGATCAGGCTTTCGCCCATTGTCCAATATTCCCTACTGCTGCCACCCGTAGGTGTCTGGCCCGTATTTCAGTGCCAGTGTGGGGGGCCACCCTCTCAGGTCCCCTACCCGTCAGAGCCTTGGTAGGCCATTACCCTACCAACAAGCTGATGGGACGCAGGCCCCTCCCAAAGCGGATTACTCCTTTCATCATCAAGCATCTAATCCTGATGATCACATGGGGTATTAGCAGTCCTTTCGAACTGTTATCCCCCTCTTTGGGGCAGGTTACCAACGCGTTACGCACCCGTTCGCCACTAAGACTCTTCATCCGAAGAAAAAGAGCTTCGTTCGACTTGCATGTATTAAGCACGCCGCCAGCGTTCATCCTGAGCCAGGATCAAACTCTCCGCAAAAATCGAACACCAACCAAGTTGGTGTTGAGTTTGTATGACTCAATAGAATTTTGGTTTATTACACTTTCCTCTCACTCTTCAGTTGTTAAGGTTCCCTATTTTGATGCGGGACAGAATTGTAACCACATCTCCTGAACCTGTCAAGGCTCAGGACAAAATTACCGATGCTTTCCATTTTCTTTCTTTTTGGACTGCACCGGTAACGCTGCTTACATCGTCCCTACAAGCCTTCAATCTTGCAGCTATTCGGTTGTAAATGATTTGCGTTTACAAATCTACAAGGTCAAATGGTGAAGACGATTTTAACGGGTTCTTAACACCCTGTCAAGCTAATTTACCTGAGAAATCTTAAAAAACCGCAATTTGCACCACTTTTATCTCATTCTAGTCTTAAAAGCAACGCTCACAACCCTGCTATAATTCAAAAATGCCTACAGCGCACAATTCTTCTTCATTAAAAACAATCCTCATTCAAAGTCTGCTCACGATTCTTTACGCTGTACTCGCATTTCTTTGCTGCATCCTTCTCCTCTATATAAGTTTTAATATCTGGTATGCCGGTCGTATTTTCCCGGGTGTTTTTTTCAACGGGATCTCCTTAGGTGGATACACCCAGCAGGAAGCCCAACAGATCATCCAAACTCAGGTGTTGCCCGCTTTGTCCCAAACCATCACTTTTCGTTATAAGGATCAAACATGGCAAACCAACCTGCTTGAAATGGGAATCCATTTCGATGCCGAGCAGATTGCTGCGATGGCTTTCGCAACCGGGCGGTCGGGAAACCTATCTGCATGGAGTGGCGATGCGGTTGCAGTGCTTAGTGAAAATAAAACCATTCCTGCCACAATCCAGATCGACGAAAGCATGACAGCGCAAATTTTAAATAGGATTGCCGCTGAGTTCGATCAACCCAAGATCGAAGCACAATTGACTTTCGAGGGCAATAACGTGATCACCACCCCGGGGCAGATCGGAGTCAAGCTAGATATAGAACAGACATTGGCAAGCATTCAAGAAGCCATTAGCAAGCAAGATTACAATTCCGTTTTCCTGGTAGTCAGCGAAAGTCATCCCGATATTGTGGATGCAGAACCCTATGCCCAGTCCATTCGCGAATTTCTCACCAGCGATTTCAGCCTGGTGATCCCTGCCGAGAATAATCATGTCCAATACCTACATGATCTAAGTTCCAGCACATTTGCCCCCATGCTCCAACTTGTCAAATCGAATATAGACGGGCAGATCACCATCGGTTTGCAATTTCAAGAGAGCATGCTGAGGAGTTTATTAAGTGATCTGGCTCAGACAGTGAATATCAAAACCGAGAATCCGCGCTTCATTTTCAACGACAATACCAAGCAGATCGATCTATTGGAAAGCGGAATCTACGGACGCACACTGAACATCAATGCTAGTATAGCTGCCATTCAACAAAGCCTGGCAAACGGCGCTCATGTTGCAAGCCTGGTTTTTGATTACGAAGCTCCCGCTGTCGCGGATGGTGCTACAGGCACAGAGTTAGGTATTACCGAATTAGTCCAGCAACAAAGCACCTATTTTTACGGGTCCAGTGCTGCACGCATTCAGAACATCCAAACCGCCACCAATCATTTTTTAGGGTTATTGGTCGCTCCAGGAGAGGTTTTTTCGATGGCAGAAGCTATGGGCGAAATCAGTTTGGATACTGGCTTCACCGAAGCGCTTATCATCTATAATGGAAAGACTATCGAAGGAGTAGGGGGGGGAGTATGCCAAGTAAGCACCACTCTATTCCGTACTGCATTCTTTGCTGGCTATCCCATTCTTGAGCGTTACCCGCATGCTTACCGTGTCTCATTCTACGAGAAAACAGCTGGCAATCAACGCGATATCAACCTGGCTGGGCTGGATGCCACTGTTTATGTGCCACTGGTTGATCTGAAATTCCAAAATGACACTCCTTATTGGCTCCTGATGGAAGCTTACGTTTATCCGGAGTCCAGTCAGATCGTATGGAAATTTTATTCGACAAACGACGGTAGACAGGTGAAATGGCAGACGACCGGACCTGTCAACATTGTTGCACCACCCGAACCCAAATATTACTTGAATACTTCGCTAAAGGAAGGCGAAATCAAACAGGTAGATTGGGAAGCCGAGGGGGCGGATGTGCGTGTGGATCGCTGGGTTTATAAAGATGACACATTATTTTTTCAAGATCAATTCCATACCCATTACGAACCCTGGGGAGCAGTTTACGAGATCGGTCTTGGGGTAGATGGCTACCCAATTTCAGAAGAATAACATTTGTACTAGTGGTAAAATTTTGACCAGTATACGAGCATTACAAGAAAAGGAGATTGCATGATCAGCAAAGATCTTTTAGAAATCCTGCGCTGCCCGGTTTGTGTGCGAGAAGAAGGAAAAGAAGGTAATCTTTTTCTCTATAAAGACACCTGGCTTTTATGTCAAGACTGTGATCGAAAATATCCCATTGTTGAAGATATTCCTGTCATGCTTATCGACGAAGGGGATAAATGGGCTGGGAAGAAGAAAGAAGATCTGCCCGTCCCGCCTCCGCGTCCCAATTAAGCAGAGCGATCTAGACAAGTAACAATATCATGAAAAAATTCTTTTCGAATTTAATCCAAAAAGTCCGCTCGACGGACCGGACGGTAAAGGCTATTAATCTGGGATTCCTGATTCTGGCAATTGTTGCAGGAGTGTATCTATATGGTTTCGTAGCCACATTTGTCAAGGAAATGACCATTTTGAATTTGCCGGGGGCACCGGTGATCAATGAATCTGTTTTGAATGATGCCAATATCACCCAGGCTCCGACTACCGAAGCATTTGGCGCACCCACTCCGGAACCCTGGGATGGAGTAAGCCGGGTGAACGTTCTATTCATGGGTCTTGACTATCGGGACTGGGAAGCCGGAGAAACCCCGCGTAGCGATACCATGATCATGTTCACCGTCGATCCTGTCACCAATACCGCCGGCATGCTTTCCATCCCGCGCGATCTATGGGTCAGCATTCCCGGATTCGGGTATTACAAGATCAATGAAGCATATTTTCTCGGTGAGGGGAATAAACTACCCGGTGGTGGACCTGCATTGGCTGTAGCAACGGTGGAAGAATTATTGGGAGTTCCCATCCAATATTACGCCCAAGTTGACTTTTCAGCTTTCATCAGCTTCATTGATGAAATTGGTGGAATCGTAATTACACCTAATGCTGACGTTAAAGTCGAAGAGTTCGGTTCTGAATACGATCAAATTCTAAAAGCTGGAGAACAATATTCTCTCCCGGGTTCATTGGCACTTTCGTATGCTCGTAACCGCTATACCGGTGATGGGGATTTTGGACGAGCACAAAGGCAGCAGCAGGTAATCACAGCGATAATGGACAGAATCCTTCAATATAATCAACTTCCCACTCTGATCACAAAAGCCCCAGCGTTGTATGCCGATCTATCTTCCGGCATCCGCACCAATCTGGATCTCCCGGGTTTGATTAAACTGGCAACCTTGATGTTGAATATCCCAACTGATAGCTTCCAGAAAGCGGTTATCGGCACGGATATGATTTTGATCGCCAAATCACCTACCGGATTGGATATCCTCAAACCCATTCCTGATAAGATCCGCGAACTGAGAGATCAGATCTTCGCTACCGGCGGCTCGCTCGGGCCAATCGCTTCCCCATCTGCCGGTTCAACCCTGGCACGCGATGAAGCTGCCATCATAGCGGTAAAGAACGGAACTTCGGAGCAGGGTCTGGCAACCCGCACAGTGGATTACTTGAAAGCACAGGGGCTCAATGCCACCGAGGTAACTGCTGATCAATCCAGCGGGGCGACCATGATCATCGCCTACAACAGCAAACCGCATACTGTAGCATACCTTGCTAACCTGATGAACGTTTCTTCATCGACCATCATCTACTCATATGATTCCACTGTGGGTGTGGATGTGGTGGTGATAGTCGGCAATGATTGGGCTGCCACCAACCCCATGCCATAAACTGCAAAAATCGCTGGTTAGTGCCAGCGATTTTTGATATCATCTATATAGGATTCGTTTTTGAGAAGGGAAAAGATTTTGCTGCACGATAATCAAGAACGCAATAATAGCATCGCAGTTATTATCCCAGCTTACAATGTGGAACAATATATAAAGAAAGTGATCGGGGGATTACCCAGCTATATCGACTTTATTATAGTGATTGATGATTGTAGCAAAAACCACACTGCCCAAGAAATTAATAAAATAAAAGATAGTCGCATTCATCTAATCAAACACACCAAAAATAAAGGAGTAGGCGGGGCAATGCTTTCAGGATATCAGGTAGCTTATGATTTGGGTGCAGACATAATGGTCAAAATCGATGGAGACGATCAGATGGATCCCCAATACATCATGCCCCTACTGGCGCCGATCCTTGATCTAGAAGCAGATTACGCAAAGGGCAACCGATTCCTCCATATGAAGGAACTGCAAAAAATGCCAATCATTCGTCGCATTGGGAATTGGGGGTTGTCTTTCTTGACCAAGTTGGCTAGCGGCTATTGGAACATCTTTGATCCCACCAATGGTTACACAGCTCTTCATCGAGAAGCATACATCTTATTGAACAAAGAAGCGATCGATAAAGACTTTTTCTTTGAAACAAGCACGCTCATCCAACTTCAAAGGGGTCGCGCAGTGGTGCGTGACGTTCCAATTCCAGCCCAGTATGAGAACCAATCCAGCAATCTATCACCATTGAGAACTTTTTTCACTTTCCCACCCAAGCTTTTTAAAAATTCATTGAAGCGAATATCTTTTCAGTATTTTTTATATGACTTCACGGCTGTTTCAGTCTATTTATCCGTCGGTATCCCTTCTATTATTTTCGGAACTATCTGGGGTTTAGGAAAATGGATTGCATCAATCAGAACAGGTATTGTTACTTCCACCGGGACCGTCCTAATTGCAGTTCTACCTATCATCATTGGTGTTCAGCTACTCACTCAAGCTCTTTCACTTGATATTAATAACGTCCCCATAATCTCAATCAGGCATAAGTAGAGAATTAATCTAAAATCAATCCTCTCTTTGGTCATCATTGCTTACAATAATAGGAAAATTCGATTCACTCAAGACTATGTTGCAATTGAACAACCAAAACTGAATGTGAGAGCTAATCAATATGAGTTTATTTTGTTTTGTATACAAAATTTATAATTAAGAGGTAACTCATGAAAATAGATAATTCATTTTTTATAAATTATAAAAAAACGAGTATCCAATTATTTCAAGATATTTTATACAAAAATGATCGGGGGGGTTTCGATGAACAAGCATTACCGGCATACACAAATCCAAATCCCCTTATGCGATATTTATTTTGGCAAAGAGTGAAATTTTCCATGGAATATATTTCTGATTTAGAGAATTGTGATCTATGTATGGACTTTGGGTGTGGATTCGGAGTAATGATTCCTTTTCTTATGAATAAATCCACAAATATCATTGCAGTAGATCTCGATACAAGCATGTTACAAGAAATTGGCAAAGAGCAAAAATGGACAAATGTGCGTTATTCCCAAAGAATTGATGATCTGACCAAATATAATGGAAGAGTTGATCTAATTCTCGCAATGGACGTACTCGAACACATTCAAGATATCAATGGAACATTGGAGAGCTTTAAGCGGTTAATATCTCCTCACGGGAGCATTTTAATTACTGGTCCTACTGAAAACCTTTTATATAAAATAGGTAGAAAAATAGCACATTATAGTGGAGATTACCATAGGACAAATATTTACAACATTGCCGATGAACTCTCCAGATTTTTTACGATCTCACATTATAAAACGCTTTTTCCTGTTATCAAATTTTTTGAAATATATATTGCAAAAATAAAAATATAACACTTGGGTAATAATAGATTTTTGCCAATTGCAAAGTTATTTACTCTCGGAATAAATTGAACTAAATATTTAACGAATGAATTTTTATTTTCTCATTAAGCAGATTTTTTAAACTGTTTGGAAAAATTGATTAATGTTGAATTTCTTCCCACCTTCAAGTATCATTTATTTTAAGAACAGATCTGTGGTTGGGTTTAGAGATACAAAACTTCATAAATACGTCTACTCCATGCTTATCATCATTTTTTTTGTTATTCTAGTTACCTCAATATTGATAAATCAAATCTTGGACATTAAGCAATATGTAACCGGATTATTGAGTATATTTCTTTTCTCCTTTTCGAATGTTGTAATTGCCTGTACGATAGCAGGGGTATTAAAACAACTAGACAATCCATATCTCTTTACTGCGATACACTGCATAATATTTCTCGTCACTCTTGTTGTCTGGTCAAAGAAAAATCCTATCTGTTTTAAAGATTTGGTAAAAATTACATCCTTTTTTAAAGATCATTTCAGTAATGACTGTGGTTTATCATTATTCTTCCTTGCTATTATTATCTCAATTATTTTTCAATTCATACTTATTTTCATTATGCCACCAAACACACATGACAGTTTGACAACTCATATGTCTCGGATTGGTTATTGGGTACAAAACAAGACATTTTTACTATTCAACATTCATAATATTCGAAATATTTATTATCCAATGAACCCTGCATTTCAAGTGGTTTGGATAATTGTCTATACAGGCAACGATACTCTTGTCGAGATAAGTCAAGTTATCGCAATGCTTGTTTGTGCAACTTCGATCTATGGCATTAGCAGAATACTCAACCGGTCGAAAAAAAGTGCTTTATTCAATTCATTGTTATTTCTTTCATTCCCTATCGTTATCATGCAAGGCACAACAACCCAAACAGATTTAGTTGTTGCTGCCTTAATTGCTTGCACCTTCTATTTTTTATTTTTAGGATTCAAGGAAGAACAATTTAAATATCTTACAATTTCAGGATTGGGTATCGCCTTGGCTTTAGGGTCAAAGCAAACAGCTCTTTTCACTATTCCAGGATATATTCTAATATTCTTTTTCTTGTGGCAAAAAAACCAAAAAGCATTCCCCCGATCGGCAATCCAATTAATCTCTATTACCTTACTTTTCTTTCTGTTCTTCGGTATTCTTACCTATATTATCAACTTTTTTCATTTCAAGGGGATTTTCGGTCCACCTGGTTCAATAGAATCGCAATTAAGTTTCTCAAATATTCAAGATGTAATTGAGATTCTCAAAATAAACATCTTAAGATTAACTTATAATTTTTTTGATCCGTCAGGCCTTTTTTACCCCATCAAAAATTATTTTATTAAAGCTAAATCAATTTTGTTTTCCAATATTCTGCACATTTTTAATATAGAACTCGAAGGCAACACTTTCGCTCAAAATGGGCACCAATTTCATTATCTCGCTGTACCACATCTTACAGAAGATGAAGCCTGGTATGGACCAATAGGTTCCCTATTAATGCTCTTTGCGTCAATCGTCTCTTTTATTCGGGGCATTCAAAAGAAAGACATTGCAAAGATAGGGATTATATTTACATCTACGATCTATGCTTTTTGTATTATTTTATTCCGACCTGGCTGGGATGAATATCAAGGAAGATATTTTTTATCAACAGTGGTCTTAGTAACTCCATTGATCAATATATATTTTTCAAATAAAAAAATCATTCAGATCATTCGTTCTGCATTAATTATCACGGCAATTACAATCATTGCAACAACACATTTACTTAACGAAGGAAAGCCTATTGTTGTTTTTGAAAACAATCCCAGTCTTATTCGTGAAACAATCTGGAATATGGATAGAATTGATAAAATGACTACCCAAAACCGTTCACTACGGTACCCGCTAAGAACCATCACCTCTTATATCCCGGATGGCTCTACGATTGGGCTATATATTAATACCGGCATTTGGGATTACCCATTTTTCCAGTCTGATTTTTCACAAAGAATTGTTCCGATAGTTCCAAAAGATCGGTTGTTCGATGAGAATTGGCTCAGTGAGAATGATATTGACTTTGTTATCATAAATACAAAAAAAGAAGTAATTTCAGAATATCCAAATTTTCTCTTCAAATTATTTGAATATGATAATTGGATACTACTTGAAAACCAACATTAAATAGGATAAGGTCTTTATTGATTCCCTTACTCTATTTTTTTTAATTACCAGGTATTTATTTCATCATTGGTATCTTGATACCTTTTTTCTTAGCAGTATCAATAGCGATTTCATAACCGGCATCCGCATGGCGGATAACCCCCATGCCGGGATCGGTCGTCAACACCCGCTTCAAACGCTCGGCCGCAGCAGGAGTGCCATCCGCAACGACCACCATCCCAGCGTGCTGGCTATAGCCGATGCCCACGCCCCCACCGTGGTGGAAAGACACCCAGGTGGCACCATTGACTGCATTGATCAACGCATTGAGAATTGGCCAGTCACTGACTGCATCCGTGCCATCTTTCATCCCTTCAGTTTCGCGGTTAGGCGAAGCCACTGAACCAGAATCCAGATGGTCGCGTCCGATTACAATAGGGGCATGCAATTCTCCGCTGGCAACCATTTCATTGAACCTCAATCCGGCTTTTTCTCTTTCACCATAGCCCAGCCAACAAATGCGAGAAGGTAACCCCTGGAAGGGAATCCGCTCGCGTGCCATCTTCAACCAGCGATGCAGATGTTCATCTGCTGGAAACAGATCCATGATAGCCTGATCGGTCTTATAGATATCCTCTTTTTCACCGGATAATGCCACCCAGCGGAAAGGTCCTTTCCCCTCACAGAATAGTGGACGGATATAAGCCGGGACAAAACCAGGAAAATCAAAGGCACTCGTTAAACCATTATCAAAAGCGCGCTGGCGAATGTTATTCCCATAATCGAACACCTCCACCCCACGATGTTGGAACTCTACCATAGCTTTCACCTGGATGGTCATGGCGTTGGTGGATAGACGAGAGTATTCTGCAGGATCTTTCTTGCGTAATTCGGCAGCTGCTTCTAAACTCATGCCATTGGGCACGTACATCAAGAAGTCATGTGCCGGGGTTTGGTCTGTCACCACATCCGGCATGAGATCGGTTTTCAACAGAGCAGGGTAAATATCAGCCGCATTGGCAACCAGACCAATAGAACGTGGAATTTCTTTTTCCTTCGCTTCGGCAACCAGATCGAGCGCTTCCTCCAGGTCGGTAGATACCATATCCAGATACCCGATATCTTTCTGCCATTTGGCATGAGCCGGGTCGATCTCCACCACTAATCCAACACCTTCATTCATGCTGATCGCCAGCGGTTGCGCTCCGCCCATGGCTCCCAACCCGGCTGTCAGTACGAATTTTCCCTTGAGTGAATTCCAACCTTTTTGTACAGCCAGGGACGCGAGTGTCTCATAGGTGCCCTGCAGGATGCCCTGTGTCCCGATATAGATCCAGGAGCCAGCCGTCATCTGCCCATACATGATCAGCCCCTCGGTTGCCAGTTTATCAAAATGTTCCTGGGTCGCCCAGTGCGGCACCAGATTGGAATTGGCGATCAAAACACGGGGCGCATCCTTATGGGTGCGGAAGACCCCCACTGGTTTCCCCGACTGCACCAGCAGGGTCTCATCATCTTCCAGGTTTTTCAATGAATTCAAAATCGCATCAAAACAATCCCAATTCCGGGCTGCCTGCCCTCTTCCACCGTACACCACAAGTTCATCCGGTCGTTGTGCAACTTCGGGATCAAGATTATTTTGTATCATGCGGAAAGGAGCTTCCGTCAACCAGGATTTACAGGTAAGCTGTGCACCGCGGGGAGCTCGCACCGTTCTTGGACCTGCCATGAAAGTACCTCCTTATTATTTTTCTAATGATTATAGTATCGCAGATTTTTCACATAAAGGCTGAAACTCCCTCTTTTCCGCCATGGATATCCTGCATAAATTTTTTATAAAAAACTTGCGTCACGAACTTGAACTGACTATAATTCACTCCTTGAGGTGTTATTATGCCGGTATATGTATATCATTGCGACAATTGCGGAATACAGTTTGAAAAGAATCAACGATTCAGTGATGACCCTTTGAAGATCTGCCCCGAATGTGGGAAGAAAGCGCTGCACAAAGTCATTACCGCGCCGGTTAGTGTCATTTATAAAGGATCGGGCTTTTACTCGACCGACCATCGCTCCAGCTCCGGTACCACATCTGCTGCTCGCAGCACAAAAGAAGACAGCAATGAAACCACCAAAACCACTGAACCCGCCAAAGAGGCAACCAAACCATCTGCAGAAAAAGACAAAGCATAATCCACTTTAACTTTCAATAAAAAAAGACCATTTCTCTGTTTTTGCTCTTCAACTAATGCGAATAAACCAAAACAAGTGATCCAGTTGTTCATGATAGAATCAACAAAATGAAACGTTGGATATACTGGCTCGGCATCCTGTTAAGTGTTATTTTCTTATATATAGCAATTTCAGGGTTGGATCTCAATAACGTCTGGCTCTCGATCAAAACCATCGACCTGATCTGGCTGCTGCCCGGATTGCTGTCTTATTTTATCGGGGTAGGGCTAAGATCGATACGATGGTCTTTTTTACTAAAAGGAAAATATTCTTCCACAGCATGGCAGCTTTTTCCCTCGATTTGTATAGGCTATTTGGGAAATAATATTTTTCCCGCCCGTGCAGGGGAATTCTTGCGTGCATATCATTTACGCGAAAAACGCGCTATCCCTTTTACCACGTCTCTGGCTTCCATCATTGTAGAACGCATCTTTGACGGATTGGTAATGATCGTTTTCATCCTTTTAGGATTGCCCACCTTTATGGGAAAAATCGACAATCATACCGCTATCATTCTCATCCAATGGATCTTACTGGCAGGCTCAGTTTTATTTCTGCTGGCTTTCTTGATCGTAGTCTTCTCCGCAGTTGCTCCAGATAAATCCCAGAAGATGTTAGATTTCATCTTTCTCAAGATACTGCCAGCTAAATGGCACGAAAAATACCGTGCTATTTTAGCACGCTTTTTTGAAGGGCTGGGCTCTTTGCAGTCCCTCCCTCAGATCGGGATAGTACTGGGATTTTCTCTCAGTATATGGTTGTTTGAAACCGGATTATATTGGTGCATGCAGCGCGCTTTTGGTCTGAGGTTGCCGTTCAGCGATCTGTTGTTATTGAATGGAGCCCTCAATATCCTTTCGACCATTCCCTCCGCACCGGGCTATGTGGGCATCTTTGATGCTCCGGGTATCAGCATCATGAGCGCGATGGGCACCAGTGCAAATATTGCCGGAGCATACATCCTAAGTCTGCATGCCGTTCTCTGGTTGCCAATAACACTGGTTGGATTATTCTTCTTCATTCGTGAAGGGTTACAGTGGAGTAAGTTGAAATCACAACAATACTGAGTGAGGTGATATGAAAAAAGCTGCCATCATCGGTGCCGGAATGGGAGGATTGAGCACTGCCCATCAATTGATCAAGCATGGTTATGAAGTAACCATCTTCGAAAAGGGAGAAAAAGCGGGCGGTCTGGCAGGTGGTTTTTTTAATCCCGAATGGGATTGGTCAGTGGAATATTTTTACCATCACTGGTTCAAGAGCGACAAAGCTATATTGAAATTGATCAAAGAATTAGGATTGCAAGAACATGTCCATTTCTATCACCCCAAAACAGTCATGTATCATCAGGGGAAATTCTTCCCGCTCGATTCGGTCGGGGCAGTGCTTACTTTTCCGGGTTTTTCATTTATAGAAAAAATGCGCTTCGGATTGGTGACCGCTTATATACGCTTCCTGGCAAAATGGCGGCCACTCGAAAAATATACCGCACATGAATGGTTGTTGAAATATTACGGAGAAAAGATCTACAGGATCAATTTTGAACCAATGCTCAAGGGGAAGTTCGGAGAGTATTATAAAGATATTCCCATGTCTTGGTTTTGGGCACGCTTCAAAGCCCGCTCCAGCGACCTGGGCACTTTTGACGGTGGTTTTCAAGCTTTTTTTGACACCTTTGTAGAAAAATTACAGGATCGCGGTGTAAAAATCCAGTTTAATAGATCGGTAGAATCAATCCAATCGCAAAATGGAAAATCTGTTATTGTCAAAGTAGAAGGACAGAAATATACATTCGATAAAGTCATCGTTACTTCTTCTCCTGCCGCTTTTCTTGAATTGGCACCCCAACTCCCCGAAGAGTATAAACAGAAAGTCCTCAAAAATAAAAGCATCGGGGCTGTGGTATTGCTATTATCCATCAAGCATCCCCTATCAAATGAAAAATACTATTGGTACAACCTGCCCAAATCAACCGAGTACCCATTTTTGTCACTGGTAGAACATACCAATTTTCTCAATTCATCGCATTTTGGCGGGGAGTATTTAGTTTATTGTGGAGATTATTTACCTCCCGAGCACGAATATTTTTCATTAACCAAAGAACAGCTTATCGAACGGTTCATCCCCAGTCTCAAACGCATCAACCCCCAGTTTGATCGATCCTGGATCAGGTCTAGCTGGTTGTTCCGACAACCCTACGCACAACCAATTCCGGAGCTCAACCAATCCAAGAGACTATTGGATATCATTACCCCTATTAACAATGTATTTCTCGTGACCATGAGCCAAGTCTATCCATGGGATCGCGGAACGAACTATGCAGTGGATATGGTAAATAACTCCATCAAAACAATTCTGGGCGAAAGTTAGATCAATCAACCCTTTCATTGGAGAACAAAACGAACAGCAGGAGATCATTTTCATTTTTATATTTTAAGATTTTATTCAAAATGACACCAATCTTCCCATATCGAAACCACTCTCATCCCGAGATATTGGGTAGGAATTTATTCTAAACACACTCATGGTGGTGAACTGGCGTTCTATATAAACAGTTGTCTGGACATGTTTCATTATATTTTTTAAGAATTTCCAACCTTAAGGATTACCCTTTTTTAACCTTAAGGACGCATTTTTATCTTGTAGAACCAGCCTCATTTTGCTAGAATATTTCCTACCGAATTGAAGAACTTCAGCTTCTGATCTGGAAGCATCCCCAAAAATAACAGTCCTTTGATTGGTCTTATAAGGGGTTAGTTTTACATACGAAATTTTAAGAAAGGAAGTATCATCAGATGGAAGCATATCAGGCATGGCAAGCCACCCTTGGACAACTGCAAATGAATATGTCAAAAGCTACATTCGATACTTGGGTGAGGGATTCAAAATTCCTATCCCATGAAGAGGATATTTTCTATATTGGTGTTCAAAATGCATATGTACGAGATTGGCTTGAAGAACGCCTGACTGGAACCGTTACAAAATTATTGAGCGGCATCATGAGTTCACCGCAGGAGGTAATTTTCCAGCTTCAAAATAAATCTGATGTGCAACCTGTTGCGGAGACCAAATCACCAGTAACAGCTTCAACCGAGATTAGTCCCTCTAAGATAAGTAGAGGATCGTCATCTGGCAGCCAGCTTTTGAATTCTCGCTATCGCTTTGACAACTTCGTGGTCGGTCCAAACAACCGTATGGCGCATGCCGCCAGCCTGGCTGTTGCCGATAATCCATCCAAATCCTATAATCCCTTATTTTTATATGGGGGTGTGGGGTTGGGGAAAACGCATTTATTGCAAGCGATCGGAAATCATATTCGCGAAAGAGGGCAGAATGTACTGTATGTATCTTCCGAAGAATTTACCAATGATCTGATCAATGCCATTCGGGTACACAACACCGAAGAATTTCGCAAAAAATATCGCTTTATCGATGTATTGCTCATTGATGACATTCAATTCATTGCCGGAAAAGAATCTACACAGGAAGAATTTTTTCATACTTTCAATACCCTGCACTCACAAAATAAACAGATCGTGCTTTCATCCGATCGCCCTCCCAAAGCCATGATCACCCTTGAAGAAAGGCTACGCTCTCGTTTTGAGTGGGGACTCACAGTCGATGTACAACCACCCGAACTCGAAACACGCATCGCCATCTTGAGAGCAAAAGCTGAAAGTGCTGAAAAAGAAGTGCCCTATGAAATACTGGAATTCATCGCCCAGAAAATTCAATGGAATATCCGCGAACTGGAAGGCGCTTTGACTCGTGTGCTGGCTTATTCGGAATTGAGCGGAAAACCACTGACCATGGAATTGACTTCCACTGCGCTGATCGATTTCTTCCCATCAGATGACCCGGTCGAACCGAATCGTATCATCCACACCGTTGCCAAAGCATTCAATATTTCTGAAGATGATCTATTGGGACGCAATCGCACCAAAGATGTAGCACTACCACGCCAGGTTGCCATGTACCTGATGCGCGAAGAGTCAGACGCTTCGCTACCGCAGATCGGCAGTAGCCTGGGGGGAAGGGATCACACTACTGTAATGTACGCTTGCGATAAGATCGCTGATATGATAGAAAGAGATGATAGATTCAGACGCCAGGTTTTTCAGATCCGTGATAGACTGCATACCGAACAAGCGGTCTTTTAATAAATGTTAACAGTTGTACTTGAAAATAATGATAGAATTTGATTCCGGTAATTTGAGGATTACTGGGTAATTATCGAAAATTGAAGTCTTGAACAATTTTGTAGGAATGCCCTGGCCGCCTTTTGAACCGGGGCGTTTTGTTTATAAAGAACTTAATCTGCTCTTTAGGGCAGTTAAAAAAAATGAGGAAAGTATGAAAAATAAATCACTAAAAATAATCCCGATCGGTGGATTGGGAGAAGTTGGTCGCAATATGATGATCTATGAATATGATGACGATATCATCATCGTAGATTGTGGATTGATGTTCCCCAACAATGACATGCTCGGCGTCGATTACATCATTCCTGACTTTCAATATCTACGCGCCAACCGCGAGAAGATCCGTGGCATCATTTTCACCCACGGGCATGAAGACCATATTGGGGCAGTCAGTTACTTCTTAGAAGAATTCAATATACCAATCTATGCCACCCCATTGACAATGGGTTTGATCAAAGTAAAACTTGGGAAAGCTTCATTGGATAAAAATGTTTCCCTGCACACAATACAGGCAGGCAGCCAGATCAAGATCGGTAAATTCAAGATTGATTTTTTCCATGTATGCCATTCCATTCCTGACTCAGTAGGGTTAGGCATAGAAACGCCAGAAGGATTGATCGTCCAATCAGGCGACTATAAATTCGACCATACTCCGGTCGATAACTGGCCAACCGATTATGCCAAACTGGTAGAATTCTCCAAAAGAGGAGTACTGGCCTTGATCGCTGACTCCACCAATTCTACCCGTCCCGGCTGGACACCCTCTGAACAGGTGGTTTCCGAAGCACTAGATAAAGTATTCGCGCAAGCGAAAGAACGGATCATCGTCGCCAGCTTTGCATCGTTAGTTTCTCGTATGCAGCAGGTGGTCAATGCAACCAAAAAACACAATCGCAAGATAGCTTTCGTGGGAACTAGTATGGTAGAAAACGCCAAGATCGCCCAAAAACTTGGCTTTTTAACGATCGACGAAGATCAAAAAATAAGCATTGAAGAAGCACTGCACCTGCCCGATGAAAAAGTTACCATTATGTGCACCGGCGCTCAGGGAGAACCAACATCGATCCTAGGACGCCTCTCTCGAGGTACCCAACGTCAATTTGATATCAAAGAAGGTGACACAGTGGTGCTTTCATCCAAGGTTATCCCCGGCAATGAAGAAGCTGTTTACTCGACCATCAACGATCTATTCCGCCGTGGTGCAAATGTTATCTATGAACAGATCGCACCAGTGCATGTGTCGGGTCATGGTAGCCAGGAAGATATCAAATTGCTACTACATTTGACCAGACCCAAATATTTTATTCCTGCATACGGCGAACTAAGGCAAATGAAGCAGAGCGCCATCCTGGCAATGCAAACTGGTATTCCCGAGCGACATATTGCTGTAGTGGAAGATGGTCAGGTCATCACATTCAAAAACAATAAAATGCGCATGGGTGATATTGAACCCATTTCGATGGTCTTTGTGGATGGTTCTGGTGTCGGTGACATCGGACCGGATGAAATGCGTGATCGTGAATTACTTTCAAAAGATGGCATCATTTTGGTGCATGTGATCTTAAACAAGCGCGACAGATCACTGGTAATTGATCCAGAAGTGGTAAGTCGTGGCTTTACCTCCATTAAAGAGGCAAATGGTTTATTCAACCAGGCACGTAACACCATTATCAACACAGTCAAGCGCAATCCAGCCAACCTGGAAAAAGATATTACCAAAACATTGAGCGGATTCATTTACCGCGAAACTCGTCGCAGACCTACCATTATGGTAACGGTGAGCAATATCTAGTCCAAGGTATTCCGCGGTGGTTTTTCCTCCCAACCCTGATCTCCAATCAGTGGGACGAAAACCACCGGGATGATGGTTTCATACGTAAAAACTCCCTTCGCCTTCTTCCACAACTGCAATTCCTGATACCAGTAACTGCCAACCGGAAGGATCATCCTTCCTCCTTCGGATAATTGGTTTTTCAATGCATCCGGCACCTGCGGAGTACCAGCGGTGACCAGAATGGCATCATAGGGGGCATCCGCCGACCAGCCCACACTTCCGTCTGCATGATGGACACTTACATTCTCGATCCCCAATGCACGCAGAGTGGTTTCGGCATTTTCAACCAATTGAGGGATCCGTTCAAGGGTGATCACTTTTGCACAAAGACAAGCTAAGATAGCTGCCTGATAACCCGATCCGGTTCCGACCTCTAAAACAGATTCACTCCTTTCAAGATGTAATAACTCCGTCATCAACGCCACGATAAATGGTTGGGAGATGGTCTGTTCATATCCGATCGGCAGCGGTGCATCTTGATAAGCCTGTTCCCGGAATTTATCGGGAACAAAACAGTGGCGAGGAATCACAGTGAATGCTTCCAGAACCCGTTCATCTACCACACCGCGTCGTTTGATCTGATCGCGCATCATTCTAAAACGCATTTCGCGAAAGCGTTCTTCTGCGTAATCTGAATCTTTCATATTTCCATTATAGGGAATATTGGTTCATTCTGAAACCGAGGAACAAAGATCACGTGAGATCAAACGGTCAACCTTGCCCATAGCAAAACGATTCATTTCATCACATCTTACCCAGGCTAGTTCTTGCGCTTCCAAAGCTTTCGGTGGAGGTCCCTGAAGCTGACAATGGTATGCCCGTACCACCACCTTGAAATGAGTATAGGCATGTTTATATGCTCCGAGCATGAAATCGACCGAGATATGGGTATCCAACTCTTCCATGATCTCACGCTGCAATGCCTGCAGATCATTTTCGCCTTCTTCTACTTTTCCTCCGGGAAATTCCCACAAACCCGGCAGCAGTCCTCCATTTGGTCGCTTTGCCAGCAAGAACATACCATTTCCCGTTGAAGTTGAAATGGCCGCAGCCACAACTTGATATTCAGGGATCAGTTTCTTGGGGCGCAAAACAGGACGTTCATGTTGGGTGTGATGGTTAAAAGCAACACAATAGTTTTGCACGGGACAAATTGAACAAATCGGTTCGGAAGGCAAGCAGATCATCGCCCCCAGATCCATAAGCGCCTGATTGACATCTCCAGCATTTGCATCAATGATCAGATTACCTGCAAATTGCTCAAGCTTATTTAACGCCGTCTTGTTCGCAAGCGGTTCATCCAGATCGACCAGGCGCGCCAGTACACGTTTAATATTGGCATCCAACGCAACAGCCGGAAAATCAAAGCAAATGGATGCAATGGCATTAGCGGTATATTCTCCAATACCAGGCAGTTCCTGTAATTCATCAGGGGTGCGGGGGAACTCACCGTGCAATTGCTGCACAATCTTTTTTGCAGTAAGGTGCATGTTCCTGACACGGGCATAGTATCCCAACCCTTCCCATAACAACAATACACCTTCTTCCGAAGCGGAAGCCAGAGCATACACAGTAGGAAATTCTTCTATCCAGCGCAAATAATAGGGGATAACCGTATCCACGCGCGTTTGCTGCAACATGATCTCTGAGACCCAGATCACATAAGGATCTTTTTCTCCCCGCCAGGGCATGCCGCGTTTTGATCTTCCATACCAATCTAAAAGTGCGCGTGTAATTCCGTTCTTCATCAATCTAAATCATACAGCAATCAAAACTGGAAACCGCCATTGGCAATGGTAATTTTTTGTTTGTAATTAACCACGAAATCTTTCAATTTGTTGATTAATGAGTACCAATCAGCGCTATCCAACACTTCACGAATCTCATCTAGGGAGGGCATAATGGCTCCGACCAAAATTTGCGGGCGATCACCATACACCGTCACCCACGCGTCAGTCAATTGAAAACCTATCTTTTGCATACCCGGTAGAAATTCCCGCACCAGAAATTCGAAATATTTCTGTTCATTCTTGGGAGAAACGTCCCAGGTAAGGATGATTTTTCCGGGTTCTTTTTCCATTATGCCTTGGTCGTGTAATCCAGGAAGATCACTTTGGTATCTTCCGGAAGGTCATTAGTACTGCTCACTTTAAAGCTTTCTTGTGTCTCGACCTCTGAAAGCCCCATTTCTTTTAGAAATTTTGATATGGGATCCAATTTTAATTTGGCATCTGCGGTAGCATAATGCATGGGGATGACAATATTGGGCTCCAGCAGGCTGATTACTTCTGCAGCTTTGCTGGCATTCAAGCTGCTGCCATCCCCTACAGGTACCAAGGCAATATTCACAGGCCCCAACGATTCGACCTCAGCCTGGGTTGGTACCTGCACCATATCACCCAGGTGAGCAATGGTGATGCCCCCATAATTAATTAGGTAAAGGGTATTATCGATTTCAGTCCCATTGTTTCCGTTCTTTTCCTCATTATTCTTTTTTGAACGGCGCACTACCGTGCTGAGACCAGTAATGAATACTCCCCCGATCTCATATTCACCAGGACCATTGATCAGGTATGGATTCCCCTTTACGCACTTTGTACAGTTATGTCCGGGGAAATCATGGCTCACTGTTACGATCTCCGCCTTTAATCGTAAAGGGCTATACCCAACCACTTCATGATCATAAGGGTCACAAACCACAGCAGCTTTTCCCCTTTCGTTAATGCGAAAGCACGAATGTCCATACCAAACAATTTCCATAACACCTCCAGGTTTATTTTGATTATACTTTAGATACAGTGAGCTTCTTTAGAAGTAACATACGAATTTACAATTATACGAGGGTAATATGCAAAAAAACACTCATACGGTCCGCAACTTTCATTTCAATGAACCTCTGCTCCCGATCGTGAGGAATTGGGCTAAAGATTTCGGTTTCCTGGTCGAAGTGGAGGGAAATACCATCACCTGTGAAAAAGGCATGGGGTTGATGTCGGCACCCATAACTGTGATCTTGGAGAACACAAATGGAGACATCAGATTCGAAGCATTTCTTAAAACCGATCCCATTTCCATGTTCACCGCGCTCTTTCTCGCACCGGATGAAATGCACCTTGATTCAGGGGACGGACAGCTTTACATGGAACGCAAATATGGGCGCGACAAAGTGAACAAGCTGTTAGAGAAACTCGGTCAGGTGATCATTGAATAAGTGCGGTGTTCTATTTTTCGTGATGCAGAGCAATGATGGTTAGATCATCTGTAGGGGGAAAACCCTTTTGAAAGACCAGAATATTCTTATCCAGCGCATCCAAAAGGTGATCCATGCTCATGGCTGGTGCTTCCATCAAGAAATGTTCCAGACGATTCATACCATAGAATTTTCCATCTGGAGATTGGGCTTCGGTCACACCATCTGTATAAAGGAACAATGTATCTCCTTGCTCAACCTCGATAGATCTGTTGACATTGTTCAGTTCTGAAGCCACCCCCAGCGGCATACCACCTTTTTCCAATAAAACCAATCCTACTTTTTGGTTTTTAATCAAGACCGGCTGATTGTGACCGGCATTGGAATAATCAAACCTTCCGGTCTCTTCACACAAGATGCCGTAAAAAGTGGTGATGAACAAACCTTGTGGAGAGCTTTCCAATAATAATCGATTCACCTTGAGTAGGGTCTGGGCAGGGTCAAGATTTTCTTTGGCAGTGGCATGGATCAAGGTACGGGTAACCGTCATATAAAGAGCAGCCGGTATACCTTTGTCTGATACATCTGCAATGACAAAACCCAGCCTACCATCCGGTAAGTTTATAAAATCGTAAAAATCCCCGCCAACCTGCCTGGCTGGTCTCCAACGAACACTGATCTCCCAATTCTTGGCGTGAGGAATGACCTCGGGCAAAAAAGCTTTCTGGATATCACGCGCCAGTTGAAATTCACGTTGCAATCGTTCACGTCCAACCATTTCTTCTTTTAACAATTCGTTTTGGAATGCCAGGGTCAATTGTTGGGCAACACCGGTTAGAATATCCGCCCGTTTTTCGCGATATTCGAACTGGTCTCTGGAATCGTTAACCAGCATAACGCCATAAAACTCCTCGCGGTCCTGCAACGGAAGGATAAACTGCACATCCTTGTCGATATTAAAGACGGCTTCTCTATCATCCACGATCTTGAACTTCTTCATCTCGTACCATGATGCGGGATCCAGATCATCCATCGAAACGTAAACCGGTTGGCGGGTTTGCACCATCTGATCCAAAGGCACATAATCTAGCGGTTGGATATATTCTCCCAGTTTTTCCATCTGAGATTTCCATTTTCCGCAGTAGGATTCTGCTATCTTGAATATCTCGCGTGTTTTATCCCACACCATAAACATCACGCAATCCACACCAACCAGGAAAGGCAAGATATTCACAACATTACCCAAAATATCATTAATCCCTGTCGAACTGACCACTGCCTCCGCCACTTGCAGCAATACTGCAGTGACATACGCTTCGGTTTGTTCTGCGCGCCGGAAACTCAGATTCTGAAGAGCCACAGCTGCCTGGCGGGCAACGGCTGAAAGAACTTCACGTTGTTTTGCTCCTGATCCTTCCAAAAAATCATAATCCCCGGCTTCTTCATCCATTTGAACAAACAGAGCTCCCAGTACTTTCTCCTGAGTTTTTATAGGAATTACCAGCCATTCATTGGCAGGAGCACTCTTTAATGTTGAGGGAATGAGCACATTCTGGGATTCTTCAGTTTCTTCTCCTAACATACGGGAAAAAACATAGATACCCTCATAAGTCGAAGGATATTTGTTGAATTGTTCTTCTTCTCCATTCACCAATCCAACCGAAGATGCCAAAACGAAATCTCCGGAGCGGTTACGCTGGTACAGTATGGTCTTCTTTATACCTACTACAAACTGGAGAAGTTTGGCAAGCGTTTCAAAGAGCTCTGCTTCTGTTTCAATATGTTCGGTGGCTTCGCTAACCAGCAACAGTGTGGTCGCCATCAAGGCTTGTTCCTGCGATGCAGAATACAGACCCAAATTCTGAATTGCCACTGAAGTGTAACCGGCAAATGCTTTCAAGATCGCGCGCGCTTCTTCTCCATAACGGTTCGGGTTTTCATAAACGATCTCAATCGCACCTAATTTTTGGTTGGCATTGATGATGGGTGCCACAATGGCTGAATAGTTCTTTCGTAATGCAAGAAACTTACCCAAAGGTTCCGTTTCATCATACCCGTAACGAATGATAGGCTCCCCTTGCTCAATAGCGTATTTAATGAACTCAAGATCTTCTTCCAATAAAGTAGAGTTTAGATCTTCTTTGTCGACACCAATTGAATCGATCACATTGAGCGATTCATCGCCAGCCAGATGCCAGATCACGCCTGCTGTGCAAGGTAGATTTTGACTGGCAATCTTCAGGACAGATTTGTAGATCTCATCCAGAGAATAATTACGCGAAAATATGTTGGCAATCTCATGGAAACTCTCAGCCACTTTACGACGCCAGCGCTCTGACCGGTATATCAAAGCATTTTGCATTGCAATGGCAATACCATCAGAGAGCATACGGAATAGTTCGATATCATTTTCCGTAAAGGTCTCTGGCTGTCGACTTTGAATATCGAGCACTCCTAACACTTCACCGGAATAAATGATAGGGATCGCCAGTTCTGAACGAGGATCATCGGGAGGGAGATTGGTAGGAAGATAGAGATCATCATCCAACACATCAGGAGAGCGATAGGGGCGCCGCTTACGTGCCACATAAGCAACAATGCCTTTTTCACTTTCTAGATCAAACCATAGTCCATTAGCCTTTAGAACCTCACTGCTCTTACCGGTTCCCATTCTGAAAACCACACGGTTCATAACTCGATCAATAGTGAAGATATGAACATATGGGTAATCAAATTTTTCGCTAATGATATTGACAATACTCTCCAAGAGCTTCTCCAGATCCAAGATTGAAGATAACGCTCTGGTTATCTCCGAAACGATTTGAATCTTTCCATTTTGCTCTCTTACACTTTGTAGCAGACGTGCATTATCGATCGCCGCTGCGATCGAATCTGCCAGAATTTGGAGCACCAGCAGGTCATTCTGATGAAAGCCACTCAGAAAATTGCTTTGTACATCAAGAACACCGATCACGTTATTCCCGATAAATAATGGAAAACAGACCTCCGAACGCGTATCCGGCAAACCGGTGACATAGTGGAACAGCGCATCATGTTCGACGTCACTACATATGATCTCTTTTTTCTTTTGAGCACAGGTTCCTATCAAACCCTTACCAATTGGAATACCATTCGCAAATATATCTTTGAAATCGGGATCTCGGTTAATATTCTTACCGCTGCTAGCCTGGAACAGCAATTTTTCTTTTTTATCATCAAACATATAAATAGCAACAAAGTAATAATGAAAGGTACTGGTAATCAGATCAGTAACCAAACGAAATATCTTGCTGACATCCCGTTGCTGGATGATCTTGGCTGCCACCGAACGTACCAGATCAAGCTGTTTATTACGCCATTCTTTGATACGCATCTGGTGGGTAAAGAAAAGGTCGATCGCTATTTGGTGGGCAAACTGTGGTAAACCATCTTCCAACACCGGAAAATAAATTTCTTCAACATGATCAAGCTGCAGTGCACCGATGATCTTCTCACGGAACATCAAACAGATAGCCATTGATCGAGCATTCTCAGATTGAATATTCACCAGCTCACCAGTGCTGAGAGCTTTCTTCATTAACGGGGAACACGCATCTGGATGAAACATGCTTGAAACTGTTTCGTCCGGAAGGGGAAGGAAATTATCGTCAAGCCAGATGGAAACCTTGGCATGCAGCCGGGTGGAAAAATACTGTTTAATTTGGTTTAATTGTTCGCCAAGGTTTGACTCATCCAGCAATTTCCCGCTAAAATCGAGGATATCCTGCCACTCCCAGGAAATCCCGTTTACGGGATTTTTTTTCAACAGGGACTCTCCTTATATTTCTCCATGGTAAGGATATTTCCACCGTCACCATTGAATGTGAAACTGACCACATCCATCAGTTTCTGCATAAAATACAGCCCCAACCCGCGCGGTTTGCGCGCACACGGATCTGATGAGACATCCGGGGGAGCAATCAAGTCAGGATCAAAGGCTTGCCCATGGTCATGCAACACAATGCGAATACCTTTATCCAATATCTCGTAAGAACATTCGATCACACCGCGGTTTTCTCCGCCATATGCATGATCAATAATATTGGCAGCTGCTTCATCAGCAGCCATCTGGACATCATACACCGCGTCCTCATCCAATCCCGCTTGCCGGGCAGCCTGGGCAAAGAAATCACGGATTTTTTCCAGATTAGAAAAATTCGCCGGGAAAACCGTTAGTGGCATGCCAAACGATCAGAAACTCCCCACTGCTTCGGCTGCGGTATCAAACACCTTGTAATAAGGGATGAATCCCGCCAAGTCTAGGGCATCATAAATTCGTTTGGGAACGCTAGCTAGGTAAAGTTCACCACGGTTGAAACGTTTGCATCTTTTTTGTGCTGTGACCATAACCCAAAGACCCGCGCTGGAAATGAATTCCACATTGCTCATATCAAAAACAATATGGAACTCCCCCCCTTCGGTGATCTCATCGAATGTATCAGCCAATTGGGGTGCGGTTGAGCTATCAATCCTGCCACTTACTTCTAGCAAAACACATCGTTTCAGGGGAGTAGTTTTAATTTCCATCCGGGCCTCCAGCATTTCAATTAAAGAGTGTTAAAAATTATATCATCCATAAATAGTAAGATATATTGTATATTAGCATACATGGGAAAAACAAGATGAATAAAAATATTCGAATCATTACTGCTTTATGTATAGTTGCATTCAGCATCTATATTCCGGTCAATTTGAAAGGAACACAGGATGCTCATATGCTTTCTTTACTTTCAGGGGATGAAAATATCCAGTACCCTTATCTGACACATATGCTGGTAGGTGGGAACACATTATTCGAAACCATCAAGAATTTTATTTCCTACCAACACTATTTTTATGGCTATCCTTTTTACCTCGTCTCTGCGATCACCATTTTCCCGGTGCGGTTGATTGCAGGAGTCGCTTTTTCAGATCAGGTACAATTGAATTTGCTCTTACTGCGCCAGATCATTTCCGTAATTCCCATGCTACTCAGCATTGCATTACTGGTCTATCTACAGACTGAATTCAAAGACTTATTAAAAAGTAGCTTCCTGTTATTTCTTCTAATCACCATCCCGGCGGTCACCCGCAATAATATTTGGTTCTGGCATCCTGATGCACTGGCTCTATTGGGCATTGTCACTGCCATCTATTTTCTTAAAAAGGATAACCTGCAATTAGAGAAAAATTTTTATTATGCCGCTATCGCCAGTGGAATGGCAGGCGCTATCAAAGTAATCGGGGTATTCTTTTTTCTGGTTATTTTGCTTTACCTGGTCATAGGATTAAAAGAAAAACGGGGTGATCTAAAGATACTGGGCAAAAAAGCGATTTTCTTTTTACTAATCTTTCTGCTGGTTTTCTTACTGGTCAATCCACTGCTGCTGATCCCCCAAACCAGAACGCAGATCTTAAAGATCCAGATGCAGCAAAACAAATACGTACGCGAAGGTTGGACGGATGAGAATGTCTACCAGACCGGCTTGAAAAGCTGGCTGCCGTATTTCAACCAGTGGTATGCCAATGGCATCATCTTGTTATTTTTATTGGGTTCGCTCATTTATGGCATTTTACGCGGAACGAATCGCCTGGTAAACTCTCTTTTATTAGCATGGTTGATACCCTATTCCATCTATCTGCTTTTCTTTGTAGCAGTAAAACCTTTTCACTACCCGCTACCTGTAATGATCCCTTTATTTTCCACCGCCTTAAATTTATTCCAAAACGAGCATATTTCTCACTCAAACATATCTTCAGGACCGTTGCGCATTGCCGCGGCGGGTCTGCTGCTTTTCATGATGGTAAACAACAGCATTACCTCATGGAGAGTATATAAAGAGTACTATGAAAAAGAATATCTATTGTTAGCTTGCAACTCCGCTGCCGAAAATGAGGCGGATGGCAGCACTGTCAATTTATCAATCGATATATGGTACCGCATTGAGCAATATGACCTGACCGTTGAACCGCAAACACACTTCTTCTCGATAGGGCAAGGCTCTGCACAGATCAGTGCAACTGAAGATAGGGGTATAATCGCATGGGCTTGCCAGGATGAAAACGCTGCTTATTTTTCTGCCTCACGCTTAGCTATATCATTTAAGAAAAGCCACCCAACATTTACTGTGCTGGGGCCGGATGGGCAAGAGATCAAGTAAAAATTGCTCATAAAACACGCTCGTTTCCTTATTACAGCAAAAGAATTGGAGTTGTGGTAAAATCCAGTCCTTGCCTGGTATTTTGGGTTTTGGTATAATCTCATGGCTGTACCTTGATAACAAAAATAGATTGATAATTTCGAGCGCCGACGTAGCTCAAACGGCAGAGCAATCGCCTTGTAAGTGATAGGTTACGGGTTCGATTCCCGTCGTCGGCTCAGTTGTCAGTTAGCAAGTGGGTTAGATCTTTTCGCGAGAACTGCTCACTTGTGTTCTGATGACGTACTCGAACATGGGCGGTTACCCAAGTGGCCAAAGGGGACTGACTGTAAATCAGCTGGCATAAGCCTTCGGAGGTTCGAATCCTTCACCGCCCACTGGTCTAATAGACCAAAACTGCCTTGTCGGCGAAGCACGGCAAGCCCTCATAGCTCAGTCGGTAGAGCACGTTCTTGGTAAGAACGGGGTCATGGGTTCAAATCCCATTGAGGGCTCAGAATGCCGGGGTAAGAAGAAAAAAAGTAATTATCATTCGATAGGAGAATAATTATGGCAAAAGAGGTATATGATCGAACGAAACCCCATCTCAATGTAGGGACAATGGGACACATTGACCATGGAAAGACAACTCTCACAGCAGCGATCACCAAATACTCCAGCATGTTGGGATTTGCTG
>Ga0209270_1001403_pt1 | contig 34022 bp, 42 predicted proteins | sample MTBAKSrepl1MetaG_FD_187456 | JGI IMG/M metagenome (GOLD analysis project Ga0209270, IMG submission 187456) | Enrichment culture microbial communities from Arthur Kill intertidal strait, New Jersey, USA, that are MTBE-degrading - MTBE-AKS1... | ecosystem: Environmental > Aquatic > Marine >...
AACGAACCCGTTGGAAAACTGAAAATTCCAGATAGTTGCAGTTGTTGCAGGCCAGTAGCTCAATTGGCTAGAGCACCGGTCTCCAAAACCGGGGGCTGGGGGTTCGAGTCCCTCCTGGCCTGCCATTTTTTCTGGGGAAAAGTTCCACAAACCTTTGGGGAAAAGCGTGTTCCGAAAAACAGCTGACTTCCTTGGCAAAGTAAAGAGCGAACTGAAGAAGGTTACCTGGCCGACCAAGAAGGAAACCTTGGCTTCCACTCAGGTGGTCATCATTCTGACGCTCATTGTGGCCTTGTATCTCTGGCTCATCGATTCGGGTTTATCAGCCATGATCAAGTTACTGCTCAGGTAAGCAAAGGGAGGAGGCTTCTTATGGCGATGAAATGGTATGGGGTCCATACCTATTCAGGTTATGAGAACAAGGTAAAACTGAACCTCGAAGAACGTATCAAGTCACTGGGGGCTGAAGAATTTTTTGGAGAAATTCTCATCCCTTCCGAGACGGTCATAGAGTTGAAAAAAGGGGAAAGGAAAACTTCCACCAGGAAGTTTTTCCCCGGCTACATCCTTGTTCAGATGGAGTTGAACAACGAAACCTGGCACATCGTCAAAAATATTCCCAAGGTTACGGGATTTGTCGGTGGCGGAACCAGCCCGGCACCGATCACTGACGAGGAGGTGGCAAAGATAACCTCCAGAATCGCCGAAGGGGTGGAAAAACCCAAGCCGAAAGTGGAGTTTGAAGTGGGTGAAACGGTCCGCGTGGTGGAAGGGCCCTTCGTCAACTTCACCGGGGTGGTCGAAGATGTCAAGCCGGAAAAAGGCAAGCTCAAGGTCATGGTCAGTATTTTCGGGCGGGTTTCGCCGGTGGAACTTGAGTTTATTCAGGTTGAGAAAATCACCTGACGACAGACCCTGTGAATATGGATACAACCAGCGCAAAAGGATAAAACTATTTTGAAACGTCATGGCAAGGAGTAGCAGATGGCCAAAAAAATAATCGGATCCATTAAATTGCAGATTCCGGCCGGCAAAGCCAATCCCTCCCCTCCCGTCGGTCCGGCCCTCGGGCAGCACGGGGTCAATATCATGGAGTTCTGCAAGACATTCAACGCTAGAACCCAGAGCCAGGAAGGTTTGATCATTCCCGTGGTGATAACGGTTTATGCCGACAGATCGTTTTCCTTTATCACCAAAACGCCGCCGGCCGCGGTCCTTCTCCTGAAGGCGGCCAAGATCGAAAAAGGCTCCGGGGAGCCGAACCGCACTAAAGTGGGCAAGGTGACCCAGCGTCAGATCGAAGAGATCGCCCAGTTGAAAATGCCTGACCTGAATGCAAACGACCTGGAAGGCGCAAGTAAAATTATCGCGGGAACCGCCCGAAGCATGGGGCTGGTAGTCGAGTAAGACATTAAATCGTGTTTGGGGTGTAAGATGCTTAAAGCAAAGAAGCATAAAGAAGCTAAATCAAAAGTTGACCGTACGTCCCTCTATCCTATTGAGGAAGCCATTGATTTAGTAAAAGAAGTCAAATATGCCAAATTCGACGAAACCGTCGATTTTACCATCCGTCTCGGTGTCGACCCTCGCAAGGCCGATCAGATGATCCGTGGAGCGGTGGTTCTTCCCAACGGCCTTGGCAAAACGGTGCGCGTCATTGTTTTCGCCAAAGGGGACAAGGCAATCGAGGCCTCCGAAGCGGGGGCAGACCATGTTGGAGCCGATGACCTGGTTGAGAAAATCAAGGGCGGCTGGTTTGATTTCGATGCCGCCATTGCCACACCCGATATGATGGGCGTGGTCGGGAAAATTGGCAAGCTGCTCGGGCCGCGTGGCCTGATGCCGAATCCCAAGGTCGGAACCGTAACCTTCGACATCGCCAAGGCGGTTAAAGAGGCCAAGTCAGGGAAGGTCGAGTATCGGGTCGAAAAAGCCGGGATCATTCATGCCCCGGTCGGGAAAGTCTCCTTCCCCAGCGAACAGCTTCGGGAAAACATCCTGGCCCTGGTGGATGCCCTGTTGAAAGCCAAACCGTCGACCTCCAAGGGGACCTATTTCAAAAAGGCCTCCCTTTCGAGCACCATGGGCCCCGGGGTTCCGGTGGATGCGGTCGCCCTGGCGGCATTGGTGAAAGGCTGAACCCGTTTTTCCGTTGGTCAGGACTTTCGGTCCGCGGGAAATGAACGGTTAAGATAAATTTAAAAACATCCTTGGTCAAAGAAAGCAGGGACACCGCAGAGCGGCTGTTTAATGGGATTTCCCCCCTGCCGAGGCTGGATTAGGATGTGGCAGAAATGCCTGCCTCCCTAATGTGCTTTGACTGGGGGCGGAGGGAACAGCCTCCGCAAAATCCGAATAGAAAGGAGGATAGGCGTTGAACAAACAACAAAAGCAAGAGCAAGTCACAGAGTTTGGAACCAAGCTGAGCGCGGCGCCGGCTGCTTTTTTGGTCGATTATCGCGGCCTGAACGTCGAGGAAGTCAATAATCTCAGGCGCAAGCTGCGCGAGGTCGGAGTCGAATACCGGGTTGTCAAGAATACTCTCTTGCGTATCGCCATTCAGGAAACGGGGATGAAAGGTCTGGACCCCTACCTGGAGGGCCCCACCGCAATCGCAATCGTCAATGGTGAACCTGTCGCCCCCGCCAAGGTTCTGGCTGATTTTGCGAAAGACAACAAAAAGTTCGAACTCAAAGTCGGTTGTGTCGACGGGCAGATATTCTCGGTCGATGATATCCAGAGACTTTCCCAGCTGCCAAGCCGCGAAGTTCTGCTTGCCAAGCTGCTCGGAAGTCTCAGTGCTCCTGCCAGCAATCTGGTCGGAGTACTGGCCGCGGTACCTCGCTCTCTTGTTCAGGTCCTGGCAGCCATACAAGAGAAAAAAGGAAATTAAATTTTTTTCAACAAAAATAACAATAATATTCTAAGATATACGTACGGAGGATAAAATAATGGCTGATATCACCAAAGAGCAAGTAGTTGAGTTTCTCGAGAATATGACGGTTCTTGAGCTTGCCGACCTGGTTAAGGAATTGGAAGAGAAATTTGGCGTTTCCGCCGCTGCGCCGGTTGCCGTTGCGGCCGCCGCCGCCCCTGCAGAAGCTGCTGTAGCTGCTGAAGAGAAGACCGAGTTTGATGTTGTTCTGAAAGCTGCCGGTGATAAGAAGATCAATGTCATCAAGGTTGTACGTGCTGTTACCGGCCTGGGTCTCAAGGAAGCCAAAGACCTGGTGGATGGCGCACCTCAGACGGTTAAGGAAGCCATTCCCAAGGACGAAGCGGAGGGACTCAAAAAGCAGTTGGAAGAAGCGGGCGCTTCCGTCGAATTGAAGTAGCATGAAAAACACGCACAATTTTAGCCAAGGTCGCTGAATGGCGGCCTTGGCTATTCTGCTTTCCTTTATTTCCAGCTAAAAAGGAGCAAACATGGCTTATTCGATCACGAATAACCAACTGTTCAGAAAACACTTCGCTGAAATTAAGAAAATAATCGACATTCCCAACCTTATCGACATCCAGAAAAATTCGTACAAGCGCTTTCTGCAGGCGGATGTTCCCGCCAGCGAAAGAAAAAATATGGGTCTGGAAGCCGTTTTCAGGTCGGTTTTCCCGATAACGGATTTTAGCGGAAGCTGCTCTCTGGAATATGTCTCCTACTCGCTGGGTGTGCCGAAATACGATGTCAGTGAATGTCACCAGCGGGGGATGACCTTTGCTTCGCCGATGAAAGTCCGGGTCAGGCTGGTGTCCTGGGATGTGGAAAGCGATACCGGTGCCCAATCGATTCGCGACATCAAAGAGCAGGAGGTTTACTTCGGTGAACTGCCCCTGATGACCGAAAACGGCACCTTTATCATTAACGGCACCGAGCGGGTTATTGTCAGTCAGCTCCACCGTTCGCCCGGTGTCTTTTTCGACCACGACAAGGGTAAAACCCATTCAAGCGGTAAAATCCTTTTTAATGCCCGCGTTATCCCCTACCGGGGGTCCTGGCTTGATTTCGATTTTGACCACAAGGACATCCTTTACGTCCGCATCGACCGGCGCCGTAAGATGCCGGCCACCGTGCTGCTCAAGGCCCTCGGCTACACAGCCGAGGAACTCCTTAATTACTACTATGACACCGAGGAGATTCTGCTTGAGGCCGGCGGCTATAAAAAGAAGGTGGATGCCTCCCTCCTTCCCGGGCAGCGGGCGACCTCCGATATTATTGCGCCCGACGGTGAGGTGATTCTCAAGGCCAACCGCAAGTTCACCCGCGCGGCAACCCGCAAACTGGAGGAGAAGGGCGTAGAGTACATTGCCATCACTACCGAGGACCTTGTGGGACGGATCGCATCGACGGATGTCGTTGATGAGGCCACGGGCGAGGTGCTTCTCGAGTGTAATGAAGAAATCACCGCAAGTAAGCTGGATACGTTGCGCGAACACGGCATCAAAAGCCTGAAGGTGCTGTTTATCGACCACCTTTATGTCGGGCCGTTCCTGAGGGAGACCCTGCTTCTCGACAAGATCGAAACCTCCCAGGACGCCATTATTGAAATATATCGGCGTCTGCGGCCCGGTGACCCGCCGACCGTCAAAAGCGCCTCGGCCCTTTTTGAAAACCTGTTTTTCAACGCCGAACGGTACGATCTTTCCGCCGTCGGCCGCATCAAGCTGAACTACAAACTCGGCCTCAGCGTTCCGGTGGAGACCGCCACCCTGACCAAAGAGGATATTCTTGAGGTGGTCCGCTACCTGATCGACCTGCGTAACGGCAAGGGGAGTATCGATGATATCGACCACCTCGGCAACCGCCGCGTCCGGGCCGTCGGTGAGCTTCTGGAAAATCAGTATCGGGTCGGACTGGTACGCATGGAACGGGCCATCAAGGAGCGCATGAGCATTTCGGAAGTAGACAGCCTTATGCCCCACGACCTGATCAATTCAAAACCCGTCTCCGCGGTCGTCAAGGAGTTTTTCGGTTCTTCCCAGCTGTCCCAGTTCATGGATCAGACCAATCCCCTCTCCGAAGTCACTCACAAGCGCCGTCTTTCGGCTTTGGGTCCAGGCGGTCTGACCCGGGAGCGGGCCGGGTTCGAGGTCCGCGACGTGCACCCGACCCACTATGGCAGGGTTTGTCCCATCGAGACCCCGGAAGGACCCAACATCGGCCTGATTGCCTCCCTTTCCACCTATGCCCGTATTAATGAATATGGCTTTGTGGAAACCCCTTACCGCCTCATCAAAGACGGCAAGGTCACCACCGATATAAAATATTTCTCGGCCCTGGAAGAGGAGGGGCACGCCATCGCCCAGGCCAATGCAGAGCTGGATGGGGATGGTCGCTTCACCAGCGAATTCGTCAATGCCCGCAAAAACGGTGAGTTCATGCTTATCCAGCAGGAGGACATCGAACTCATGGATGTTTCGCCCAAGCAGCTGGTCTCCGTGGCGGCATCGCTGATTCCGTTCCTGGAAAACGACGACGCCAACCGCGCTCTGATGGGCTCCAACATGCAACGCCAGGCCGTTCCCCTGCTGCGGACGGATGCGCCGCTGGTCGGGACCGGAATGGAGCGCATTGTGGCCCATGATTCGGGCGCCGCAGTCGTGTGTCGGCACAGCGGGGTGGTTGAAAATGTGGACGCCTCCCGAATCGTCATTAAAATCGATGAGGGCGAGGTGGATGAAACCGGCACCGGGGTTGACATCTACCGGCTGACCAAGTTTGCCCGTTCCAACCAGAATACCTGCCTCAACCAGAAACCGATTGTCAAAGTGGGTGATCACGTTGACACCGGTCAGATCATTGCCGACGGTCCGTCCACCCAGTGGGGGGAACTGGCCCTGGGACAGAATGTCCTCGTGGCCTTCATGCCCTGGGGGGGGTATAATTTTGAGGACTCGATTCTGATTTCCGAAAAGCTGGTCAAGGAGGATCGCTATACCTCGATCCATATCGAGGAGTTCGAGTGTGTTGCCCGTGACACCAAGCTGGGGAAAGAGGAGATCACCAACGACATTCCCAACCTCAGCGAGGACGCCCTGCGCAACCTTGATGAAAGCGGCATCATCCGCATCGGCGCGGAAGTCAAGCCGGGGGATATCCTGGTCGGCAAGATCACCCCCAAGGGCGAGACCCAGCTGTCCCCGGAAGAGAAACTGCTGCGGGCCATTTTCGGCGAGAAAGCCGGGGATGTCCGCGACACCTCCCTTCGTGTTCCGCCGGGAGTCGAGGGGGTGGTGATCGGCGCCCGCGTTTTCTCCCGCAAGGGAGCGGACAAGGACAGCCGCACCGAGGATATCGAAAAAGCGGAAATCAACAAGCTCCTCAAGGACCAGGAAGACGAGACCCGGATTATCCGTGACTCCGCCCGGAAGAAACTGAAGCCCCTGCTCATGGGCTGTATCTCCGCGGGCCCGATTTTCGACTCCGGCGGCGAGGTCCTGCTCGAGTCCGGAAAGGAAATTACCGCCGAGATGCTCGATTGCGTTCCTTTCCGGCGCTGGAACGAAATTTCCCTCATCGAGGCCAATGAGGTTGAGGAAAAAGTCGGCCAGGTTCTTCTCAAACTGCAGGAACGGGAAGAACTGATCAAGGCTGTTTTCATGGATAAGATTGAAAAGCTGAAAAGCGGCGATGACCTTTTGCCGGGAGTTATCAAGATGGTCAAAGTCTACGTGGCCATCAAACGCAAGCTTTCCGTCGGCGACAAAATGGCCGGACGTCACGGCAACAAAGGGGTCCTCTCCCGTATTCTTCCCGAAGAGGATATGCCTTATATGGAGGACGGCACGCCCATCGAGATCGTCCTCAATCCGCTGGGGGTTCCATCGCGTATGAACGTCGGGCAGATTCTTGAAACCCATTTGGGATTGGCGGCCCGTGGCCTCGGCATGCAGATTCAGCAGGTCATCGACCGGGACTACAGCCCCGGGGCTTTGCGCCAAAAAATCAAGGATGTTTACGCCAATGATGAAATGAACGCCTTTATTGATATGCTTGATGATGACGAGGTATTGCGGGTGGGAAGCCGTTTGAGCCCGGGTGTGGCCATGGCGACCCCGGTCTTCGAGGGGGTCAACGAGACCCTTATCAAGCAGGAGATGGATCGGGCGGGATTCTCTCCGTCAGGGCAGATGACCCTCTATGACGGCCGGACCGGGGAGTCGTTCAAGGAAAAGGTCACGGTCGGGATCATGTACATGCTCAAGCTTCATCATCTTGTCGATGACAAGATTCATGCCCGCAGCATCGGTCCCTACAGCCTCGTCACCCAGCAGCCCCTGGGGGGCAAGGCCCAGTTCGGCGGCCAACGGCTCGGCGAGATGGAGGTCTGGGCCATGGAGGCCTATGGCGCCGCCCATGCGCTCCAGGAATTCCTGACCGTCAAGTCCGACGATGTCGCCGGCCGGACCCGCATGTACGAGTCAATTGTCAAGGGCAAGCATACCCTGGAAGCCGGCCTCCCGGAATCCTTCAATGTTTTGATCAAGGAATTGCAGTCTCTTTGTTTGGAAGTGGAGCTTCTTGAGGAAGACGAGCAATAATTATATTTTTAAAAATTTGAACAGGAGATAGCGCTTTGGAAGACATTTTCAGTCTTTTCGAACAGCCAAAGGATCCTTTGAATTTTAATGCAATCCGCCTGTCGCTGGCCTCGCCGGAGAAGATCCGAGAACGTTCCTTCGGGGAAGTGAAGAAGCCCGAAACCATCAACTACCGAACCTTCAAACCGGAACGGGACGGGCTTTTCTGCGCCAAAATTTTCGGTCCCACCAAGGATTACGAGTGCAACTGCGGCAAGTACAAACGCATGAAGCACCGCGGCATCGTCTGCGAGAAGTGCGGTGTCGAAGTCATTCCCAGCAAGGTGCGCCGGGAGCGCCTGGGGCACATCGACCTGGCCTGCCCGGTGGCGCACATCTGGTTTCTCAAATCCCTCCCCTCCCGGATTGCCACGCTTCTTGACATGACCCTCAAGGAGGTCGAAAGGGTTCTGTACTTCGAGAACTATGTGGTGCTCGACAAAGGAAGCGCTCCCGTTTCCAACCATCAGATCCTGACCATCGACAAATACGACGAACTGGTCGAGGAGTTCGGTGATCAGTTCCGGGCCGGGATGGGAGCCGAGGCTATCGGCGAATTGCTCGCTTCCTTTGAAATCGAGAAGATGACCGAAGATCTGCGCATCGAGATGAAGGAGGCGGGAAGCGACGCCAAACGCAAAAAAATAGCCAAAAGGCTCAAAGTGCTGAAGGCCCTTCAGGAGAGCGGCAATCGTCCTGAATGGATGATTCTCGAAGTCATTCCGGTCCTGCCACCCGAATTGCGTCCTCTCGTTCCTCTCGATGGCGGCCGCTTCGCCACTTCGGACCTGAATGACCTCTACCGCCGTGTCATTAACCGCAACAACCGCCTCAAGCGCCTTCTTGAGCTGCGTGCCCCGGACGTTATCATCCGCAATGAAAAGCGCATGCTTCAGGAAGCGGTGGATGCCCTGTTCGACAACGGCCGCCGCGGTCGGGCCATTACCGGCCCCAACAAACGGCCTTTGAAATCCCTTTCCGACATGCTCAAAGGGAAGGGGGGGCGTTTCCGTCAGAACCTCCTCGGCAAGCGCGTCGATTACTCGAGCCGTTCGGTCATTGTTGTTGGTCCCGAACTGAAGCTCCACCAGTGCGGCTTGCCGAAAAAAATGGCTCTGGAGCTTTTCAAGCCGTTTATTTATCACAAGCTGATTGAAGAAGAGCATTGCGCCACCATCAAGAGCGCCAAGAAGATGGTGGAGAAGGAAAAGCCGGAAGTCTGGGACGTTCTCGAAGAGGTCATCCGCGAACATCCGGTCATGCTCAACCGGGCGCCGACCCTTCACCGCCTCGGCATCCAGGCCTTTGAGCCGATCCTCATCGAAGGCAAGGCCATCCAGCTGCATCCGCTGGTCTGTACCGCGTTCAACGCCGACTTCGACGGCGACCAGATGGCAGTCCATCTGCCGCTCTCCATCGAGAGTCAGATCGAGGCGCGGGTATTGATGATGTCGACCAACAACATCCTCTCCCCGGCCAGCGGCAAGCCGATCATTGTGCCGTCGCAGGATATGGTCCTGGGGATTTATTACCTGACCCGGGAGCGGGTTCTGGCCAAGGGCGAAGGAAAGATCCTTGCTTCGCCTGAAGAAGTGCGCATTGCTTATGATGCGGGCGAACTCGATCTGCAGGCCAAAATCAAGGTCCGGCTGGTGCCTGCCAAGGGGGCGCCGGTGGAATTGGTGGAGACCACGGTCGGACGCGTTATTCTCAAGGAAATCATTCCCGATGTCATCCCCTTCCACTTCATTAACCGGGTTCTTGGCAAAAAACAGGTTGCCGAACTCATCGACGTGAGTTTCCGCATGGCCGGCGGCAAGGAGACCGTTATTCTGGCCGACCGGCTCAAGGATATCGGGTTCCGTTTTTCCACCCATGCCGGTATCTCCATCTGTCTTGATGACATGGTTATCCCCGCCAATAAGTCTGATTTTATCGACAAGGCGGTCGACGAGGTCCAGGAAATCCAGAAGCAGTACACCGAAGGTCTGATCACCGACGGCGAGCGCTACAACAAAGTCATCGATATCTGGGCCAAGTGTACCGAGGATGTTGCCAAGACCATGCTTGCCAACCTGGCGGTCGATACCTTCCTGTCGCCGGAGGGGGAAGAGATCAAATCTCCTTCTTTCAACTCCATCCACATGATGGCCGACTCCGGAGCACGCGGCAGCGCCCAGCAGATTCGCCAGCTGGCCGGCATGCGCGGTCTCATGGCCAAGCCTTCGGGCGAGATTATTGAAACCCCGATCACCGCCAACTTCCGCGAGGGGCTGACTGTTCTCCAGTACTTCATCTCGACCCACGGTGCGCGTAAGGGCTTGGCGGACACGGCCTTGAAAACGGCCAACTCCGGTTACCTTACCCGGCGCCTGGTCGATGTTGCCCAGGACGCCATCATCACTGAGCAGGATTGCATGACCCTGAACGGCATCCTGGTCTCCTCCCTGACCGAGGGCGGGGAGATTATCGAGCCTTTGGGCGAGCGTATTCTCGGCCGTACGGCTCTTGACGACATCTGCGATCCGGTGACCGGGGATGTTCTTCTGGAAGCCACTCAGGAAATTGATGAAGATGCGGTCAAAATAATTGAAGAGGCGGGTGTCGACCGGGTCCGCATCCGTTCGGTCCTGACCTGTGAAAGCCAGCGCGGCATCTGTGCCACCTGTTACGGCCGCGACCTGGCCCGCGGCCATATGGTCAACCTCGGCGAAGCGGTGGGAGTTATCGCTGCCCAGTCCATCGGGGAACCCGGAACCCAGCTTACCATGAGAACCTTCCATATCGGCGGGACCGCCTCCCGGCGGGCGGAACAGACCTCGCTGGAGGCCCGCTTCGATGGAAAAATGAAATATATCAATCTTAATACGGTCAAAGACAACCACGGCTATCATATTGTCATGAACCGCAACGGCGAAATCGCGGTCGTCGATCCGAGCGGTCGTGAAAGGGAACGCTACGGGGTCGTCTACGGCGCCAAGCTTCCAATTCCCGACGGAGGCGAGGTCCAGGTCAAGCAGCTTCTGGCCGAATGGGATCCTTACACCATGCCCATCCTGACGGAAATCTCCGGCTTCGTGCACTTCGGTGATATCGTTGAGGGGATGACCATGGAAGAGCAACTCGACGACGTCACCGGCCTGTCTCGGAAAGTCATCATCGAATCCAAGGACAAAGGTGCGGATAAGCGTCCCCGGATCACCCTCAAAGATGAGGACGGCCACGTTCTCAAGCTCCCCAACGGGATGGCCGCCCGCTATTCCCTGCCGGTGGGAGCCAACATCGTTGTTGCCGAGGAATCACAGATAAGCGCCGGCGCCATTCTCGCCAAGATTCCCCGCGAAACCACCAAAACCAAGGATATCACCGGTGGTCTGCCGAGGGTTGCCGAGCTTTTTGAGGCACGCAAGCCCAAGGAGTTCGCGGTCGTTTCCGAAATTGACGGGCTGGTCTCCTTTGGCAAGGACACCAAGGGCAAGCGCAAGATCCAGGTTATTCCGGATGTCGGCGAGGCCAGGGAATATCTGATCCCGAAAGGGAAGCACATCAGTGTTCATGAAGGGGACCGGGTCCAGGCCGGCGAGGCACTCGTCGACGGTTCCAGCAACCCCCATGATATTCTGCGGATTCTCGGTGAAAAAGAGCTGGCCAAATACCTGGTGGACGAGGTTCAGGAGGTCTATCGCCTGCAAGGCGTCAAGATCAACGACAAGCACATCGAGACCATTGTCCGTCAGATGTTGCGGCGCATCCGGGTAACCGACATCGGCGATACCAAGTTTCTCCTGGACGATCAGGTGGAGAGGTCCGAGTTTATCCGGGAAAACCAGCGCGTTCTGGCGGAAGGGGGGCACCCGGCCGTGGGCGAACCTTTGATGCTCGGTATCACCAAGGCGGCCCTTTCAACCGAGTCATTCATCTCTGCGGCCTCCTTCCAGGAAACTACCAAAGTGTTGACCCAGGCAGCCATCGAAGGGCGTGTGGACTGTCTCCGGGGCCTGAAGGAGAACGTCATTATGGGGCGCCTCATTCCGGCCGGAACGGGGGTGTCCAAATACCGGGCCGTTCAGCTGCAAATCGAAGAGCCCGTCCCGCCGCCCAAAACGGAGGTCCGAGACATTGAGGACAGTGATGAGGATGTGGAGGAAATTGATGATCTTCCGATTACCGAAGAGGTAGAGTGAGAGGGCTTTCGGGAGATATTCGGGGGGTCCCCGGCGAAGACGAAACAATCAGGAGTGAATAAAATTTTTGAAAAAAATAATTGGCTTGACAATAAGCCTTTTGATTGATAAATTTTGCGGGTTTTTCTCGAATAGCTGACGGGAGTGGTAATACCACTCCCCTGCTTTTCACAAAACCGTTCGAAAGGGAGTTTGGAGCGTATATCATGCCAACAATTAGCCAGTTGATTCGCAAAGGTCGTGAACAGAAAGAAAGAAAATCGACAGCGCCGGCGCTGAAGGGAAATCCCCAGAAACGCGGCGTCTGTACCAGGGTTTACACCACAACCCCCAAGAAACCCAACTCGGCGCTTCGCAAAGTGGCAAGGGTACGCCTCACCAACGGGATCGTTGTGACCTCGTACATTCCCGGTGTCGGACATAATCTGCAGGAACATTCGGTAGTCCTTATTCGTGGTGGCCGCGTCAAGGACCTGCCGGGCGTGCGATATCACATCGTCAGGGGAACGCTTGACCTTGCCGGCGTCAAAGACAGGATGCAGGGACGTTCCAAGTATGGCGCCAAGCGGCCCAAGTAACAGATAAATGAGGTGATAGAATGCCGAGAAGAAGAGTAGTAGCAAAGCGGGAAATACTGCCTGACACCAAATATAATGATCGCCTGGTTGCCAAGTTTATCAATGTCATCATGTTAAACGGCAAAAAAAGCATCTCCGAAAGCATTGTTTACGGTGCGTTTGATATACTTTCAGAGCGAGTGAAAGAGCAACCCCTCGAAGTCTTCAAAAAAGCGATGGAAAATGTCAGGCCCGTGGTGGAAGTTAAATCTCGCCGTGTCGGCGGTTCCACCTACCAGGTCCCGGTGGAAATCCGTCCCGACCGACGCAACGCCCTGGCAATCCGCTGGATAATGAAATATGCCAGGGGGCGTTCGGAAAAAACCATGCAGGAAAAGCTGGCCGCGGAATTTCTGGACGCCTTCCACAATCGGGGTACCTCGGTTAAGAAGAGGGAAGATACGCATAAAATGGCGGAAGCCAACAAGGCGTTTTCCCATTATCGCTGGTAGACGGACGGGGTTGGAACCGTTGAATTTTGAGTTTGAAAGGAAACTGCCTCTGTGGCTCGTCTTCTTCCGCCTGAAAAAACCCGTAATATCGGCATCATGGCCCACATCGATGCAGGTAAGACGACGACTACCGAGAGGGTCCTTTATTATACCGGGGTCTCCCATCGGATGGGAGAGGTCCATGACGGTGCTGCTGTCATGGACTGGATGGCACAGGAGCAGGAACGTGGCATCACCATAACCTCGGCGGCCACGACATGCTTCTGGAAGGGTGTCCGCATCAACATCATCGATACCCCCGGACATGTCGATTTTACTGTGGAGGTCGAAAGGGCTCTGCGCGTCCTTGATGGGGCGGTGGCTGTATTTTGTGCCGTCGGCGGCGTCGAGCCGCAGTCGGAGACGGTCTGGAGACAGGCAGAAAAATACCACGTTCCCCGGATTGCCTTTGTCAACAAGATGGACCGCACGGGCGCGGATTTCTTCCGCGTTGTCGACATGATGCGCAGCCGCTTGGCGGCAAACCCGGTACCGGTTGAGATTCCCATAGGCAGGGAACAGGATTTTCGGGGTGTTATCGACCTGGTTGAAATGAAGGCGGTTATCTGGGATGAGGAATCCTTGGGAGCCACCTTTCAGATAACGGATATCCCAGAGGATTTATTTCCCCTGGCTGAAAAGAGAAGAGAGGAACTCATCGAAGAAATCGCCTCCCAGGACGATGTCCTGATGGAGAAATACCTTGGGGGCGAGGACTTGAGTAATGAAGAGGTTCGGAACGGTCTGCGGCAAGCGACCATAGACCTCCGCATTGTCCCGGTTCTGTGCGGCTCGGCGTTTAAAAACAAAGGGGTGCAGAATTTACTGGATGCGGTGGTTGATTACCTCCCCTCGCCTGTGGAAGTGCCTCCTGTAAAAGGCATCGACCCCAAGACCCAGCAGGAACTGGTGAGGGTCTCCGCTGACGAAACCCCCTTTTCAGCCCTGGCGTTCAAGGTCATGACCGATCCCTTTGTGGGGCAACTGACCTTTTTCAGGATTTACTCGGGCTCTTTGAAAACAGGACAGGCGGCATTTAATTCCAGCCGGGGAAAAACCGAGAGGTTTGGCCGGTTGCTGAAAATGCACGCCAATAAAAGAGAAGAAATCAAGGAGGTCTATTCCGGCGATATCTTCGCCGCCGTGGGTCTCAAGCATACCATGACCGGGGACACCCTCTGTGATGCGGCCCAACCCTGCCTTCTTGAAACGATCGAGTTCCCTGAGCCGGTGATTCACATTGCTTTGGAGCCAAAAACCAAGGCGGATCAGGATAAACTGAGCGTGGCCCTGGGCAAGTTGCTCCAGGAGGACCCTTCCCTGCGGGTCCGAACCGATGACGAGACCGGGCAGACAATACTTTCGGGGATGGGCGAGCTTCATCTCGAAATTATCACCGATCGGCTGCGCCGCGAATTCAGTGTCGAAGCCAATGTCGGGGCGCCCCAGGTGGCCTATCGGGAATCGATCTCTCAGACAGTGGAAGTCCAAGGCAAGTTTGTTCGCCAGTCCGGAGGACGCGGGCAGTTCGGGGATTGCTGGCTGCGCGTTGAGCCGCAGGACCCGGGTCAGGGTTTCGAGTTCGTGGATGCGATCAAAGGGGGGGTCATTCCCAAGGAATATATACCGGCTGTCAAACAGGGCGCTTTCGAGGCGACCCAGGTCGGTCCGCTGGCAGGTTTTCCGGTTGTGGACGTGAAAGTAACCTGCTTTGATGGTTCTTTTCACGAGGTCGACTCATCGGAGCTGGCGTTCAAAGTCGCGGCATCCATGGGGTTCAAGGAAGGGGTGCGGAAGGCAGCGCCCATTCTTCTGGAACCGATCATGGCCGTGGAAGTGGTCGTCCCCGAGGATTACATGGGTGATGTTATCGGTGATTTGACCAGCCGGAGGGGAAAAATCCTGGGGATGGAGAGCCGCAGTGGCGGCCAGGTTATTAATTCGCAGGTACCTCTTTCGGAAATGTTCGGTTATTCCACGGACCTCCGAAGTTTAACCCAGGGACGGGCGACCTATACAATGGTTTTTGATCATTACGAACAGGTTCCAAAAATCATTGCTGACGAAATCATCGAAAAAGTAAAAAGTTAATGGCATTAGAGGAGGGCAACTGCAATGGCAAAGGAAAAATTTGAGAGGAAGAAGCCCCATGTGAACATCGGGACGATCGGTCATGTCGACCACGGCAAGACGACCTTGACGGCGGCGATCACGAAGGTCATGGCGGAGCGCGGATTCGCAAAGTTTCGTGCCTTCGACAGCATCGACAACGCTCCCGAAGAGCGTGAGCGCGGCATTACCATTGCGACCGCCCACGTGGAATACGAGACCGAGAAGCGTCATTATGCGCACGTTGACTGCCCGGGTCATGCGGACTACGTCAAGAACATGATTACCGGGGCGGCGCAGATGGACGGGGCGATTCTGGTTGTCTCGGCAGCCGACGGTCCGATGCCGCAGACCCGCGAGCACATTCTGCTGGCGCGTCAGGTTGGTGTTCCGGCGATGGTGGTTTACCTGAATAAAGCCGACATGGTGGACGATGAAGAGCTGATGGAGCTGGTGGAGTTGGAAGTGCGCGAGCTGCTGTCGAGCTACGATTTTCCCGGAGACGACATTCCGATCGTGGCGGGTTCGGCTCTGAAAGCCCTGGAAGGTGAGAAGAGCGCGTTGGGTGAAGAATCCATTCTCAAGCTGATGGCCGAGGTGGACAGCTACATTCCGGAGCCGGAGCGCGATATTGACCGTCCGTTTTTGATGCCGGTTGAGGATGTTTTTTCGATTTCGGGTCGGGGTACGGTAGCCACCGGTCGAATCGAGCGTGGTGTTGTCAAGGTTGGCGAAGAAGTCGAGATCGTCGGCATCAAGGATACGACGAAGACGGTCGTGACGGGCGTAGAGATGTTCCGCAAGCTTCTGGATCAGGGACAGGCCGGAGACAACGTGGGTATTCTGTTGCGCGGCATCAAGCGTGACGAGATCGAGCGCGGCCAGGTTTTGGCGAAGCCGAAGAGCATCACGCCGCACACCAAGTTCAAGGCGGAGGCGTACATTCTGACCAAAGAAGAAGGTGGCCGTCATACGCCGTTCTTCAACGGTTACCGTCCGCAGTTTTACTTCAGGACAACGGACGTGACGGGTGTGACGGAGCTTCCCGAGGGGATCGAGATGGTAATGCCTGGTGACAACGTGGCGATGACGATCAACCTGATCACGCCGATCGCGATGGACAAAGAGCTTCGCTTTGCGATTCGTGAAGGCGGGCGCACGGTGGGCGCAGGTGTTGTCGCGGAAATTATCGAGTAACAGAGGAATAAATTAGATGCCGAGTCAAAAGATTAGAATCCGGTTGAAAGCTTACGACCACAAATTGCTGGACGTATCCGTTAAGGAGATTGTCGATACCGCGAAACGGACCGGGGCGAGAGTCGCCGGCCCGGTGCCTCTGCCGACGGTAATCAATAAGTACTGTGTCCTGAGAGGTCCGCATGTCGACAAGAAAAGTCGCGAGCAGTTTGAAATGAGAACTCACAAACGTCTGCTGGATATTCTGGAGCCGACACAGCAAACGGTGGATGCCTTGATGAAGCTCGATCTTTCCGCCGGGGTTGATGTTGAAATCAAGCTTTAAGGCTTGCCGGCAGCGGTTTAATTGAAAGTAAGGTTCATACAATGATTACGGGAATCATAGGAAAAAAACTGGGAATGACGCAGATCTTCAAGGAAGACGGAAGCCGCATTCCGGTGACGGTAATACAGGCAGGGCCCGGGGTGGTCCTTCAAAAGAAAACGGTCGCGAGCGATGGCTACAACAGCCTCCAGATCGGTTTTGAGGCGAAGAAAAGCCACCAGGTCAACAAGCCTTTAATGGGTCATTTCAAAAAAGTCGGCAAGGGCGCTTTCAGGCATCTGCGTGAATTCAAGGTTGACAACACCGATGACTTCCAACTGGGAGATGCCATTACCTGCGATCAGGTTTTTCAGGCCGGCGATATCATCGACGTGACCGGTACCAGCAAGGGGAAAGGCTTTCAGGGGGTCATGAAGCGCTGGAATTTTGGAGGCGGGCGTGGTTCCCATGGTTCCAAGGTTCACCGCGGTCCCGGTTCCATCGGCTGCAGTGCCTGGCCCTCCCGGGTTTTCAAAGGGAAAAGGATGGCGGGCCAGATGGGGAACAAAACTACCACCACCCAGAATCTGGAAGTTGTCTCGATCCGGCCCGAGGACAATATCCTTCTTATTAAAGGTGCTGTCCCAGGTCCTAAAAATGGGGTCGTGATTGTCCGCAAAGGTATTAAGGCAGCGAAATAAGAAAACCGGCGACAGGTTTTTTGGAGAAAGCCATGGCTAAGATTGAAGTATTTGACATAGAAAAAAAGCCGGTGTCCGAGAAGGAAATTCAGGACGCCATTTTCCAGGCTGAGGTAAAAGGTCACCTGATTCATGATATGGTGCGCTACCAGCTTGCCGCCCGGCGGCAGGGGACTGCTGCCACCAAGGGGCGCAGCGAAGTAGCCGGGGGCGGGAAAAAGCCCTATCGTCAGAAAGGGACCGGGAACGCCCGTCAGGGTTGTATCCGGGCGCCTCATTATGTCGGTGGCGGCGTTGCTTTCGGCAGTCACCCGCGCGACTATACCTTCAAGCTCAACCGCAAAGTTAAAAAATCGGCTCTGAAAAGCGCCCTTTCCCTCAAGTTCAAGGAAGAGCAGGTCCTGGTTTTTAACTCCCTTGATCAGGGGAAAGTCAGCACCAAGGAATTTTCCGGGTTTCTGAAACGGCTCGGGGTTGGCAGCGCTCTTATCGTGCTTTCAGACGAAAATCCCAATGTCGTGCTCTCCGCCCGGAATATCCCCCACATCAAGGTGGTGCGGTCCGAAGGGGTCAACGTTTATGACCTCATGAAATACAAAAACGTACTGATAACGGAGGACGCCGTTTCTCAACTGGAAGGAGCGTTGAGCTGATGAGACCGTTGCACTATATCATCAAGAGACCTTTGCTGACCGAAAAGGTGACCGCCAAGGCCGAAGCGGCCAAGGTGGTGGCATTTGAGGTTGCCAAGGACAGCAACAAAATAGAAATCAAACAGGCTCTGGAAAAGGCTTTTGATATCACCGTCAAGGAGGTCAATACGGTGGTTGTGGCTGGGAAAGTCAAACGTGTCGGCCGTAAATTCGGCAAAAGGGGCAACTGGAAAAAGGCCTATGTCACTTTGACCGAAGACAGCAAAATGGACTTTTTTGGAGTTTAAGCGACACTAACAAAAAAGATGGGGTAAGGTTTAATGGCTATCAAGAAATTCAAACCGACTTCAGCCGGTCGACGGCACATGACGAGCATCACCTTTGGTGATGTGACCAAGACTACTCCGGAGAGAAGTCTTCTGGAGCCGTTGCCCAAAAGCGGTGGACGAAACAATTACGGACGTATCACCAAGCGTCATACCGGCGGGGGGCACAAACGCAAATACCGGATTATCGATTTCAGGCGGGACAAACGGGACATCCCGGCCAAGGTTGCCGCTATTGAATATGACCCCAATCGCACTTGCCGAATTGCCTTGCTGAACTACGCCGATGGCGAGAAGCGCTATATAATTGCGCCTATCGGGCTTCAGGTCGGCGACCCGGTTCTGAGTGGGCTTGATGCTGATATCAAGCCGGGCAACGCCCTGCCCATTCGTGCTATTCCTCTGGGTACCTGGGTTCACAACGTGGAGCTGCAGATCGGCAAGGGCGGTCAACTGGCGCGCAGCGCCGGAGCCTATGCCTTGATTGCTGCGAAAGAGGGGCGTTATGCGCAAATCCGGCTCCCTTCCGGCGAAGTCAGGATGATTCTGCAGGACTGTTATGCGACCATCGGTCAGGTTGGTAATCAGGACCATGAGAATGTCAAGATCGGAAAAGCGGGGCGCAACCGCTGGCTCGGCATCCGGCCCCAGTCCCGCGGTGTCGCCATGAACCCCGTCGACCATCCGCACGGCGGTGGCGAGGGGAGAAGCTCTGGCGGCCGGCATCCGGTTACCCCTTGGGGGGTTCCCACCAAAGGCTATAAAACGCGGACCAACAAGCGTTCCGACCGTTTTATCGTGAAACGCAGAAAGTAAACTTTTGACAGGAGTTTCAAGTGGCTAGATCCATCAAAAAAGGGCCCTACGTTGAAGACAGTCTGACAAGGAAAGCAAATGCCGCAGGCGATGACCGCTCCAAGAAGGTCATCAAAACATGGTCCCGGCGGTCTACTATCATCCCTGAGTTCGTGGGTTTTACCTTTGCTGTCCATAACGGGAAGAAGTTTATTCCCGTGTTCGTGACCGAGAATATGGTCGGGCACAAATTGGGTGAATTTTCACCCACCAGGACCTATTACGGGCATGCAAAGGGAAAAAGCAAAAAATAAACAACATTAGAGGAGTCTAGTTTATGGAAGCCGTTGCTAAACTGAAATTTGTACGGCTTTCTCCGCATAAGTCGAGGTTGGTGGTCAATTTGGTGCGGGGTAAAGGGGTACAGGACGCAATGAACATACTCAAGTTCTCTCCGAACAAAGCTGCGTCGGTGGTTTTGAAGCTGGTTGGCTCCGCGGTTGCCAATGCCGAGCAAAAGGGGGTGGCAGATGTCGACCAGTTGTTCGTGAAAGAGATTACCGTTGACGGCGGACCGGTTCTCAGGAGGTTTATGCCGAGAGCTCAGGGGCGCGCAACACGTATCCGCAAACCTACGAGCCATATCAGTGTTGTTGTGGCGGAGAGATAGAACGCAGGAGGTGGCAAGTTGGGGCAGAAAGTAAATCCGGTCGGATTAAGATTAGGCATCAATAAAACCTGGGACTCCAAGTGGTACGCTGAGGGTGATTACGCCAAATTGCTCCATGAGGACCTCAAACTCTGTAAATTTCTGAAAAAACGGCTTTACCACGCGGGTATTTCCAAGGTTGAGGTTGAGCGGGCCGCCAGCAAAGCAAAAATAAACATATTTGCGGCTCGGCCGGGGATTATCATCGGGAAAAAAGGTTCCGAGGTTGAGGCCCTGAAAAAAGACCTGGCAAAACTGACGGATGAGGAAATATTCATCAATATTCAGGAGGTTCGCAAACCTGAGTTGGATGCGCAGCTGGTGGCGGAAAACGTCGCCCTGCAACTCGAACGACGGGTTGCCTTCCGCAGAGCCATGAAGAAGGCGGTCAGCATGGCCCTCAAGTTCGGGGCCCAGGGGGTGAAAATTACCTGCAGCGGACGTCTTGGCGGGGCCGAAATGAGCCGTACCGAATGGTACCGTGAAGGTAGAGTGCCTCTTCATACCCTGCGTGGCGACATTGACTACGCGTATGCTGAAGCCAAAACCACCTACGGCATCATTGGGGTCAAAGTACTGGTTTTCAAAGGTGAGGTTCTGTCCAGAGAGTCTGCCGCCAAGGTTGGATAGGAGAAGTTTGAAATGTTAATGCCAAAACGCGTCAAGCGTAGAAAACAATTTAAAGGTCGCATGCGCGGTGCTGCAAACCGGGGCAACCAGTTGAGTTTCGGTCAGTTCGGCCTTCAGGCTTTAGAATGCGGCTGGCTTTCTTCCCGGCAGATTGAAGCTGCGCGTCGCGCCATGACTCGTTATATCAAGCGTGGCGGGAAGATCTGGATTCGTATTTTTCCCGACAAACCCTTGACCAAGAAACCTGCCGAAACCCGTATGGGAAAAGGCAAAGGGGCTCCCGAGAGTTGGGTCGCCGTAATCAGGCCCGGAATCGTGCTTTATGAGATGCAGGGGGTTGAAGAAGATGTGGCCCGGGAAGCTCTCCGGCTGGCTGCTCAGAAACTTCCGATACGGACGAAATTTGTGATGTGGGAGGAGGTTTTCAATGAAAGCTAGTGAACTTCGCGAACTCGGTATCGACGAGTTGAGGAAGAAAGAGGGCGAACTCAGCCAGGAACTGTTTAACCTGAAATACCAGCTTCATACCGGTCAACTCGAAAGCACAGCTCGCATTTCAGAGGTGCGGAAAGATGTTGCCCGAGTCAAAACGGTTTTGGCTGAAAAACATTAATAAAGTTGCTTGAAGGGACAGTTGAGGCAATTTATGGAAAAAGCAAGAGGGAACCGGAAAACCCGAGTCGGGGTAGTGGTCAGTGATAAGATGGAGAAGACCGTCGTTGTTCAGGTAGACAACCTTGTTCAACACCCTGTTTATAAAAAATACATCAAACGGAAAGTCACTTGTAAAGCCCACGATGAGTTGAACAGCTGCAACGTCGGCGACAAGGTGCTGATCGTTGAGACCAGACCCATTTCCAAGGACAAGCGCTGGCGTGTGCGCGAGGTTCTCGAAAAAAGAGTCATTGTTTAGGAGACTGAAATGATACAGATGCAATCTATCCTGGACGTTGCCGACAACTCCGGAGCCAAAAAACTGTGCTGCATCAAGGTTCCCGGGGGATCCAAAAGGAAATACGCGGGCATTGGTGATATTATTATCTGTTCCGTCAAGGAAGCCATGCCCAATTCGAAGGTCAAGAAAGGCGATGTCATCAAGGCGGTTATCGTCAGAACCCGCAAGGAAGTACCTCGCTCCGATGGCTCCTACATTCGTTTCGACAAAAACTCAGCGGTTGTCATCAACCAGGCCGGCGAACCGATCGGGACGCGAATCTTCGGTCCGGTGGCGCGTGAGTTGCGATCCAAAAATTTCATGAAAATCGTTTCATTGGCGCCCGAGGTCCTTTAATTCATAGCAATTTGGGAGTAAAGTAATGTCCGCACAAAAAGTACATGTCAAGAATGGTGACATGGTCATGGTCATAGCCGGCAAGGAAAAAGGGAAAACCGGCAAGGTCAACCTGGTTATGCCCGATAAGGGACGGGTTCTGGTCGAAGGCCTGAATATAGTCAAAAGACACACGCGGCCCAGTCGCACCAACAGTTCGGGTGGAATTATCGAGAAAGAAGCGCCCTTCGCGGTTTCCAACGTTATGGTTTTCTGCAAGTCCTGCAACAAAGCCGCGAGAGTCGGGAATCGAATTCTGGACGACGGTTCCAAGGTGCGGTTCTGCAAAAAATGCCAAGCAACATTAGATAAATAACGGGGAGATTCATGGCCAGACTTCGTGAAATGTATATTACCGAATTACAGGCTCAGCTTCAGAAAGACCTGGGGTTGAAAAATGTAATGGAGGTGCCCAAGGTTCAGAAGGTTGTCGTCAACATGGGACTGGGTGAAGCTATTCAGAACGTCAAGATTCTGGAGTCGGCGGCTGAAGAGTTGTCGATGATTACCGGCCAGAAAGCGGTCATCACCAAAGCCAAAAGATCCATCGCCAGCTTCAAGTTGCGCGAAGGGATGTCCATCGGCTGCATGGTTACCCTGCGGCGTGACCGGGCTTATGAGTTTCTGGATCGCCTGATCAATATTGCTCTACCTCGTGTACGTGACTTTAAGGGCGTATCTTCCAAAGCCTTTGACGGTCGGGGGAACTATACCCTGGGAATCCGTGAGCAGATCATCTTTCCCGAAATAGACCTTGATAAAATCGACAAGATAAAAGGCTTGAATATTTCCATTGTCACCACGGCAAAAAATGATGAACAGGGGCGTGCTTTGCTGGCAGGGCTGGGAATGCCCTTCAGGAAATAACCTTAGCATCCCACGGGAGGAAAACTGTGGCAAAGAAATCGATGATGATCAAAGCCCAACGGCCCAAAAAATTCAAAGTGAGGGATTATAACCGTTGTCCGCTCTGCGGGCGTCCCAGGGCTTATTACCGTAAGTTCAATATGTGCCGGATTTGCCTGAGGAAGCTGGCATCGGAAGGAAAAATACCAGGGGTCACCAAATCCAGCTGGTAACATTTGGAGGAGTTTTTTACATGGGAATGACAGATCCTATCGCGGATATGCTGACGAGACTCAGGAATGCCGGTTTGGCCAAGCATAAAAAGGTCGATATACCATCGTCCACACTGAAAGTGGCCATTGCTACGGTTCTCAGAAATCTGGGTTACATCAAAAATTTTAAAACGGTTACCAACGAGAACTTTGAAACCCTAAGAATTTATCTCAAGTTTGATGACGAAAATTTCCCCGTAATCCATGAAATTCATAGAGTTTCCCGGCCAAGCAGAAGGGTTTATGTTGGTACGGATGAGATCCCGAAAGTGAAAAACGGGATGGGCTGTGCGATTGTATCCACTTCGAAAGGGGTTCTCTCTGATGAAGAGGCGCGCAAGGCCCAGGTTGGTGGAGAAGTCATCTGTACGGTTTGGTAAAGGCAGGCCTCAAGGAGTTGTAACATGTCGAGAATTGGCAAAAAACCCATCCCCATCCCCAAGGGGGTCAAGATCGCTTTAGCGGGAACTTTGGTTAAAGTGGAAGGCCCCATGGGTAAGGTTGCGAAAAAGATACCGGAAAATGTTGCGGTCGTGGTGGAACCTGAGCAGGTTCTTATCCAGAGCGGGCCCGAGAGTCAGAGAACCACGGCCCTGCTCGGATTGTCCAGGACCTTGGTGGCCAACATGGTCGAGGGCGTTACCAAGGGTTTCCAGAAAGACCTGGAGATCACTGGCGTCGGTTACCGGGCAGAGGCAAAGGGTGGGAAAACCCTGAATCTGGCCTTGGGCTATTCGCACCCCATTGAGTTCCCCATCCCCGAAGGAATTACCATCGAGGTAGAAAAACAGACCCAGATCTCGGTGAAAGGCGTGGACAAGGAACTTGTTGGCGAAACCGCTGCCAACATCCGGGGGTTCAGATCTCCCGAGCCTTACAAAGGCAAGGGGATCAAGTACAAAAATGAAAGAATTATCCGCAAAGCCGGAAAAGCAGGGAAGAAATAATCTGCCTTTAGGGTAAGGAGAAACAGCAGTCATGAGCAGCAAAAATTCGAGCAGAAACGATGTGCGTGTAAGGAGACAAGCCCGGGTCCGTAAAAAAGTCCGTGGTACTCCCGAGCGGCCACGACTCTGCGTCTTTCGCAGTGCCAAACACATCTATGCCCAGATCATTGAAGATATCAACGGCAAAACCCTTGTGGCAGCTTCTACCGTCAAGCCGGGAGAGGTCAGCCTTGAGGGAAGTTATTCCGGGAATGTGAGTACCGCTAAAGAGGTGGGCAAAGTTATTGCCCGAATGGCTCTGGAAAAGAATATTGAGAGTGTCGTTTTCGATCGCAACGGTTTCCTTTATCATGGCCGAGTTCAGGCTCTGGCCGAGGGAGCTCGCGAAGGCGGTCTTAAATTTTAATCTTAAGGAGGATTCCTTTGCTGGCAAACGATACAAATGAGCAGACTTTCATCGACCGCGTGATCCACATCAACCGGTGCGCGAAGGTTGTCAAGGGTGGCCGGCGTTTCAGCTTTTCCGCCCTGGTGGTGGTCGGCGACGGCCAGGGGCGTGTCGGTTTCGGCCTGGGTAAGGCCAAAGAGGTTCCCGAGGCTATCCGCAAGGGCGCCGAGAAAGCCAAAAAAAGCCTTGTCACCATCCCTTTGAAGCACAAAGAGAAAACCATCCCTTTCGATGTCCTGGGGAAATACGGGGCCGGCAGAGTCCTGCTGAAACCCGCTTCCGAGGGGACGGGGGTGATTGCAGGCGGACCGGTGCGTGCCGTATTGGAGGTTGCCGGAATTGGGAATATTCTGACCAAGTGCATCGGTTCAAATAATCCTCACAACGTTGTCCGCGCGACCATGAATGCTTTGGGGCAGCTTCGCAGTTTTGAGCAGATTATGGCACGGCGCGGCCTTCAGGATTCACAGTAAATTTGAAACAGGGGGACAGGATGGCCGCAGGCGTTGTTAAGGTAACCTTGAAAAAGAGTGGCATCAGCCGCGATAAATATTTTTCCAAAGTTCTGTGTGGCATGGGACTGAGAAAGCTGAATCAGACCGTGGAGCTGGTGGATACTCCCCAGACATGGGGGATGATCCGCAAAGTCAGTCACATGGTTGAAGTTGAGAAAGATTAACCTATAAGGACAAGATAAAAATGGATCTGAGCAATCTCAAACCAGCGGACGGATCGCGACAAAAGAAGAAGCGGATCGGCAGGGGCCCGGGATCCGGTTGGGGAAAAACCGCCGGAAAAGGTCACAAAGGCCAGAACGCCCGTAGTGGCGGCGGGGTCAAAGCCGGTTTTGAAGGCGGCCAGATGCCTTTGCAGAGACGTCTTCCCAAGCGTGGTTTCACTCCTTTGAGCAGAAAAATCATCGGAGCCGTCAACCTCAAAGACCTCAACCGTTTTGAGGCCAACAGCGTTGTTGACCGCCAGACCCTTGTTGAAGCCGGTCTGATCCGTAAAGATGTTGACGGAGTCAAGATTCTCGGTGAAGGTGAAATTTCCACGGCCCTTACCGTCAAAGCGGATAAGTTCAGCAAAACGGCAACGGAAAAAATCAGCGCTGCAGGTGGTACGGCCGAGGTGATTTGAAGTGATTCAAAGCCTGATCAATATTTTTTCGATTACCGAACTTCGCAGGCGCATCCTGTTCACCTTAGGGATGCTGGCTGTCTATCGGATTGGGTGTCATGTCCCCACTCCCGGAATTGATGCAACAGTCCTAGCCAGATTTTTTGAAGGTACTCAAGGTACCTTGCTCGGCCTGGTCAGCACTTTCACCGGGGGTGCATTAAGTCGAATGACGGTTTTTGCCCTGGGCATTATGCCGTATATCAGTGCTTCCATTATTCTTCAATTGCTGACCGTGGTTTTTGAGCCTATTGAAAAGCTCTCCAAGGAGGGTGAACAGGGGCGGAAGACCATCACCAAATGGACCCGTTATGGGACCATTATTCTATCCGTCATTCAGAGCGCAGGAATTGCCGTCGGTTTGCAGACCATGACCGGGCCTGGTGGGGAACCGGTGGTTGCTTCTCCCGGATTTGGCTTTATTACCTTGACCATCCTTACCTTGACGGCCGGCACTGCCTTTATCATGTGGCTTGGTGAGCAGATTACCGAGCGAGGCATCGGCAACGGCATCTCCCTGATCATTTTTGCCGGTATCGTGGCGGGTACACCTGCAGCCATTGTCAACTCCATCCGCCTGATCGACACTGGTGCTATCAGCTTCTTTATCGCGCTGTTCATACTGGTGATGATGGTGGCGGTGGTTTGGGCCATCGTATTTATGGAAACAGCGGCAAGAAAGGTCCCCATTCAGTATGCCAAGCGCGTTGTCGGCATGAGCCGGGCCGGGGACCGGGGAAGCCATTTACCCCTCAAAGTCAATATGAGCGGGGTTATTCCTCCGATCTTTGCCAGTTCCATTATTATGTTTCCGGCTACGGTCGCCAATCTTGTCGACGTGCCTTGGATTCAAAAGGCGGCCTCTTATATGACGCCCAGCCATTGGCTTTATAACGTCGTCTACGTCGGATGCATTGTCTTTTTCTGTTATTTTTATACGGCCGTGACCTTTAACCCCATCGATGTCGCGGAAAATATCAAAAAACAGGGCGGTTTTGTGCCGGGAATCAGGCCCGGGAAAAATACGGCTGAATTCATCGACACTGTTCTGAACCGCTTGACGTTTGCGGGAGCCATTTATGTTTCGGCGGTCTGTGTTCTGCCGACGTTCCTGATCAACCAGTTTAATGTTCCTTTTTATTTTGGTGGCACGTCTCTGCTGATTATTGTCGGTGTCGGTCTCGATACCTCGTCGCAGATTGAGGCTCATCTGATTTCCCGTTCCTATGAAGGCTTTATGCGGGGGATCACCCTCAAAGGCCGCCGTTGAATTGTGGAGGGCGAATGCGGATCATCCTGTTAGGTCCCCCCGGTTGCGGAAAAGGCACTCAGGCCAAGATGATGGTGGAAAGGTTTGGCATCCCACAGATTTCCACCGGAGATATATTGCGCAGCGCTGTCAAGGCAGGCTCCCCTATGGGGCAGGAAGCCAAGAAGTACATGGACGGCGGTCTGCTGGTGCCTGATGAGGTCGTTGTCGGGATCGTCAAGGAAAGATTGCAGAACGCGGATTGTGGACACGGATTTATTTTGGATGGCTTTCCGCGGACACTTCCCCAGGCCGATGCCCTGAGCCAGGTTTTAAAAGAGCTGCAGTTGCCGCTGGACCGGGTGATATCCCTGACGGTGAACAACCCGGCCCTTATTGAACGCCTGTCCGGAAGGCGAACCTGCCGGGAGTGCGGGCGAGGGTATCATATCAAATTCGATCCTCCCAAGAACCCTGAACGCTGTGATGCCTGTGGCGGCAGTCTTTTCCAGCGGGATGATGATAAAGAAGAGACGATCAAGGAGAGACTTACGGTTTACGAGAAGCAGACCGCGCCTTTGATTGCTTACTACAGGGAAGCCGGGATTCTGGCGGCGATTGACGGGATGAAAGGTATCCCCGAGGTTCAGGAAGAGATCGGCAGGATTCTCGGGGGGGGGATTGATTAAACTCAAAACCCCTCAGGAAATTCAGATCATGAGGGATGCCGGGCGGATTGTCGCTGAGATTCTTGTCCTGCTCGGCGAACGGGCTGCCCCCGGAGTCAGTACCAAAGAACTTGATGAACTGGCTGAACAGGAATGCCGGAAGCGGAAGGTCAGGGCGGCTTTCAAAGGTTACGGTGGTTTCCCTTACACCATCTGTGCATCACCCAACGAAAAGGTGGTTCACGGTTTTTCTGACAATACGCCGTTGGCTGAGGGTGATATCCTGAGCATAGATTTTGGGGTGGAGTATCGGGGGTTTTTCGGCGATGCGGCTGTTACCGTTCCCATCGGAAAGGTCAACCAGAGCAAACAGGCCCTGATGAACGCCACCCAAGAGGCTTTGGATAGGGCCATTCAACTGGCCCGACCAGGGAACAGGCTGTCGGATATTTCCCACGCAGTCCAAAGCTTCGTCGAGAAGCGCGGCTTCAGTGTTGTTAAAAAATTTGTTGGTCATGGTATCGGGCGTGCTTTGCACGAAGCACCGCAGATCCCCAACTTCGGCCCCCCCGGAAAGGGGGCGTTGCTGGAACCGGGAATGACGCTGGCCATTGAACCCATGATTAACTGCGGTTGCGAGGATGTCTGCATTCTTGCGGATGGTTGGACGGCGGTGACTGCGGACAGGAAACCTTCGGCTCATTTTGAGCACACTATCGCGGTCACGGAAGATGGACCTGTAATTCTTACCGTGCCCTGAGGTTGTACGGTTTTAAAATAACCTGAAGTTGTCTTCAGCAGATTTAAAAGGAAACGAAATGAAGGTTCGAGCATCAGTAAAAACAATTTGCGACAAATGCAAGATTATTAAGCGCAAAGGCCTGGTTAGAGTTCTTTGTGAAAATCCGAAACATAAACAGAAACAAGGTTAAGGACCATTTCTCGGTAGGAGGGTTACACATTGGCACGAATTGCTGGCATTGATTTGCCTCGAAACAAGCGTATTGAGGTGGCTCTTACGTACATATACGGTATCGGCCGGTCGACTTCCAAAAATATCCTGGACAAGGCAGGGGTGTCGACGGAAACCCGTTCGGACGATCTGAATGAGAATGAAATCGCCAAAATCCGTGAAATCATCGAGCATGAATTCAAGGTTGAGGGGGATTTGCGGCGTGAGGTGACCACCAATATCAAACGTCTGATGGACTTGGGTTGTTACCGTGGATTGCGCCATCGTCGCGGTTTACCCGTTCGCGGCCAGAAGACCAAAACAAATGCTAGAACCCGCAAAGGGCCCCGGAAAACCGTAGCCGGCAAGAAGAAATAACTGGAGGAATGATGGCAAAAGCGGCGAAAAGATTTACCCGAAAAAGCAAAGAAAAGAAGAATATTCCCATCGGTATTGCCCACATTCAGTCCACTTTCAACAATACCATTATCACCTTTACGGATGAAAAGGGGAACGCGGTTTCCTGGTCTTCCTGCGGCACGAAAGGTTTTAAGGGCTTTCGTAAAAGCACCCCGTTTGCTTCTCAGATAACGGCTGAGGATGCGGCCAAAAAGGCACAGGAACAGGGCATGCGCAGCGTCGAGGTTTACGTCAAGGGCCCTGGTGCCGGGCGTGAGGCAGCAGTGCGCGCCATTCAGGCTGCAGGCATGACCATAACAAAAATTAAAGACGTGACCCCGATTCCGCACAATGGGTGTCGGCCCCCGAAGCGCAGAAGGGTCTGAGAACATAGTCCACCTTGGTGGTGGGGTCAGCAAGATAAGGAGGCTTTACTTTGGCGAGATATACGGGTCCGGTCTGCCGACAGTGCAGAAGGGAAAACAACAAACTTTTTCTCAAAGGCGATCGCTGCTTTACGGACAAATGTGCAGTTGAAAGACGGAATTATGCCCCGGGGCAACACGGTCATGGTCGGGTGAAAGTTACAGATTATGGAACCCAGCTTCGGGAAAAACAGAAAATTAAAAGGACCTACTGCCTTTTAGAAGCTCAGTTCAAATCGACCTTTGAAACAGCCGAGCGCATGAAGGGTGTTACCGGTGAAAACCTGCTGGTGCTTCTGGAGCGGCGTCTTGACAGCGTCGTCTATCGACTCGGTTTCGGCACATCCAGAAGAGAAGCCCGGACCCTGGTACGGCACGGGCATTTTCTGGTGAATGGGAGGAAAGTCAACATCCCCTCTTTTCTGGTCAAGGTTAACGATGTGGTCGAACTGCGGGAAAAAAGCCGGACTATCAGCCGCATCAATGAGGCTCTTGACAGCGCCAAACGGCGGGAGGGCGTATCCTGGGTAGAGCTTGACCGTGATTCCTTTAAAGGGTCCCTGAAAACATTGCCTGTAAGGGATGAAATGACCACTCCAGTTTTCCAAGAGCAGCTTGTTGTTGAACTTTATTCCAAATAATTTTTTTAATTTGTTCAACTCACAGCTTTTATGGAGAAATTGAATGTATAAAAACTGGCGAGACCTCATTAAGCCGAAACGGTTGCAAGTGGACACCAATACTCTCTCCGACACCTATGGTAAGTTCGTTGCCGAACCTTTGGAACGGGGTTTCGGGATCACCTTGGGCAACTCCTTGAGGCGGATTCTACTCTCTTCTTTGCAGGGGGCAGCCATTACCTCGGTGCGTGTCAAGGGGGTTCAGCATGAGTTTTCGACCATTCCGGGTGTGGCTGAAGACGGAACCGACATCATACTCAATCTGAAAGGGGTTCTGATCAAGTTGCACTCCCATGAAAGCAGAAACATCCGCATTGTCCAGAAGGGACCCGGGACTGTCACGGCAGGTGATATCATCACCGATTCCCACGTCGAGATTCTCAATCCTGAGCACTTTATCGCCACCTGCGGGGAGGATGGCGATCTTGAGATGGACCTGACCGTTTCCATGGGCAAAGGTTATGTTCCCGCTGAAAGAAATCGCGATGAGAAGGCACCGGTCGGGACCATTCCCATGGATGCCATTTTTTCTCCGATCAAAAGCGTTAATTTTACGGTTACCAACGCCCGTGTCGGACAGATTACTGACTACGATAAACTGATCCTGGAAGTTGCCACAGATGGCAGCGTCCGTCCTGACGATGCGGTGGCTTATGCGGCAAAGATTCTCAAGGAGCAGCTTCAGATTTTTATCAATTTTGATGAAGAAGCTGAAGTCGAGGAAGAGCCGATCCAGGATGAAAGCAAAAAGATCAATGAAAAACTGTACCGCAGTGTTGAAGAACTGGAGCTCTCCGTCAGGAGCGCCAACTGCCTGAAAAACGCTCAGATTCATCTCATTGGTGAATTGGTGCAGCGGACTGAGGCGGAAATGCTCAAGACCCAGAACTTCGGTCGTAAATCCCTGAACGAGATTAAGGATATTCTTGCTGATATGGGGCTGTCCCTGGGTATGAAATTGGAAAACTTCCCTGACCCTGAATATCTTGAGATGATTCAAAAAGGCAAGGAAGAGGTTTAAATCCAGACCTGGACGCCTGAAGTAGAAAGGAACCTAGAAAGATGCGTCATAATAATTCCGGTAAGCGGCTGGGGCGTAATTCGAGCCAGCGGCTGGCAATGATGAGAAATATGGTAACCTCTCTCATTAAGCATGAGAAGATTACCACTACCGATACCAAAGCCAAGGAGCTGCGCAAGCTGGCCGATAAGATGGTTACCCTTGGCAAGAAGAACAGCCTTCACGCCCGGCGTCAGGCTTTGCGTATCGTTCGTGATCGTACTACCGTAGCCAGACTCTTTGATCTTTTGGCGCCCCGATACCATAACCGGCCGGGGGGTTATACCCGCATTATCAAGCTTGGCAACCGTCAGGGCGACAACGCCCCCATCTCCAGGATTGAGTTTGTCGAGGAGCTCGACCCCGCCAACATCAAAGTCAGGAAAGCCCCCAAGGCTGAAGAGCCTGTTGAAAAGGTGGAAGTTCCCGTTGAAGAGGTGGCTGCGGCACCTGAAACAGTGGCTGAGGCCCAGGAAGAAGCACCCGTCGAAGAGGCGGCTGCTGAGGAGGTCCCTGAGGTTGCCGAGGCGCCGGCCGAAACCGGAGGCGAGCCTGAGGAAGAGAAGAAGGAAGACCAGTAACACCGGTTCCGTGTTTACTTTAAAAGCAAGGCTTTTGCCTTGCTTTTTTTGTTTTTATCCTTTTTACTAGTACATTCAGAAAAAACCTCCCCTTGAAGGTGTTTTTATGTATTTTCCCAGCCTTGACGGTTTTCGGAAGCTGGCTGCCCAAGGCAATCTGATTCCGGTCTTTCGCGAAATTCTCGCCGACATGGATACCCCGGTATCCGCTTTTAAAAAGATCGATGACGGCGAGACCTCTTTCCTGCTGGAAAGTATCGAGGGCGGCGAAAAATGGGGAAGATTCTCTTTCTTGGGGAGCGGATCGTCAAAGATCTTCTGCTGCAAGGGAGAGCTGTTTCAGGTTTTTGAAGACGGCCGCCTGGTCCAGTCCGTGACGACCTCCGACCCGCTCGAAGAGTTCCGCCGCGTTCAGGCGTCATTCCGTCCGGTTGAAGTCGAAGGTTTGCCGAGATTTTTCGGTGGCATGGTGGGTTATCTCGGCTATGACATGGTTCGTTTTATCGAACATTTGCCGAGTGACAAACCCAAGGAAATCGACACCTTTGATGCGTTGTTTCTGCTGACCGAAAAGCTGTTGATTTTCGACAACGTCCTTCAGACCATCAAAATTGTATCCAATGTTCATGTTGAGCCCGGGGACGATGCGGAAAAGTTATACGTAAAAGCCCAGGATGATATTGAAGAGCTGGTCAGAAAACTCAAGAGTCCCTTGTCCCGCTGGGGCAGCGGTGGTGCGAGTGAGACAAAGACAGAATTGACACCCAATTTTTCCCATTCCGGATTTCTTGCGGCGGTGGAAAAGTGCAAGGAGTATGTGCGAAGCGGCGATGTCATTCAGGTGGTTCTGTCGCAACGGTTTTCCGGACCCCTGGGTGCCGATCCTTTTGATGTCTACCGGATTTTGCGGACCCTTAACCCCTCCCCTTACATGTATTTCCTCAGGCTTCCCGACATATTCATCATTGGGGCCTCGCCTGAGGTCATGGTCCGCAAAGAAGGGCGCAAGGTTGAGGTCCGGCCCATTGCCGGAACCCGGCCGCGGGGCAAAAATGCGGCGGAAGACCTGCATCTCGAAGCGGAACTGCTGGCTGACCCCAAGGAGCGAGCCGAACATATCATGCTGGTCGATCTCGGCCGAAACGATCTGGGCCGGGTCTGTGAAACAGGCAGCATCAAGGTCAACGAGCTGATGTTCATCGAACGCTACTCCCACGTCATGCACATCGTCTCCAATGTTCAGGGAAGGCTGGAGGAGGGAAAGGATGCCTTTGATGCCTTTCGGGCGGTATTCCCGGCGGGGACTTTGTCCGGAGCCCCGAAAATCAGGGCCATGGAGATTATCGATGAACTGGAACCCTGCAAGCGCGAGGTTTACGGAGGTGCGGTCGGCTATTTTTCCTTTACCGGCAACATGGATATGGCCATCGCCATTCGCACCCTGATTGTCAAGGACGGCCAGGTGTTTGTCCAGGCCGGGGCCGGTATTGTCGCCGACTCCCAACCTGAAACCGAATATCAGGAGACCCTGAGTAAAGCCCGCGGTGTTAAAAAGGCTATTGAAATCGCAGAGAGGGGGATTGACTGATTTGCTTCTGATGATCGACAATTACGACTCCTTTACCTTCAACATTGTCCAGTACCTGAGGGAACTGGGAGAGGAGGTCCGGGTTTTTCGTAACGACCGGATTGCCGTGGACGAAATCGGGGCTATGGCGCCCCGCCGCCTGGTCATATCTCCCGGCCCCTGTACGCCGAATGAAGCCGGGATTTCCGTGGAAGCCATTCGCAGCTATGCCGGGAAAATTCCCATTCTCGGGGTCTGTCTCGGCCATCAGTCCATTGGTCAGGCTTTTGGCGGGCGCATCGTCCGGGCTGAAAATCTTATGCATGGCAAGACCAGCCCTGTTTACCACCGCGGCGAAGGGGTATTTGCCGATCTTCCGAGCCCTTTTGATGCCACCCGCTACCACTCCCTGCTGGTAGAGCGGGAGAGTTTTCCTTCCTGCCTGCGGATAACGGCATGGACAGCTGAAGAGGAGATCATGGGGCTTGAACATAAGGAATATCCCATGTGGGGTGTCCAGTTCCATCCTGAGTCGATTCTGACCCTGGAAGGGAAAGGTTTGTTAAGAAACTTTCTCAACCTGACTTGAAATATATGATGGGTGATGAAACGATTTACTTTGTTGGTTTATAAACGCCAGGTGCCCTTTGTACCCAACAAGTAGTGAATAACAAAGGAGAGTTGACGCGTGATAAAGGATGCCATAGCCAGGGTGGTGGAAGGTAGCGACCTGCCGGAGGCCGAGATGATAGCGGTCATGGATGAAATTATGGGGGGAGAGGCAACGCCCGCCCAGATCGCGGCCTTCATCACGGCCTTAAGGCTGAAAGGCGAGACGGTGGAGGAAATTACCGGTGCTGCCAGGGTGATGAGAGCGCGGGTGACCCCGATTCGGGTCGGTGCGGTGGTGGATATTGACCGTGACGACATCAATATCGAGCAGGAAAGCATCCTGGATACCTGCGGAACGGGAGGCAGCGGCACCAAGACCTTCAACGTTTCCACAACCGTTGCTTTTATCCTGGCGGCCTGCGGAGTCAAGGTTGCCAAGCACGGCAATCGCAGCGTTTCCTCGGCCTGTGGCAGTGCCGATGTCCTGGAGAAACTCGGTGTTAACCTCGACATAGG
>Ga0209270_1001411_pt1 | contig 33868 bp, 22 predicted proteins | sample MTBAKSrepl1MetaG_FD_187456 | JGI IMG/M metagenome (GOLD analysis project Ga0209270, IMG submission 187456) | Enrichment culture microbial communities from Arthur Kill intertidal strait, New Jersey, USA, that are MTBE-degrading - MTBE-AKS1... | ecosystem: Environmental > Aquatic > Marine >...
GCGCGACGCTGAAGAATGGGTTCCTCGATCCGCGGTGCTTCGCTCTGCTTCGCACCGCGTCACTCGGAATGACGGTGAAAATCGTGGTCTGCACCGCGTCGCTCGGAATGACGATGATGGGGCCACCTCTTGGGGGAGTCGGGTGGCATGCCCACACTGGGGTGGCAGCCACCGAGCGCAGCGAAGTGGACGGGGCGCTCCACGCCCGGGGATGGCAGCCACTGAGCGAAGCGAAGTGGATGGGTCCCTGCAAGAGTGTGGACCAGCGCCCTCCACTTCACCCTTCGGGTTCAGTGGCTGCCACCCGACGTCGACATACGATGCGACCGAACTCTTGGTCCGGGGCAGGCTTTGATCCGGGGTCCACGCTGGACGTGGGGTGTGTACTCTGCACGCAAAGCGTGGATTGCCGCCCGCCAAAGCGCGTCGTCGACTTTCGCGGGAATGACAAGAAGGGCCCATTTTCTTGGCCCGTACGTTCTTCAACGGACTGCTAGCGGCTCCCATCCCACAGGTACAGCCGCTGCGGCAGGAGCCATTGCTCGAGCGTCTCGCGGTCCAGGCCCAGAGGCGCCCGGCTCTCGGCGCCGAGCACCGAAAGAATCGACAACGGCCGACCGTACTCCACCACCCGCGCCTCGGTCACGCCGGCCAGCGCACAGGCCGTGGCGACGGCCTTGTCGATGTATCCCACGCCGTCAATCATGCCGTTGGCCATCGCCTCCTCGGCACCGTAGATGCTGCCGTCGGCCAGCGTGCGCACCGCGGCGGGCGTGAGCTGCCCCTTGCGTCCCTCCGCGACCAGGTCCACGAACCGCTCATACGCCGGGGTAACGAGCTTGTCATGGAGGTACTGCCGCTGCTCGTCGGTCACCTCCGCAAAGAAGCTCGGCCAGTCCTTTCGCGGGCCCGATTTGATCGTCACCGGCTTGACGCCGAGTTTCTCCTCGAGCAGCTCCTGCACCACCATCGTGTTCATGAGCACCCCGATCGAGCCGGTGATCGCCGTCGGCTCGGCGATGATCTTGTCGCAAGCCACGGACACGTAATAGCCCCCCGACGCGGCCACGGACTGCATGAACGCCACCACGGGCTTGCCCGTCTCGCGGCGAAACTCCGTGATCGCGTGGTGGATCTGATCGCTCGCGGCGACCGTTCCGCCCGGGGTAATCGCCCGCAGGATCACGGCGACCACCTTGCGGTCTTCCGCCGCCACCCGCAACTGACGGCCAAGCTCCTGGCTGGCGTTCATGTCGATCATGCCGTTCAGGCGAATCACCGCGATCTTCGTCGAGGCTGGTCCCGGCTCCAGCACCTGCTCGACGACCTGGTCACTCGACCCGGCCAAAAGTGTGCCGCCGGTGGTCGCCGCCAGGCCGGCCATGAGGAGCAGACCCGCGAACAAGAGCACGTTGGCCAGAACCGAGAGCATCAGCAACAGCGTCAGGATGATACGCCAGGGTGAACGCCTCGGCGCACGCGGCTTGCCGCCGGCGGTGCCGCTTGCGGGGCCGATCGGCGATCCTGGTCGCCCGGGTGTCTCGGATGGGGCCGGCGGCGGGCTGGAAGGTCCATCGTTCGCAGGCGTATGTTCAAAGTCCATGGCGGTTCCTTTCATCTATTACCCATGGAAGCATCCTACCCCGGCCCGCGCCGCCTGTCAAACCGAAAGCCTTGACACCCTGTGCCCCCGCCTGATAATGACCCCGCAAACGAGGTCCGTTCATGGCTGACAAGCACAGAAGACGCAAGAAGAAGGCCCCCGTGGCGGTGCAATGGCTGGCGTATGCGGCGCTGCGGCTGGTCGTGGCGATTCTCTATTGCTTCCCCATCCGCTGGAACCTGCGGTTGGCCCGCTTGCTGGGGCGGCTGATGTGGCGGCACTACCACCGGGGCCGCGAGCGGGCCCTGGCGAACCTGCGGGCGGCCTATCCCGACCAGGACCCCGCCTGGCACGAGCAGGTGGGCCGCCGCTCCTTCGAGCAGATCGTGATGCTGGTCATCGACGTGCTTTTCACGCCCCGCCTGGTGCATCGCGACAATTGGGACCGCTACTCGACCTACCACAACATCGAGCGTGCCAAGTGGATGATGCACGGCGGCCAGGGCATGATCCTCGTGGGGGCCCACTACGCCAACTTCGAGATCATCGGCTACCTGCTGGGCGAGTTCGACTTTCGCGTCTACAGCATCGCCCGGCCGCTGGACAACCGCTTCATCAACCGCTGGCTGTACGCCGTGCGGCAGCGCCGCGGTCAGCGCATCATCGACAAGAAGGGCGCGACCGAACAGATCGACCGGATCGTCGCCGAACACGGCACGCTGGGCTTCATCGCCGACCAGGACGCCGGCAAGAAGGGCCTGTTCGTGGACTTCTTCGGCCGCAAGGCCAGCACCTACAAGAGCATCGGCCTGCTGGCCATGCGGTACAACATGCCCATCGCCGTCGGGTATAGCCGGCGGCGGGGCGACGACTTCTACTTCGACATCGGCATCAAGCGCATCATCATGCCTTCGGAATGGGCCGACCAGGACGACCCGCTGCGATGGATCACACAGGAATACACCCGCTGCATCGAGGCCTTCATCCGCGAGGACCCCAGCCAGTACTGGTGGCTGCACCGCCGCTGGAAGACCCGCCCCCAGCCCACCAGGAAGGCACGGGCCCACGTCTTGCGAAATCCGGAACGGCCCCCCGATTCTCAGGATTAGAACCGCGCGGTATACTCCCTTTAAGACCAGCCAACGGAGTCGCCGCGTGGCCAAGGCGGTATGTGTCAATTGTGGGCACCCGAAACGCAAACCCTATGCGCGGTGTGACTCCTGCGCCTTGGACCCGACGAAGCATGATGAGGCCTTGGTCCGCAGCGTGTACCTGTCCATCGGAAGATTTGCGGACCCGCAGAAAGCAGAGCGGTATGCGCGGGACCTGGACGATATAGGAGCCGCCATACGCCGTGGGGAGGCGGTCGAGTACGACCTCCACGAGCTCGAGCGTCTGCGACTGCAACAACGGATGGTCAGCAGTGCTACCCGCCGTCACCTCTGTGGCGTTCTGGTCCGCTTCTTCTTGCCGGGACTTGTCTTTGTCCTTGGGCTGTGGGCGTTGTTCTATGTCCTGTCGTGGCTATTGGCCTGAGAATCAAAGGCGCACCGGGCCATGTCATGGGCTTGCCATTCGCGCCCTTTGGAGCTATCCGCGGCCATGGGCGTGCTGAGCCTTGCCACAAACACCTCCTGCAACTGTCTGCCGGGCTCCTGATTACCACGGGTACAGGACCAGGCGCGGCTCGACGGGGCTGAACGGCTCGATCCGCAGCACGTTGGCACCCGGCCGCACGTGGGCGGAGATGTCCAGCCGCAAGGGCCTTTCGATCACGCCGCCGGCGTATTGTCCGTTCACCGTCACCCGCGCCGCCTGCTCACCCTGCATCCGCTCCATATCGAGAACCAGGCGAACCCGATCCGCGTCAAAGTCCTGCGACAGGTCGAAATCGGCCTCGTATGGTTCGGCCCGCAGGACCGGGCTGACCGTCAGGCGCCGGTCGCTGAGCATCCCCCACGGACCCGCCCCAAAGGCGGCACATTCGACCGCGGTGGCCCAGGCGCCGTCGTCGAAGTCGATCCGCGGCCACCCATCGGGGGCCTCCTTGGCCGTCTTCCACGTCTTGTCGACGGGCAATTCCAGGGTGCGGCCATTGTCGAAGCTGACGACGATCTTGCCGATCAGGCCGGCGGGATTGGGTGCGGTGCTCCCATTGGTCGCGGCGATGGCCACGGTGTTACGGCCCGGCCGGAGATGGTCCACGAGATCGATTTTGCTGACGCTGCCCCAGTCATCGAGGGTGCCGTCATTGGCCTCAATCGCCCGTCCGTTCGCATACAGCCGCATGCTGTTGTCGGCCGTGCCAACGAAGCGAGCGGTGGCAATCTTCGCATCGGCCGGCAATGTGAAGCTGCTCCGGAAATACACCGTTCCCGGGGCGGCCGTCGCCGCGGCGTTCTCCTCGGGGAACCACACCCACGACAGGCCATCGAGCCGGGCGAGCGGGTCCTCCTCCACCACCGGCCGGGCCGGCGGCAACTCGGGCAGTTCACGGGCCGCCAGCGGGAGCGTGCCCAGCGGACGCACGCGATCACCTTCGATCCGCCGGGGTAGGCGGCGTTGGTTGCCATTGAAAACCAGGAGCTGGCTCTCGTACGGTTCCAGGGTCAGATCGATCAGGACGCTGGAACCATCCCGGTCAAACACGGGCCGGGTCACGTGGCCACGCAGCGGGTCCCAGCACTCCGGCACACCCGACGCCCGGCACCGCAGGCGAAAACGCCGCGCCGGGCCGTCAATATTCTGGTTGGTAATGAAGAACATATCCCGTCCGTCCTTGACCCGGTGCAGGACGTGGAGCCAGTGATTCGTATCGCCGCGCACGACCTGCAGGGTGGGTCGCACGCCCGCATCATCGGCCAGCACGCGCCGAAGCTGTTCCGGCGTGGGCTCGGCGGGCAGCAGGTATGACCGGCCGCCGCGCCGATGGGTGTTGGCCACGGTCAGGCCCGGCTTCGGCGTCTCGCCCCACAGGGCCCGGCACAGGGCCGCGACGTCCTGTTGGCTCTTGCCGAGCGTGGCCGAGAGGCTGGGCACAAAGCCGTACCCCACGACGATGCCCCCCTGCTCGAAGAACCGCAGGGCCTTTTCCAATGTGGCGTACGGGATCACCTCCACCGGCGGAACGATCAGGATGCGATAGCGCTCCTCTCGCAGGACGATCTGCTCATCGGCCAGCGTCGTGTCCGCCTCGAACACCTCGTAGGGAATCCAGTCGCAATCGTACAGGGCATCCTGCAGGGCGGTGCTCATCTGTTCGGGCCGGATGTGCCGGCCGACGTGGGCGCTGTTGCCCAGATACAGCAGCGCGACGGGGCACACGTGACGACCGCCCGTGAGCATCACGCTCAGGCGGCTCGTGTAATCGGCCAGCACGCGGTACAGCGGCCAACGCGGTTCATAGCCCCCGTTGTAGAAGTACGGCGGACAGTCCGTATCGAACGGCGACCGCGGATTGAACGAGTGCGGGATGTGAAAGTTCACGCCCGCCACGTGCATCAGGTCCGACCACCACTTCATCTCGGCGTAGGTCACATCCTGTCCGCGGGCCCCATAGATCTCGACCATTGTCACGTCATCCTTCTTGCCGTAGGCGTGCGTGATCGAGCTGCCCAGCTTGGGCGTCTGCCACAGGCCCATGTCGCGGCGGCCGGGCGTGAATTGTGAGAAGACCGCGTCGATACCACCCATGTCGCTGTACTTCTGGAGCTGGAACATGTTGCCGGCGCACAGGCGCGGGTGCAGGTACTCGTAATTGTGTTCGAGGAAGTGGCCGATGGACTGTACCTTATGGTCGTGGCACCATTGCGTCAGGCCGCCGTACAGCGTTCGGCCCCAGGCCTCGGCCAGGGCATCCTGGTACTGGTACTTCGCTGCCGCGTGTTCATCGCCGGCCAGTTGGAACTTCCAGGCGACCAGGGCCTTCTTCCAGTCGACGCCGCGCTCTTTGAGCAGGGGCAAGACCTCGGTGCCCCAGTCGCCGGGGGTCTCGGGCTCATCGTAGAAGAAGCCCGGTATCCACGTGCCGAAGTCGTCCTTGAAATGGTCATAATGCGGCTGATAGACGGTCCGGATGTACCACTCGGCCGCATCGCGGCTGGCCCCGTCCACCAGTCGGCGTCCCCCGCTGTAATCCCAGGTAAACACCATCACCTTCCAGGCGCCTTCGGGAACCTGCCATTCCAGCCGGTCGTCGCGGATGCGTGAGGACAAGTCGATGAGGCTGTCGCCGTCGATCCCCCCGCCCGTCGAGCGTCCGGCCAGAACGGCGATGCGCCGATCCCCGGCCACGTCGGTGCGCATGGAGGCCGGACCCGTCACCTCGGTCACGTCCGTATGGATGGTCTTGCAGGCATACTCCTGGGGCACGTTGCCGCCCACCTCTCCGCTGGGCCACCACTTTTCGTCGAAGATCCACATGTGCAGGTTATGCTCCTTGGCCGCCTCGAGGCAAATCGCCAAGTCGCGGTACCAGCCGGGGCCCAGCCAATCGTTGTGGGGCCGGGATTCGGCGGTGAAGCAGCCGTTGCCGCCCTCGGCCACCTTTTCGACGTACATGTCCAGCCGCTCGGCCGATTCATCGCCATGCAGCCAGAACAACGGACCCGTCAACCGCCGAGCCTCCATGGGCAACTCGACGAACCGGCGCTCCAGGGGCTCGATGGGGTCGGCCAAGACAGGGGCCCAAAGACACACCAACACACCCAGCGAAAGGATCGGCTGCAGTACGTCACGCAAGGATCGGTTTGACTTCACGGCACTTCCTCCATATCACGCTGAACGATGGCCCGGGTGCGCTCCATGCCGCTGCATGGGCACGGAGCGGCCCGACGTGCGACCGGCGCGGCTGACACGACACACCACCGCACCGTACCCCATAGCATAACGGCTGGAAAATCGTTTTACAGCCCCAAATCGGCAGATTCCCGCGCCGCAGGCCAGGATGGCGCAACGAAGCGGCGATCCGCGGCCGTGTGCACGAAATCGACTACGATGCGTTGGGCTGCTTGATGCTCAGATAGCGGCCGAGGGTCTCATAGAGCAGCTCGCGCTTGACGGGCTTGGAGATGTACTCGTTGCAGCCGGCGTCCATGCACTTCTCGGCATCCCCGACCATCGCGTGGGCCGTGATGGCGATGATGGGTTTGTCGTAGCCCCGGCGCCGCAGTTCGCGCGTCGCCTCATAGCCGTTGAGCAGCGGCATCTGGATGTCCATGATGATCAGATCGAACGTCTCGCGTAAGGCGACCTCGACGGCGGCCCGTCCATCCGCCACCACCGTGCAGTCGAGTCCCACGCGACGCAGCAGCAACTCGACCAGCATCTGGTTGGCGGGGTTGTCCTCGGCCACGAGCACGTGGGCCACGTGCGTCGCCGGTGGGGCGCCGGTGACGCCGGTTTGTGCCTCGATCTGGGTGGCGCTCTCATACTTGTCCAGCCGCGCCACGTGCCGGGCCTCGACGGCCGCCGGGATCATCAACGTGAACACCGATCCCTTGCCGGGCGTGCTGCTTAGCGACAGTTCGCCGCCGAGCAGATGGACCAGTTGCTTGGTGATGGCCAGCCCCAGTCCGGTACCGCCGAACTTGCGCGTCGTGCTCGTATCGGCTTGGCTGAAGGCCTCGAAGATCGCCTGCTGATGCTCCGAACTGATGCCGATCCCCGTGTCCTCAACGTCGAACCGCAGCCACGTGCTGCCGTCGTCACGGGTCTCGAGGGAAACGTTGATATACACGTGTCCCGACTCGGTGAACTTAATGGCGTTACCGGCCAGGTTGATCAGGCACTGACGCAGCCGCGTCGGATCGGTGCGGATGAACTGGGGCAGCGCATCGCACTGCAGCACGTCAAAGTGCAACTGCTTTTGTTGGGCCCTCGGGCGCAGCAACGAATCAATCCCTTCGAGAAGCTGCCCCAAGTCGGTTTCCAGCATCTCCAACGTCAGCTTGCCGGCCTCGATTTTGGAGAAGTCGAGAATGTCGTCGATCAGATCGAGCAGGTTTCGGGCGCTCTGTGCAATCGTACGGGCGAACTTGCGTTGCTCCTCATTGAGGTCCTCTCGCTCCAGCAGCTCGCTGAACCCCACGATGGCGTTCATGGGGGTGCGAATCTCATGGCTCATGTTGGCCAGAAAGTCGCTTTTGGCGCGATTGGCCATCATGGCCTGCTGGGCCAGAAGCTGTGCCCGCTCGGCAGCCTCGGCCAACTGTCGGTTGGCGCGCTCCGTCGCCTGGTACGCGTCGGTCGCCTGCTTGCGGGCTTGCTCCAGGGCCTCCTGGGTGCGTCGCTGCACGGTGACGTCCCGAAAGCTCAAGACGCGTCCGCAGATGCGCCCGCCCCGGACCAAGGGTCGTTCGTGCACCTCCAAGACCTTGCCGTCCTTGAAGTGCAGGACGCAGGCCTCACCGGCTGCCGCCGCCTGGCCCGAAACGATCCGCCGCAAGGTCTGCGGGTTCGCCAGCCTCTCTTCGAGCATGTCGCCCAGCGCGGACCAGTCCGTGGGCACGTCCGTCTCCGGGTCCAGACCCCAGATACGCCGGAATGGTGTGTTGGCGTCGATGACGGTGTTCTCATGATCCACGGCCACGATCCCATCGGCTGTCGATTCGAGCGTGGCGCGCAGGAGGTCCTCACTGTCACGCAGCTCCCGCTCAATCCGTCGAATCCGGCTCAGTTCCTTGTCCGCGGTCGTATCGTAGAGCACCCCCTGCCGACCGATGACCTCGCCCCGCACGTTCCGCGATCGCACGCTGAACAGCGTCACGAAAAGGTCCTTGCCCCTTGCCGATCGCAATGCCAGATCACGAATCTGGGGCCCCCCGTTCTTCAGGCCCGCCAGCACATCGGGGGCCTGGGAGGCCTCTTTCCAGAACCGATCGGGCAAGAAGACCTGTCCCAACAGGTCCGACGCGTCCGACAGGCCCAGCAGTTGCAGCAGGGCCGGGTTGACATACGTCGTGCGTCCTTCCAGGTCGGTGGTGAATACACAGTTGTGCGACTCGGCCAGCAACTGCCGGTGGCGATCCTCCTCCGCCTGGAGTCGCTCCTTCAGCGCGCGCAGCACATCCGTTTGTGTGATGAGGCCGCGCAGGGCGCCGTCTTCCATGACCACCAGCCGGCGGATCTTCCGCTGGTCCATGAGGCGGCTGGCCGTCACGATCGAGCAACTGGCCGATACGCTGACCACCCGGTTCGACATCACGTCCCGCAGGAGCGTCTGGCCGGGGTCCCGATTGGCGGCCAAAACCCGCTTGAGCAGATCACGCTCCGTGAAGACGCCTCCGACCGTCTCGCCCTCCATCGCGATGACGCAGGAGATGTTCTGTCGCGCCATGACCCGGGCGGCCTGTTGCACCGTCACACCGGACGATACCACCGCCACGTCCTGGGTCATGATCTCGGCGATCTCCTTGCCCATATTGTACGTGGTCATCGCACGGACCAGATCGGTCTGCGTCAAGATGCCCGCCAGGTGGCCGTGCTCATCGAGCACGACCAGGCGCCGAATCTTACGGTCCTCCATGAGGCGGCCGGCCTCAAGGACACCCAGATCGGCCTGAACCGTGTACAGGGGGCGGCTCATCACCTGGGCGACCGTCATCTGTCGGAAATCGTCGCCCTGGGCCACCGCCCGTTTCAACAGGTCCGTCTCCGTCACGACGCCCAGCAAGTCGTTCCGCCGACAGACGATCAGACACGAGATCGTATTGTCGGCCATGATTGCCGCCCCGTCTACGATGGTGCGATCCGGGTCAATCGTGCAGACATCCGACGTCATGATGTCGCGCACCTGGAGCCACTGCCGCGACGTGGTGACCAGCGGACTCGGGTCCAGGCGGACCACACTCTCGGCCAGGATCGGATGACTCTGCTTGTCAAACTGCGACACGGCGCATCTCCAAGACTGCACGTCCGTTTCCGTTGACCGCGGGAACGGGCCTCTTGCGGGAACCTCCTTTTTACCGGCGTTTCATCCCGTTTCCTGCGTGGGGATTCACCCGAAGAGGTATCGTCAATCCCAACGTTGCGGTTAACCTCAATCGAAGGGATGGGGGGCGTGGATCGACAGGCCGGTCCGATAGACGATGCACCGGTCGCACGGACCCGGAGCGGATTATCGGCCCGCGACTATTCCAGGACAGAACGGAGGCTATTGTGCGGGCGGGACCGAGGCGCCGCTCTGAAAGGCGTACAGCTTCCGCATCGTGGCCACGTACAAAACGCCGTTGGCCGCCACCGGCGTCCCGGCAATGGGGCTGTCCAGGCGCACCTGGTGCAGCAGGCGCTTCTCCTTGTCGGCGGCAAAGACCCACAGGCCGCCCCGCCGCGTGGCCACGTACACCTTGCCGTCGGCCACCAGCGTCGAGGCCCAGATCTCACCGTCGGTCTCATGGGTCCAGCAGGCCCGCCCCGTCGCGGCATCCACGCAGTGGACCACGCCCCCGCAATCGCCCACGAAGGCAAGCCCTTCCCACACCGAAGGCGTCGTACAACAATGCTCGCCCATCGCGTAAGACCAGAGCCGGCCGCTCCGCGTCACGTCCCCCTGGCCGCGGGCGTCGACGCACAGAAGATTCGCCTCCTTTTTGCCCCACCAGATGTCGCCGCCGGCGGTGATATACACGCGGCCCTCATGGAAGACCGGCATGCTCTTGATATTGCTGGGGCTCACCTGGCGATTGCGAATGTATTGATGCACGTTCTCCTTCGGCGCCTCCGGGTCGCAGTCAAACCGCCAGCGACAGTGCAGATCGACCGGCGCATCCAAAGGACGTGGCGGGTCGAACGCATAGCACACCCCGTCGCCCCCGCAAAAGAACACGACCGGTTCGTTCTCGACCGTCCCCAGCGCCGGAGAGGACCACGTCGAATGGAAGATCCGCGGACCGATGCCCTCGTTCTCCTGGGCGACGAGCCGCCCGGTGTGCTTGTCCAACACGATCAGGCTGGGCTTGTCGGGCACGCGGACGCGGTTGTGTTCGCCGTTGAGTCCGCTACTGGTGTTGATGTACAACAGGTCCCCGTGGACCAGCACCGAGCAGTGGGCCGAGTCATGCGCCCAGATGCCCAGCTCGGCCGGAATGTCATACAGCCAAAGGATGTCGGCATCCTGATCGGCGACCTCCAGCGGCTCACTGCCCGCCGGGACCATGTGCCGTCCTTCGTCGCGATACGACCCATCATTACCGTCGGCCTGCCCCTGGAGGTCAAGGCACATCACCTCATTGCGATTGCTGACCATGTAAACACGGTCGCCCTCAACCGTGGCGGCCGATACCATGCCCACACGCGGCCAATCTTTGTAGATGCTCTCGGTCACCTTCGCCGCGACCAATTGCCAGCAGAACCCGCCATCGCCCTCCCGCAGGCACAGCAGAACGCCACGGTCACCCTTAACCCGCGGGTCCTTCGGCACACCATTGTTCGTCCCGATGAGGATACGCCCCTGCGAGACCACCGGCGTGGACCACGTCTCCGTCCCCAGCGGCACCACCCACTTGACGTTCAGACCCGTCTCCGGATCGAATCGATCGGGCAGACCGACCTCCGCGGACACCTGATTGCGACCGCCCGGTTCGCCCCACTGAGGCCGGTCCGCCCCCCGCAGAACGCCACTTGTCAGCAGAACCAGCATCGCCGCCGCACCCCGGCATGCCCATCGGTTTCGTCTTATGGAGCGCATAAATCTCCTCGAACAAACGTTACTCCAGGTACCAGGTGCCCTTTAGCATTATCTGGTAGCTCACCGCACAAGGTGGCTAGCAGTCCGCTGAAAAACGTACGGGCCAAAAAAATGGGCCCTTCTTGTCATTCCCGCGAAAGCGGGAATCCACGCTTTGCGTGCAGAGAACACACCACACGTTGAGCGTGGACCCCGGATCAAAGCCTGCCCCGGACTCGATCCGGGGTCCGGGGTGACACTTTTTCAACAGGCTGCTAGAGTATTCTAGCATAACGACATGAGATTCTGAACGGGCGGGCCTTCGATTTGAGCGGTCCGATCCACGATGGACCGGCGGGACGGCGACAGCCAGGCAGCAAAACGCTTACGCCAGGGGCGCCATCGCCGGCACCCGTCCCGATGAACGGGCGGCGTCGCCCTCGGTGTCGGCCGACGCACCCCCTCCCTCGCCCGCCGCCGAGCCGAACCGCGTCTGCCAGTCCTTCAGCGTGGCCATCCACTGCGTCCACTGGGCCTGATCGGGCTTCTTCACACCGGCCAGCGTATCCAGAAGCAGGGTCTTTCGGGCCGCGTCCACGTCGGGCCGGGCCAGCCACCTCTCCACCGCCTGCACGAACGGATCGGCCGCGGTGATATCATTCTGCCGCAGCAACCGCCACGTAAAGACCCCCGCCGCCTTCGGCACATCCGAGGCATCCAGATGCGCATCGAGCAGGAGCAGACGGATGGCCGTCTGCACGCCCGTGTCCTTGGCCGCCTCGGCCTTGCCGTCGGCCAGGGTCAACAATTCACGATAACGCGCCTCCAACTTTGAAAGCCGCTTGGCCCACGCCAGCACGGTTGCGGCGTTCTGCCGGTCCAGGATGGCCCGCATCGCCTGCCAAGCCACCTCGGCCTCGCCGTTGGGGCCCAGCAATCCGCTCAACCATGTCAGATCACGCTCGTCACCGGCCTGGGCCGCCGCCGAGATCACCACCCGACGGACCGCCGCGCTGCGGTCGGACTGCAAGTCCTTTTCCCGGAAGAACGCCATCGCCGCCGTCTTGTCGAGGCTCAGCAACCCCGTCGCGGCGGCCTGACGAAGACCGTTGGCGCTATCCTGCTGCAGGGCCTGCTCAAACAGAGGCCGGAATAACGTATCGGCTGCGGCCTGGACCCGCGGCCGGTCAGCCAGATGGGCCATCGCGTTGAGCAGCGCGACGCGAGCCGTTTCGTCCCTTGTCTCCCGGGCGGCCGTGTAGGTGTTTGCCAGGAGCCGCGTGTACCGCTCGACCGCCTCATCGGTGAGTCCGTCGAGCCCCACCAGCTTGCGAAGCACATCCGCCCCCTGGGCCGCCATGCGACCGTCCTCGGCGGCCAGATACTCCGCCGCCAGCTCCAGCGTGCGGTCCCGGATCGCCGGATCCAGCTTGATCGGTGAGCCGGGCGAAAACGCGAAGAAGCACGCCTCTCCCAGGGCGTCGAAGATCGCCGTGGCGACCTCACGGTCTGTCTCCACCTCCAATTGCTTGAGCAGGACTTGAGCCGGATCCAGGGCGCTCTTCCCGGCCAGGACCTTGGCCGCCGCCAGACGCACGTCGCGGTCACTATCGGTCACCGAGGCCAAGAGCAAAACCCGCAGTTCCTGCGGCACACTGCCCGGATAGGCGCTGACCTTGTCCAGGGCCCAGAGCTTCTCGGCGGGCCATTCACTGCTGAGCTTCTCGATCAGCATCTTGGCCTTGCCGGCCTCGTCGAGGCGGGCATAGTCCCGATCGAGCCCGGTCAGATACTTGCCCCGCCACAGGTCGCGTTCGGCGGCCAGACGCCGCATTCGCTCATTCTGCGCGGCGGCCCGCTCGCGCTGAGCCGCCATCAGGTCGCGGATGATCTGCGGCGGACTCTTGGCTTGCAGCTTTTCGAGAATCCCCCGGAAGGTCTGCGGATCAGTCCCCGCGGGAATGCCGAACGCCTCGTGCAGCTCATCACGGGCACGGGCGGCGACCTGCGGATCGGGGTCGTCCACCAGGTCGATCAGCGTGCCAATGGCCTCCTTGCGCGGCCACAGGCTCAGGGCGTACACGACATTCAGGCGGACACGCGTCTCCATCTCTCCGCTGCGTGCCCACTGCACCAACCGGGGGCCGATCTGCTCGTACTCGAAGACCAGCAGGGCCTCCGAGGCCAGGCGGACCTCATCCGGCGACTCCGACAGGAGCAGACCCATCAGGGGTTCGAGAAAGGCATCCGGCCGGCCCACGGTCCCCACCACGGCCCGGCTGCGAATCAACCCGCGGCACACCGCCCGGCGCGCGTCGGGATTGTCCTTCGCCAGAAGCCCTGAGACCAACACAGCACGGGCGGGCTGATCCGACCGCCCCAGCAGGACCACCGCCGCGTCCACACGGCTCTGCGTGGTGGGCCCCTGCATCAGGGCCGTCCGCAATACCCGGAGTTGCGCATCTTCGGCTTCGGTCGCGGCCACGGCGGACAGGGGTCTTGCGGGGGGCTGCGCCTCCGCCCCGGCCAAGCTCGGGACCGGCACCCACGTGAGGATCAAAACGATGATGAGACCTGCTCGCTTCAAGGCTACTCCACCCGAACGCATGCGAGTCCTGAGACGGATGAATGCGTAGAAATCAGCCGCTGGACTTAATTCTACGCCCTGCCCCACTATCCGTCAAACAAGAACGCTTGGCGATGGACGATTCTTTCACATTTTCGGCCGATAACCTGCGCCGCCCTGCCCCTGAAACCGCCGCTGCGCCCCGACGGTCCAACAGGATCAGGCGCCGTCTGCTCTTTTTATCGTCAATTCGCCTACGCCGTTACAGGGAATTCACACGGCTTGATGCATCCCGGCGTCATCATCGCCCCCGTCGACACAGGTTGACCGAGGCGAGGTGTTTTGTATGTTTTTCATGGAGGGTGTGCCGCATTATCAGTACGAGGACAAGGGGAGAAAACATGAAACACTGGATCGCCTGGCTCACCCTCGGGGCGTGCCTGCTGTTGTTCGGCTGCCAGGAAACCGCCCATCAACCCGCCCCCGCAACACTCGTTCCCAACGAAACCGCAGGCCACACCGCAGGCGTCGATTTCTGTCGGGATATGGACCTCTTCTACAACGAAAGCTTTGCCCTGTCGCCCCAGGAGGACATGCGGCTGTTCCACGCTCGGATCGCCGGCTGCCGACTGCATCGCACGCGCCTGAACGCCCGGTCGTTGTGCGCCGCACTGACCGTGGCGATCCGTCCCGCCTGCTGGCTGGACGAACGACCCCTTCTCCTCGCCGAGGCCAAGACAAAGCCCACAACCCGCGCCGTGCCCTGATCCGCGGCCCTAGCCGTGGCCCTGGTTTGCCGCCGAGGCCTCCAATCGCCGGATCAGGCGGTACGCCAGACCCGAGAGGACGAACCCCACCAGGCCGAAGCTGCTGTCGATCAGCCGCCAGAACAAGGGGATGCCGCGCAGCGGCCCCATCACCAGAGGCATCAAGAAGGCGATCGCGCATCCGATCATGAACGCCTGGACGATCCAGAGGTTACGCACCGGGTCCTTAATCGCTCCGATCATGAGCACCGCCAGGACGACGCAGGCGTAGCCCAGCCAATCCATACAATAGGCGATCACGGGATAGGTGGTGTAAGTCGTGGCGAAGGCGATGTGAAGATGCTCGAACCACGCGGCCACGGCGGGCCAGCGCTCGTCCACGAAGGTCCCCCTGCCGAGAAGATCAGCCATCCACGTCGTCTCGGCGCGGACAAAAACCACCGTGTGCAGACCGAACAGAATCCCAACGAAAAACAGGCCCAGGCACACGCGTATGCACGCCAGCGTCTTTTTTCGGCTCGCCATGTCTTGTCCTCGTCCGAGGCCTTTCGGCCTCCTCAGATAACATAGGCGTCGGCGGTCGCCTGGTCAACGGTCGGCCGCTCACCGGCCAAGGCCTGAACCTGAAGGCCGAGAATCGCCCGGTCATCCAGCCGTACGGGCGCCGCCCCGGAACCGTCGGCCCAGGCGCGAATCTCATCCACCAGCCGCTCCACGTCCACCCCGCGGCGCTGGTCCAGAAAGGCGGTCAGCTCACCGGTCCGGTAGGGGTCCTCCTGGCCCGCACTCTCGACGACCCCATCGGAGACGAACAGCAACGTATCCCCCGGCTTCAGATACAGGCTTCGGGTCTGCAGCGCCAGGCGCGGTTCGATGCCCAAAAGCAGGTTCCGCGCGTTGGACAGCGGACGCACCGTTTCCTCGGCCTCGGCCGGGCACAGCCACGGCTCCGGCTGATGACCGCAGTTGGCGTACTCCAGGTGCCCCGAACGCGAATCGTAGAGCGCCAGGAAAACGGCCGCGAAGTTGCCGGAAGGAGCCAGACGGACCAGGTGGCTGTTCAACTCCTGGGCCAGGGTATCCAGGCCGGTGTGGTGGTCCAACCAACCCAGAAACGTGCTCTTGAGAACGGCCGTCAGAAACGCCGCGCCCATCCCATGCCCGCACACGTCGCTGAAGAGGATCACCACGCGGTCCTCGTCCACGGCGGCCACGTCGAAGTAATCGCCGCCGATCCGCTCGGCCGGCTCGAACTGACACGCCCACCGGACGTGTTGCCGGTGCGGCATCCGCTCCGGCCGCGGCAGGAACTTCTCCTGCACCCTCCGGGCCCGGTCCAGGTCCGCGCCGATCCGCTCCGTGTAGCGATGCAGCTCTCGAAATGCCCGGGCCAATTGCTCGGTCTTCTCTTCGTTGTCGTATTCCACGCGCCCGATCACCATCATCGCGACGTACACCAAACCGAACAGCACGAACGATGCCAGAGCCAGCAGGATCGCCTCGTACCACAGCTCGTGAATCAACGCATAGAACAGGCTCGGCCCGGTCACCAGCACGACCGCCATGCCCGCGTACAGCCCCGCCGCCCGAAAGTACGTGCGATGATCTCGCAACGTCCGCGGCCCACGCTCAAACCAGTCCACAATATGATCGAACTGCGTCGTGCAGTAGCTCGATCGCACCGTCAGATCCGCCCCGTGCAGGGACACCTCGGTGCAGGCGATGTGCACCCCCTGCTCCGTATAGAGTGCCGCCAGGGCCGACCGGCCCGGTCCGGACATCCGCCGGGCCGCCACGGCCGCCCGCAACGTCCACAGGAAGACCACGATCTCCATCAACTGATCGCGATCCAGCCGCGTATCCAGGTGACACCGACGTACACGCAGTGAAGCCAGAAAACGCCATACGGCAGCACACGCCTGCAGCCCGCCAGCCTCCAAAACCGCGCCGCCCTGCGTCACCCCAGCCACCCGGCCGTCGTCCGTCAGTTCCACCTCAACCGTCACGCCCTCCGAGGACTCGGCATCGATCCCGGCCACAACCTCGTACCGCAGCCAGCGTGCCAGCCGATACACGTCCTCCCGCAACGCGCCTCGCCGCAGCCGCAGCGCAGCAAAGCGCAACCGCCATCGCATCAGCCACGACACCGCCGGCCCGCCCGTCTGCGGAGGCATCATCCGACCGTTTGGTTCTCGCACTTGAAGCACGCCCATTCTCCCTGACTGGCCGCAACACGGGACCGCGTAACTCTTTGCTTTACGCCGACTTGCCGGAGTGGTTCCGTCAGTCGGCGTTTTTTCGGCGCGGGTCGAAAGACACCTCCTACTCCGGAACCCTGTCGGCGTTCGGGACGTATGCCCTGTACACGACCTCTTGGCGGGACACGGAACACGCCGAGCGGACGACGACATTCTCGGGCCCCAGCGGTCCGGAGGCAAGCAAAAGAACGTGCAGGGGCCACCGCCCACAGATGGAGGACAGATCATGAAGAGTCTGTTGTATATTCAAGCTTCCCCCCGCCGGGAACGGTCACGTTCGATCAGGGTCGCCGACACGTTCGTCCAGGCCTGCCGGGATCGACAGAAGGACCTGGAGGTGATCCGCCTGAACCTGTTTGAGGCCGACCTCCCCGTCTTCGATGGGGCAGCCTTGGAGGCCAAATACGCGATTCTGCATGGTCAGGACGTCCACCCTGAGCACAAGACCGCGTGGGCCGAGGTGGAGGCCGTCATTGAAACGTTCCGTCGGGCCGACGCCTATGTCCTTGCCGTTCCCATGTGGAACTTCGGAATCCCCTACCGACTCAAGCACTACTTCGACGTGCTCATTCAGCCCGGTTATACCTTCACGTTCGACCCGGATGCCGGGTACAGCGGTCTCGTGACGGGCAAACCCGCGATGGTCATCTATGCCCGAGGGGGGGCCTATCCTGCCGACACCCCCATGGCCGCCTACGACCTCCAAAAACCGTATGTCGAGCAACTGCTGCGGTTTATCGGCTTCGAGGACATCGGCTCGATCATCGTTGAGCCGACGCTGCACGGCTCGGCCGAGGACAGAGAGGCCATCGTAAACAAGGCGATTGAGGAGGCCCGGCGCCTGGCCGGCGACTGGGCGGCGGCGTGAGCCCCGGTTCGCAACCCCGCAGCCCGGACCGCTTGAGAGGCCCTTGTATTCCGGTCGGAAATGAAAACAAATCTATTGAAAAACCCCGGCGAATCCCGTAGGGGATATCAGGTCAAGCATTCATGCGGGGATGAAAGATGACGCCGGAAGAAGCACAGATGAAACCCACCGGGAAGGCCCTCAGGATGCAGTGTCTGCTCCTGGGCCTGTTCGCATTCGTGGTCCTGGCCGTGCCCGTTGCGGCGTCCACCGACCCGAACACCCTGAAGGACCTGGACGATTGCCTGCGGTACGCTGCTCTGCACAACGCGGGGCTGAAGGCACGTTTCGAGGCGTTCAAGGCCGCGGTCGAGGCCGTGCCCCAGGCGCAGGCGTTGCCGGACCCCCGATTCGAGTACCGCTATTTCATCGAGCACGTCGAGACCCGCGTCGGCCCACAGGAACAATCGTTCGGGTTCATGCAGACGTTTCCGTGGTTCGGCAAGATCGCCGCCCGGACGGATGCCGCCGCCGCGGCGGCCAAGGCCGCCCGCAAGCGCTATGAGGCCGAGCGGCTGAAGCTGTTTTACGAAGTCCGCAGGGCCTACTACGAATACGCCTACTTGCATCGCGCGGTACGTCTGGCCGAGCAGAATGTTGAGCTGGTCGAGCATTTTGAAGAGGTGGCCCGGACCCGATTCGCCGCGGCCGCCGGTTCGCACCCCGATGTGCTGCAGGCCCAGATCGAGGTGGACATCCTGCGGGACCGTCTGGCCCGCGTCCGCGACATGCTCACGCCCCAGCGGGCCCGGCTGAACCGCGTGCTCAACCGGCCGACCGCGGCGGAGGTACCACCCCCCGCACCGCTGGAGTACCGGCCCGTCGCCGTTTCAACCGAGCAGCTCCTGGCGCGGGTACGCATGGCCAACCCCCAACTGACCGCCCTGGACCACGAACTGGACGCGGCGCGAAACCGCATCACCCTCGCCGAAAAGCGAACCTACCCCGACGTGACCCTCGGCCTGGGTTGGATCGACACAGGCCGAAGCAACATGCGCGTCCAGGACAGCGGCAAGGACCCCGTAATCGCCACCCTGTCGATCAACCTGCCGATCTGGGCCGACAGCTACAATGCCGGCAAACGCCAAGCCCAGGCCGCGGCCAGAGAGGTCCGTATGGAGCGGGTCCAGCAGGAAAACGACCTGGCCAGCCGGGCCCTGGAGGTGCTCTTCGAACTGGAGGATGCCGAGCGGCGGGTCCGCCTGTATCGCGAAAGCCTCGTTCCAAAGGCCCGGCAGATGGTCCAGGTCGCCGAGGATTCATACCGTACGGGGGCGGTCGATTTTTCCACGCTTATCGAGGCCCAGCGATCCCTATTGCGCTTCGAGCTGGAGGATGAGCGGGCCTTGGCCGATCACCTGCAGCGTCTGGCCGAGCTGGAAATGCTGACCGGAGGATCACTGCAACCCTAGAATTGGTGGGGGCTTACGTTGATTCATTCACAAAAGGAATAAACCGAACAGAACCCTAGCAATGTAGTAGAATTACAATGATTTTCTTATAGCCTTAGAAATCGTGGAGCCCATGTCGAAAAGGGGAGAACAATTCGTCAGACTTGCCAGAGGATTGGCCTTTGTCATCCTCGTGGCCGTGGGCTTTGCCGGTGGCTTCATCGTCCGGGCCCGACTCAGTCCGGCGACCGAGAGCGCCGCCCGGCAGACCGACGAAGAAACGATCTGGACCTGCTCAATGCATCCGAACGTGCGTCGTAACGCGCCCGGCCAGTGCCCCATCTGCGGAATGGACCTCATTCCCCTGTCACAAACCGCCGCCGCCCGGACCGAATTGCAGATCTCTGAGGAGGCCATCAAGCTTCTGCGGATTCAGACCCAACCCGTGACCCGTCGCTTCGCCACGACTGAGGTGCGGATGGTGGGCAAGGTCGACTACGACGAGACGCGGATCAAGACCATCACGGCCTATGTCGCCGGACGGATCGACCGGTTGTTTGTGGATTATACGGGCATCACGGTGCGACCCGGCGATCACATGGTCGAGCTGTACAGCCCTGATCTCATTACCGCCCAGGCCGAGTTCCTCCAGGCCGTCGAGGCCGTCGGGAGACTGACGCCGAACAGCTCGCCCACGCTGGCGCAGTCCGTGCGGGCGACCCTGGCCGCGGCCGCAGACAAGCTGCGACTCCTGGGTCTCACTGATGAGCAGGTCGAGCAGATCCAAAAGAGTGGCCGCGTCGTCGATCACCTGACCATCTACGCGCCTCGCGGCGGGGTGGTCATCGAGAAGAACGCCCACGAGGGCATGTACGTCCAGACGGGCACACGTATCTACACCATCGCCGATCTGAGCCGCCTGTGGGGCAAACTGGATGCCTACGAATCCGACATGCCGTGGCTGCGTTACGGCCAGCAGGTCGAGTTCACGACCGAGGCCTATCCCGGCCAGGTGTTTAAGGGCACGATCAGCTTCATCGACCCGGTGCTCAACGACCGCACGCGAACAGCCAAGGTCCGCGTCATCGTGGACAATCCCGACGGCCGCCTCAAACCGAATCTGTTCGTCCGGGCCACCGTCCGCGCCTCGGTCGCGGCGGCCGGACGCGTGATCGACCCGCGGCTGGCGGACAAGTGGATCTGCCCCATGCACCCGGAGGTGGTCAAGGACCAGGCCGGGACGTGTGACGTTTGCGAGATGGCCCTGGTCACGGCGACGGAGTTGGGCTACGCGCCCGCCGCCGTGGCCGGGCCGCCTCCGCTGGTCATTCCCGCCTCGGCCCCGCTGATCACCGGCACGCGTGCGGTCGTCTATGTGTCCGACCCAAACGCGGCGGCCCCGACGTTCCGGCTGCACGAGGTACGCCTCGGTCCCCGCGCCGGTAATGACTACATCGTCCTTGACGGGCTGAGAGCCGGTCAGCATGTGGTCACGAACGGGGCCTTCAAGATCGACTCCGAGATGCAGATCCGCGGAAAGATCAGCATGATGAACCCGGAACCGGACAGTCCGGTGCACGATGCGCACGGCCACGCCGGGACTGACGAGGCGGCACCCGAAGGCACGGGCACTCAGACGCACTGCCCGGTCATGGGCAACCCGATCGACAAAAAGGTCTTCACTGAGTATCGGGGCAGGAAGGTGTATTTCTGCTGCCCGGCCTGCATCGAACAGTTTCTGGCCGAGCCCGAGAAGTACCTGGACAAACTGCCCCAGTTCAAGGCTTCCCTGAACGGCTCGCCGGATCCCATTCAGGAAGACCACCCAGATCACGAAACCGACACGTAAACGGAAAGGGGATATCATGAACGCTAAGAGATGGATCACAGTCGCAAGCCTGAGTGTTGCAGCGACGTTGCTGGCCTGGAGCCTGAGCGGCTGCAAAAAGGAGCAGCCCACCGCCGGACCGACGCACGCCGGCACGGTGGAGGCGGCCACCGTCCAGACCACCTGCCCCGTGATGGGCAATCCTATCAACAAGGACATCTCCGTGGAGCACGAGGGCAAAACCGTGTACTTCTGTTGTGCGGCATGCGTGGATCAGTTCAATGCCGAGCCCGAAAAGTACCTGGACAAGCTCCCACAGTTCAAGGACGCCGTGAACGAGGCAGCCGACGAGGCCGGGGCCATGATGCACGAAGCGGCCGGCACGGCGCAAGCGACTCTGGCCGGCCTGGCCGAGCAGACTACCTGCCCGGTCATGGAAGGCCCCATCAACAAGGACCTCTTCGTCGAGTACCAAGGTAAGAAGGTGTACTTCTGTTGTCAGGCGTGCGTGGACCAGTTCAACGCCGAGCCGGAGAAGTACCTTTCGAAGCTGCCTCAGTTCCAGAAGTAACTGGGGCCGGCGACTTTGACGAGGGCGACCATGTCCGCCGAACGGCTCCCACGTGATGGGCAACAGGGCCTCCTGGCGCGAACGATTGCGTTCTGCCTCACGCACCGGCTGGTGGTGGGTCTGGTGGTCGTGGCCGTCATTGTCGCGGGCATCGCCGTGGCGCCCTTCGACTGGGACCTCGGCTGGCTCGCGCGCAGCCCGGTGCCGGTGGACGCCATCCCGGACATCGGCGAGAACCAGCAGATCATCTTCACCGAATGGCCGGGCCGCAGTCCCCAGGACATCGAAGACCAGATCACCTATCCGCTCAGCGCCGCGCTGAGCGGCGTGCCGCGAGTCAAGAGCATCCGCGGCAACAGCATGTTCGGCTTCTCCAGCGTCTACGTGATCTTCGAGGACGGCGCCGAGTTTGACTGGTCCCGCAACAAGCTCATCGAGCGGCTCAACTCGCTGCCCGCCGGCACGCTGCCCGAGGGCGTGCGCCCCGCCTTGGGCCCGGATGCGACGGCCTTGGGGCAGGTGTTCTGGTATACGCTCGAGGGACGCGATGAGCAGGGCCGGCCCACCGGCGGCTGGGACCCGCAGGAGTTGCGATCCCTCCAGGACTGGACCGTGCGGTACGCCCTGCAGTCGGCCGAGGGCGTCGCCGAGGTCGCCTCGGTCGGCGGCTTCGTCAAGGAGTACCAGATCGACGTCGACCCGGATGCCATGCGCGCATCACAGGTCACTTTGCGGCAGGTGGTTGAGGCCGTCCGCGCCTCCAATCGCGACGTGGGCGCCCGCACGATCGAGGTCAACCAGGTAGAATACGTGGTGCGGGGGCTGGGCTTCATCCGTTCGTTGGCAGACCTGGAGAACGTGGTCGTCGCCGTCCGCGACAACGTCCCGATCCTCCTGCGGCACATCGCCCACGTGCATCTGGGACCGGCCCCGCGCCGGGGCGCGCTGGACAAGGCCGGGGCCGAAGCCGTCGGCGGTGTCGTGGTCGTGCGGCACGGTCAGAATCCCCTGACCGCCATTCAGAACGTCAAGACCAAGATCGACGAGATCGGCCCCGGCCTGCCCCGAAAGACGCTCGCCGACGGCACGATCAGCCAGGTTCATATCGTCCCCTTCTACGACCGCACGGGCCTGATCTATGAGACCCTGGGCACGCTTAACGACGCCCTGGGCCAGGAGATCCTCGTCACCGTCATCGTCGTGCTCGTGATGCTGCGTCACATCCGCAGCAGCGTCCTGGTCAGCGGCCTGCTGCCACTGGCGGTCCTGGGCTGTTTCGTCGCCATGCGGCTGACGGGGGTGGACGCGAACATCGTCGCCCTGTCCGGCATCGCCATCGCCATCGGCACCATGGTCGACATGGGCATCGTGATCTGCGAGAACATCGTGCGGCATCTGGCGACGGCCGAGCCGGGCGTGGGGCGTCTGCGGATCATCTTTGACGCCTCCAGCGAGGTCGCCTCGGCCGTGCTGACCGCGATCGCGACGACGGTGGTCAGCTTCCTGCCCGTGTTCACCATGACCGGCGCCGAGGGCAAGCTCTTCAAGCCCCTGGCCTATACGAAAACCTTCGCCCTGATCGCCTCGGTGGTTGTGGCCCTCACGGTCATCCCCCCGCTGGCCTACACGATCTACCGCCGCCGTGACATGGGCCACCGAGGCAGGCCGGACGGCGGTCGCGGCGGCACACTTGTGCAGATCCTGTTGGTCGTCATCGTCTTGGTGCTGCTCGCGCGCTACTGGCAGCCGCTGGGACCGGACAAGGGCCTCGTACGCAACGCGGCCTTCACGACACTGCTGCTGGGCGTGGTCCTGCTGTTGATATACGCCCTGCGGTGGGGCTACACGAGGATTCTGGCCTGGTGCCTGGAGCATAAGCTGCTCTTCATGTCGATTCCGACCGTTCTGGTGGTCTGCGGTGGTCTGATCTGGCGGTCGATGGGCAAGGAGTTCATGCCCGCGCTGGATGAGGGGTCGTTCCTGTATATGCCCTCCACGATGTTCCACGCCTCCATCGGCGAGGCCCTGGACGTCCTGAGCCGGATGGACGCGGCGATTCAGTCGATCCCCGAGGTCGACCGCGTCGTCGGCAAGATCGGCCGCGTGGACAGCGCCCTGGATCCGGCGCCCATCTCCATGATCGAAACCGTCATCGAGTACAAGCCCAAGTACCAGACCGACCGCGATGGGCGGCTCGTACTGGACGACCAGGGCCGCGTCAAGCGTCTCTGGCGGGAGGGCATCGAGACGCCACAGGACATCTGGGACGAGATCGTCCGCGCCGCGGCCATCCCCGGCGTCACCGGGGCGCCGAAGCTGCAACCCATCCAGACGCGGCTGGTGATGCTCCAGACGGGTATGCGGGCCCCGATGGGCGTGAAGGTCAAGGGCCACAACCTGGCGACCATCGAGGAGGTCGGGTTGCGAATTGAGGAGCTACTCAAAGAGGTCGAGGGCGTCGAGCCGCAGGCGGTCTTCGCCGACCGCATCATCGGCAAGCCCTACCTGGAGATCGACATCGACCGCAAGGCCATCGCCCGCTACGGGCTGCGGATCGACGACGTGCAAAACGTGATCGAGATCGCCATCGGCGGTCGGCCCATCACGATGACTGTCGAGGGCCGCGAGCGCTACCCCGTGCGGGTGCGCTACCCGCGCGAGCTGCGCAACACGCTGGAGACCCTGGGCGGCGTCCTGGTGAGCGCGCCCGGCGGGGAGCAGATTCCGCTGCGGCAACTGGCCACGATCGAGTACACGCGGGGACCGCAGTCCATCAAGAGCGAGGACACCTTCCTCGTGGGCTACGTGCTGTTCGACAAGAAGCCGGGTTACGCCGAGGTGGACGTGGTGCGGGCCTGTCAGGCGCACCTGGCCGAGACGCTCGACCCCGCCCTGCCGGCGGGGATTCACTACGAATTCGCGGGCACCTACGAGCACCAGGTGCGGGCGCAGAAGACGCTGGCGATGGTGATCCCCGCGGCTTTGCTGGTCATCTTCCTCATCCTCTATTTGCAGTTCGGGCAGGTCTCCACCACCCTGCTGGTCTTCGGCGGCGTGTTCGTGGCCTGGTCGGGAGGCTTTCTGATGCTGTGGCTGTACGGGCGGCCGTGGTTCCTGGATTTCTCCGTGCTGGGGGTGCCGCTGCGGGAACTGTTCAGCATCCATCCGTATAACCTCAGCGTCGCCGTCTGGGTGGGGTTCCTGGCCCTGTTCGGCATCGCCACGGACGATGGGGTGCTGATGACGACGTACCTGAACCAGCGTTTCGAGGCCGAGCGGCCCGGCGACGTGGAGGCGATCCGCCGGGCGACGATCGCCGCGGCCGCCAAGCGGGTCCGCCCGGCCCTGATGACCAGCGCGACGACGATCCTGGCCCTCTTGCCTGTCCTGACCAGCACCGGCCGCGGCAGCGACATCATGGTGCCCATGGCCATCCCCTCCTTCGGCGGCATGAGCGTCGCCATCCTCACGATTCTCATGACCCCCGTCCTGTACTGTGCCATCCAGGAATGGCGTCACCGCCGGAACCCGGCCTCATAGCGCGATTCTACGTGCCCCATTCTGTACGATGGCGTGTTGATCCTGTAGAATGGTAGATCATTATCCGTCCGCCCGGATCATCCCCCGCGCGGAAGCGGTCGCGCCAAAGGGTGCCCCGGCGGGCGAAGATCATAAGGAGCCAGCCCATGGCAAGATGCTTCAGTCAAGCCCTCCGTCGTGCCTTTCTGCTCTCATGGATCGCGGCCACGCCCCTGGCCGCGGAGGTCCTCTACAACGGCATCGAGTTGCCCTCCTCCTGGCCACCACGCATGGAGACGCTCACCGACGCCCCCATGGAGGTCCCCTACCTGAAGAATCCGCCCGATGTGATCCCCATCGACGTGGGGCGGCAATTGTTCGTGGATGACTTCCTGATCGAGCGCACCTCGCTGAAGCGAAGCTACCACCGGCCCCAGTATTATCCCGGCAATCCCATCCTCAGCCCCGACAAGCCCTGGGAGCGGGAGGATGCGGCCTGCGCGGCGGCGCCGTTCAGCGACGGCGTCTTCTATGACCCCAAGGACCGCTTGTTCAAGATGTGGTACATGGGGGGCTACATCGCCAGCACGTGTCTGGCCACCAGCCGCGATGGGATTCACTGGGACAAGCCCTCGTTCGACGTGCGACCCGGCACCAACGAGGTGCTCAGCCATCGCGACGTCGATCCGGCCAGCGGCGGACGTCACCGGGATTCCAGCACGGTGTGGCTCGATCATGATGACCCCGATCCGGGCCGGCGTTTCAAGATGTTCGTCACGACCTCTGATCCGGCCCGGTGGAGCCTGGCCCTGCGTTGCTCGCCCGACGGCATCCACTGGTCGGACCCCGTGGCCGTCAGTGCGGGGACCATCGGCGACCGCACGACCGTGCACTACAATCCCTTTCGCAAGAGGTGGGTGTTCGGTCTGCGGATCGGCCAGGCGGGCGTGGGCCGGTCTCGCGCGTACGTGGAGCACCCGGACGCCGTCGCCGGCACCCGGCAGCTTCCCCGGGACGCCGTGCCGTGGCTGTGCGCGGACCGGCTGGACCCGCATCATCCCGACCCCCAATACGCCCACATCAAGCCGGAACTCTACAACCATGATGCGGTCGCCTACGAGAGCCTCATGCTGGGCCTGTTCGCCATCTGGCAGGGACCGCCCAACAGTGAGTGTGCGCGGCTGAAGATCCAGAAGCGCAACGAGTTGCTGGTCGGCTTCAGCCGGGACGGCTTCCACTGGCACCGGCCCGATCGAACCCGGTTCCTCGGTGTGAATCCGACCGAGGGCGCCTGGAACTGGGGCAACGTCCAGAGCGCCGGCGGCGGTTGCCTGGTCGTGAGGGACAAGCTGTATTTCTACGTCAGCGGCCGGATGCTCGGCGACCGTTTCTGGGACGGCAACGGCCATACGGGTCTGGCGATGATGCGACGCGATGGCTTTGCGTCCATGGATGCGGGCGAGGCGGCCGGCTCGCTCACCACGCGGCCGGTACGGTTTACCGGCACGCATCTGTTCGTGAACCTCGACGCCCCGGCCGGCGAGCTGCGGGTGGCGGTCCTGGATCGGGAGATGAAGCCCGTGGACGGCCTGACCCTCGCCGACTGCCGGCCGGTGCGCGCCGACAGCACGATCCAGGAGGTACTGTGGGACGCCGGCCAGGACCTGTCCGCCGTGACAGGCAAGCCCGTGCGCTTTCATTTTGAGCTGCGTAACGGCCGCCTTTATTCCTTCTGGGTCAGCCCGGACAAGTCCGGCGCCAGTCGCGGCTATGTCGCCGCGGGCGGACCGGGCTTCACGGGGCCCGTGGACACCGTCGGCAAGGCGGCCTACAAGGACTGACCACGGCCCAAGACTGAAGGCGGCACCGCCGGCAACAGGCCTCATAGAAACACCGCGAGCCGGCGGCGCGATGAGCGAACCACCGGCTCGGGGCATTCCCGCGTGAAGGACCGGCCTTAGAGCGACCAGCCCTGGCGATATGGCGGGTCCACGAACGCGTTGGCCTCGTCGCAGTTGGTGAACCGCATCTTCTCCGCGTCCCACTCCAGCGGCGTATTGAGCATCCGCTGGGCGATGATCCCCAGTTGCGCCAGCTCGGTGAGCGGGCCGCCATAGTCGAAGTTGGACCCGGCCTGTCGGCCGTTCTTGATCGCATCGAGCCAGTCCCGGTGATGCTCCAGGCCCCGCGGCAGCGTCTTTTCCGGCTGCTTGTAGGCCCGCATGGCCGGTTCGGGGATCATCCGCACGCCGCCGGCGCCGTGCGAGCCATACATGATCGCCCCCTGGGTGCCGTACACGACCGCCCCCGTCTCCGAATGCCGCCGGCCCTCCTCGAGCATCGCGGGCCGGGGAATTCGATGCTCGCCGGAATACCAGTACAAAGTCACCGGCCCGCGATCGCCCTTGGCCGGGAACTCGAACTTGGTCGTCGAGCCGCAGGGGAACGTGATCGCATCCCGCTTGGGGTCCCAGCCGTCGGCCTTGGTCTGCACGCTGGTCGGCGCGCCCAGGTCCAGCGCCCAGAACACCGGGTCCACCACGTGGCACACCCAATCGCCGATGGTGCCCGACCCGAACGGGCTCCAGCCCCGCCAACTCCCGGGCAGAAAGACCGAGTGATACTCGCGCTGCGGGGTGGGTCCGAGCCACAGGTCCCAATCCAGGCCGTCCGGCACGCTCTCCTGCTTCTTGAGGGCGTCGTATTGATTCATCTTGCAGTGCACCGCCGTGCAGCCGGCGTGAATCGTGTTCACTTGGCCGATCGCGCCGTCCCAGATCCACTCGCAGAACGTGCGGATCGTGTCGAACGAGTGGCCCTGGTTGCCCAGTTGCGTGACGACCTTGTGCTCGCGGGCCGCCTTCATGAGTCGGCGGATCTCCCCGATGGAATGGGCCAGCGGCTTTTCGCAATAGACGTGCTTGCCCCGCTTGATGGCGGCCATCACCGCGACGGCGTGGGTATGATCGGGCGTCGAGACGCAGACCGCGTCGATCTGGTCCTCCATCTCGTCGAACATCTTGCGGAAGTCGCGGAAGTGTCGCGCCGCGGGGTACTCCTTGAAGGCGTTGCCGGCCTGGCGCAGGTCCACGTCGCACAGGGCGACGTAATTCTCGCTGCGGCAGCCCCCCAACTGCGCGCCGCCGCGACCGCCGACGCCGATGTGCGCGATATTCAGCTTGTCGCTCGGCGCTGCGTAGGCGACCCCACCCAGCACGTGGCGGGGCACCACCGTGAAGGCGACAACGCCCCCGCCCATCGCCCCCAGGAATGACCGTCGCGTCAGCTTGGATGCCTTGTGACTCATAACGTACCTCCGGATTGCAGGTTCTCGATCATCGGGAGCGTGGCCGTCACGCACTGCTTTACCCAGACGCTCACCCCCTATTGTATATTGCCGCGGGCCCGAGGGCAATGCCCATCATGCGGCCACGCTTCTGTCGCCCAAGACCCCCCGGACCGCCCATAGCAGTCCGTTGAAAAACGCACAATCGACAATACCGCCCCTGCTTGTCATTCCCGCCCGCCTGCGGCGCGTTTCCACTCCAGCGGGAATCCACGCTTTGCGTGCAGAGAACACCACACGTCCAGCGTGGACCCCGGATCAAAGCCGGCCCCGGACTCGATCCGGGGTCCGGGGTGACACCTTTTTCAACAGACTGATAGGCGCATTCTCACCCGGAGGGAAAAGGCCTGATCGAGGAAAATTCTCCCTTGCCCCTTGCCGGCGGAGGGGCGGATGCTATGCTCGGATCGCCGTTCCGATCGGCCCATCACCCCTGTGTGGAAAGGAGGTTCCCTCATGGAGACGCCATACGAGTCGGAAACCGGGTGCTGCCCGCGGTTCGACCCGGAGCCCTGGGATGAGAAGGAGCACACCTGGCGAGACCGACTGTTCATCCGGGACCACGTGCCCTGCGTGTTCTACATGCCCCTGGGCTTTGGCCGGGTCATGGTGCGGAACATGGAGAAGATCGACCGTGCGCAGGCGCAGCCCCCGGCGCCGCTGATGCTGTCCGATTGCGTCTCACCCTGGCGCTCGGACATCTACATCGAGGTCGCCAGGGACGTGCCCGATGCGACGATGACCCGTCTGTCCGGAACGTTCGTGACCAAGGTCTTCGAGGGGCCGTACAAGAAGACCCGCCAGTGGGTCGGGCAGATGAAGCAGTTCATGGAGTCCCGGGGCAAGCCGTTGCAGAAGCTGTATTTTTACTACACGACCTGCCCGAAGTGCGCCAAGGTCTACGGCAAGAACTATGTCGTCCTCGTCGCCCAAGTGGGCTAAGCCGCCCCCTCGCGCCCGCCTGGCCGTCCGACGTAGTTGGGTGGTATGGCCGGGCGATGCTGCACGGCGTTCGCTGTTCCATGGCCGGCCCCGACGGGGTGGGTGGCATGGCCATCCGCCTCTGGCGGCCGTGGCCATGTGGTGACGAACGCCCCCCGCATTGTCAGGGCATGCCCACGCTTGCGTGGGCATGCCACCCAGCGCTGATGGGTCGGGGCGAGCGTGGGCGTGCCACCCGACCCCCCCAAAGGGGTGCCTCATCATCGTCATTCCGAGCGAAGCGGTGCGAAGCAGAGCGAAGCACCGCGGATCGAGGAACCCGTTCTTCAGCGTCGCGAAGCGACACCGCTCATGCAGTTGCGTCATGGCTTTCAGGCGCGTAGGATGGACTGTGTCCACGCGGTGTCCATCGCGTGCGTGCCACCACTCCTGAAGACACGGCGCCATCATCGTCATTCCGAGCGAAGCGGTGCGGAGCGTAGCATAGCACCGCGAAGCCGAGGAATCCGTTCTTTGAGCGTCGCGCAGCGACACCGCTGATGTAGTTGTGGCTCCGCATCCGGTGCCTTGTGGAGGCGCTGTTTGAACGGGTCCCTCCACTCCGGGCCTTCGGCCCTCCGGTCGGGATGACGGCCAAGGGGGGCCTGCAAAACCGTCGGGTGGGCCGTGCCGCGCGGGGCATGGGGTTTGCCACAGAGGGCACAGAGGGCACAGAGGGAATCCGGCCGCAAGTCGGCTCTGTGGTCTCTGTGATTCTCTGTGGCTTGTCCTGCCCTTGCGGGCTGTTCATCCTGTCCGTGGTCGTGTGTCGGGTGGCCCCATCATCGTCATTCCGAGTGACGCGGTGCGGAGCAGAGCGAAGCACCGCGGATCGAGGAACCCGTTCTTCAGCGTCGCGCAGCGACACCGCTGATGCTGTTGCGGCTCCGCGTCCGGTGCCTTGTGGAAGTGCTGTTTAAACGGGTCCCTCCACTGCGGGCCTTCGGCCCTCCGGTCGGGATGACGGTAAGGAGGGGGGCTGTAAATCCGTTGGGTGGCATGGCCACGCAAAGCGTGGCCATGGGACGACGAACGCCCCCCTGCATCGCCAGGACATGCCCACGCGAGCGTGGGCATGCCACCCGGCGCCGATGGGTCAAGGCGAGCGTGGATATGCCATCCGACTTCCCGAAGGGGCGACCCCCGCAGCACCGTCATTCCGAGCGACGCGGTGCGAAGCAGAGCGAAGCACCGCGGATCGAGGAACCCGTTCTTCAGCGTCGCGAAGCGACACCGTTTTTGTTGTTGTGGCACGGCGTTAGATGGCCGGAGATCAACGTTCACGCCTATTGGAGAGTATGCTGCGGCATGGCGTCGGGTGCCTTGTGGAAGTGCTGTTTGAACGGGTCCCTCCACTGCGGGCCTTCGGCCCTCCGGTCGGGATGACGATGGTGGGAGTCTACAAGTTGTTGGGTGACATGGCCACGCAAAGCGTGGCCATGGGACGACGAACGCCCCCCTGCATCGCCAGGACATGCCCACGCGAGCGTGGGCATGCCACCCGGAGCCGATGGGTCAAGGCGCCACCCGGCGCTGTTGGGTCAAGGCATCCGTGGATATGCCACCCGGCCCACCACCCCCGAAGGGGCGGCACCGGCTTCTCTATTCATGGGCCTTCCGATCCTCGCCCCGCTCACCGTCCGGCTGGTCGCAAGGACTCGGTCGGTCCTGCAAGCCATGGCCAACCGGAGGGCCCGTTGAGTACGGACAGGGACTGGCACGACACGCCGGAGGCGGCTATAATGCGTGGGTTGCGAATGAGGCAAACCATTGCGGAAAGGGTACAGCCATGGCAGACCGGAGGATAACACGGCGGAGGTTCCTTGAGAATACGGCGGTGGTGTCGGGGGCGCTGATCGTCGGTGATCGCCTCCTTGCCGCCGAACCGGCGAAAAAGCCCACGGCCGTCGATCAGGTCAAGCTCGGCAAAACGGGTCTGCGGATCTGCCGGCTGGGGATGGGTTTTGGCAGCGTCGGCGGCAGCGTGCAGCGCAGCCTCGGCCAGGACGGGCTGAGCCGCCTGATCCACTACGGCTACGAGCGCGGCGTGCGGTACATCGACACGGCTGAGTCCTACCGAACGCACGAGATGATCGCCGCGGCGATCAAGGGCCTGCCCCGCGAGACGCTGTTCATCCAGACCAAGATGCCGGGCAATCCCGAAAAGCCGCTTGAGGCGCTGGACCGCTACCGCCGCGAGCTCGGCGTGGAGTACATCGACAGCGTCCTGACGCATTGCGTGGTCCGGCACGACTGGGACGACGAGCGCCGTCGCGTGCTCGACGCCCTCGAAGAGGCCAAGGCCCGCAAGATCATCCGCGCCCACGGCATGTCGTGCCACAGCGTGCCGGCCCTGAAGCGCTCCGGCGAGATCGACTGGGTCGACGTGCACCTGGTCCGCATCAATCCGCAGGGCGTGAACATGGATACGCCCGCCGAGCGATGGAACGCCACGAGCGACGCCTCGCACGTGCCGGCCGTCGTCGAGCAGCTCAAGGTCCTGCACGCCAAGAAGCGCGGCGTGATCGGCATGAAGATCATGGGCGAAGGCGCCTTCACCAACCCGGAGGACCGCGAGAAGAGCATCCGCTTCGCGATGCGTTGTCCGGGCCTCAGCGCGATCGTCATCGGCTTCAAGAGCACCGCCGAGATCGACGAGGCCATCGAACGCATGAACCGCGCCCTGGCCGAGCTGCCCGAGACGACCGAGACAACCGACGCCGCCTGAGCCGCGACCGTCGGCCCGCCGTCGCACGGAAGCGCATCCGGCAGCGCCGCGAAAGGAGCAAACCGCACGTGAGCCGACCCGCCAAGCCCACTGACACGGCCGGGGACCTGATGGTTCGCACGGCCCGGCTGGACGATGCCGAGACGATCGCCGCGTTCAACGTCGCCATGGCCCGCGAGACCGAGGATCGCGACCTCGACCCGGACCGGGTCCGCCGCGGCGTGCGCCGCCTGATGGAGCGCCCGGACCTGGGGCTCTATCTGGTCGCGCAGACCGCCGACCGCGTCGTCGCCGCGCTGATGGTCACCTACGAATGGTCCGACTGGCGGGATGGCTGCTTCTGGTGGATCCAGAGTCTTTACGTGCGCCCGGACTACCGGCGGCGCGGACTCCTGCGACGCCTGTACGCCGAGCTTGTGCGACGCGCCCGCGACGACGGCGATGCGTGCGGCCTGCGGCTGTACGTGGAGCACAACAACGCCGTCGCCCAGCAGGCCTATGCCGCCCTGGGCCTGACGCGAACCGCCTACGCTGTCTATGAGACCGAGTTCTGATCCGTGTCCGATCTCGCGGCCCACCCGGATACGGGGCCCGCGAGTCCAGCAAGGAATGCCGATATGACCGCCCGAACGCTCCTGATCGTGCTGCTCCGGCTGACCGGCCTGGCCGGGCTGTGTGCCCTGGTGTTCGTGTTCTGTCCGTTCTCATGGATGGCCGCGATCCATGAGCGCATCGGGATGGGCCCGTTGGAGTACACGCCGCTGCTGAGCTACCTGACGCGGACGCTGTCGGCGATGTACGCGATGATGGGCGCTTTTCTGTGGCTGTTTTCCAGCGACCTGCCGCGCTATCGTCCGGCCCTGCGGCTGTTCGCGGGCGTCGCCATCGCCGGCGGCCTGGGCGTGACGTGGCTGGATGCGGCGCTGGGCCTGCCGGCGTTGTGGACGTGGACGGAGGGCCCGCTGACGGTCCTGCTCGGCGTGATCGTGCTGACGCTGCTCAATCGCCTGCCGCGTCGGCGGTGAGGTGTGGCCACGCGACCACCCGCCGGGGCCCGTCGGCCGGATGCCCGACCCGCAATCACCGGGCGGCCCGTGCGGCGCCGCATCGGGCCCTCCGGCAGGCAGCTTTGTGCCGGATCGGCGCTAGACCGCGGCCGGCGCTGAGGCGGGAGCGTTTGTGCCGGATGGGCACTTGACCGCGGCCGGCGCCCGCGGTACAAGCAACGCCGGTGATCCGCCCGCGCGGAGCAACGTGCATCTGGGCGGCCCATGCGGGAGTGTAGCTCAGTTGGTAGAGCAACGGCCTTTTAAGCCGTAGGTCCAGGGTTCGAGTCCCTGCACTCTCATTTTCCCTATCCCCCTGTTTCGTAAGGACTTGTGAGAATTCTGGGCCCGCCTTTCTTGCCCTTTCGACCCTTCAGAGCAGCCTCGATTGTCCCAAAATTGTCCCAACCGAATCAGTAGCCAGTCCTGAGGCAGTCCAATTCCTGTCAGGTTTGGGTTGATGAGAAGGGGAAGAGCTGGTCTTCTGAGCAGTACCGAGGGGACAGAGAACCTCCTTACTCTCCCATCAACCTATCCAGCCCCTCCACAGCCTTCTTCTTATTGGCATCGGTGGTCTTGTATCAAATGGGATTGTTTGGAAGCTCTTTGAGTAAGGGATTTCTTCGAGATAGGATGGCTATGTTGTTGTTTTCTTGAAGGAGTCTACTGATGGGAGCACCGTCGAAGTTGGGA
>Ga0209270_1001414_pt1 | contig 33825 bp, 34 predicted proteins | sample MTBAKSrepl1MetaG_FD_187456 | JGI IMG/M metagenome (GOLD analysis project Ga0209270, IMG submission 187456) | Enrichment culture microbial communities from Arthur Kill intertidal strait, New Jersey, USA, that are MTBE-degrading - MTBE-AKS1... | ecosystem: Environmental > Aquatic > Marine >...
CGCCTGTTAGTCTTTTTCCGAGATTCTTCGCTGTCTTATGCAATGGGTTTTAATCACCCCCACCCTTACCCTCCCCCGTCAAGGGGGAGGGTGACTGTTTATTAATTGTTCTCCACACAGTTCCCGGTAGAACCTAAACTTATAACTTTAAATACACAATTATTTTCTGGAATTATATTAACAGTAAACTGTAAAATAGAACACCATCAGGCAGTTTCATTCTGACACAAACAAACCTGTCAAGGGAGGTGAGATGAGGGAGGCAGAATCTTTTACTTCTTGACGAATATGTGTCACTCAGTTCGTATAAGCGCACTATAAATCTAAAAGAAGGGGGGTAAATAATGAAAAGAAACGTTGTCTGTGTTATTTTAACTCTACTGCTAGTAGGCATTGTGTTTGGCTGCAAGCCTGCGGAGCAGCCAGCTGAGCACGCAGTACCGGAAAAACATGAGGTCCACTGGGGGTACGAAGGTGAAGGCGCTCCCGCGCACTGGGGGAGCTTGAAACCAGAGTATGCAACATGCGGTAGCGGCCTCTATCAATCGCCCATCGACATTAACAAAACAATCACAGCCTCATTGGATACACTAGAATTCTCATACAAAGAATCACCCTTACGGATTATCAATAACGGGCATTCCATTCAGGTCAATTATGAACCGGGCAGCTTTGTGACCGTAGACGGAGAAACATATGAACTCCTTCAATTCCATTTCCACGCACCGAGCGAGCATACGGTAAAAGGTGACTTCTATGATATGGAGATGCATCTCGTGCATAGGAACAGCAAAGATGAGCTTGCTGTCGTAGGTGTCTTGATGAAGAAGGGCGCACCCAACAACATCATCCGGGTCCTCTGGGACAACATCCCTTCGGAGGTCAATAAAGAAAATGAAGTTCACGGGATTTCCGTCAATGCTTCCAGTCTCTTGCCTGCTGAGAAGGGTTACTATCATTACTTTGGCTCTCTCACAACCCCTCCCTGCAGCGAGGGCGTAAACTGGAGTGTACTGAAGACCCCTATACAGGTATCAGAGGAACAGGTAGCCAAATTCAGGTCGGTTATGGGTGTTGATAATAATCGACCTGTACTCCCGGTTAACAAGCGCTTTGTTTTATCTTCACAATAATCTGATTTAGGTGCTCTCTACCTGAAAGGGGATAGATGTTGACACGGAAGCGCATGTGACTTTTATGGAGAGAGTCACATGCGCTTTTTGCACTATATTGAAGGCAACAATCTATACAATCCCCTTTGTTATCACTTCCTCTGCCAACGCTTTGTCTTCCTTCCTCACGAATACTTTTACCTCACCGATCTTCCCGATGTTTACCGGATATGGGGATACCTTTGCAGACCTTATGACGACAGGAATCCCTCCGCTTTCCAGAAGGTCCTTAACAATTTCTGCCTCAATCTGGTCATATGTAATGAAAACTTCAACCCACTCCCCGCTCATATCCCCTTACCGTGAATTTTACAGGAGGATTCTTTGATTGAATCAAACATCATTGATTATAATATACAATTAATGGATGGTTTGTCATATCATGAACCACTTCATGCAATCATTTGATGAACGATTAAAAAGTGCCGTATCGCTCCTTAAAGGCGCAGAATATCCTACAGCCTTTACCGGTGCCGGCATATCAACAGAAAGCGGTCTGTCTGACTTCAGAAGCCCCGGAGGTGTCTGGGACCGTTACAGAATTGTAACCTATCAGGAATTTCTCCTCAGCCATGAAGCCCGGGTCGAATACTGGACAATGAAAAAAGAATTCTATAATGAGTTGAAATCCGCACGACCCAATAAGGCTCATCATGCCCTCGCACAATTAGAAAAAACGGGAAAGCTTGCATGCCTTATAACACAGAACATCGACGGGTTTCATCAGGACAGCGGCAGTTCCCCACACATCGTTATAGAACTTCATGGGACAAACAGGAAAGCAATCTGTGTACAGTGCGGGAATGTATGGCCTATCGAAGAGATACAGACGAGGCTTGAATCAGGCGACCCCGACCCTCAGTGCGAGCACTGCGGTGGCTTCATAAAACCTGCTACGGTCTCTTTTGGGCAGGCAATGCCTGAAACAGAGATGACAAGGGCATACGAGTGTGTTTCGAAATGCGACGTCTTTCTCATGATCGGTTCATCTCTTCAGGTAGAGCCGGCAGCATCGATCCCCCGTATCGCACATACTGCCGGCGCGAAATTGATCTTTATCAACAGGACAGATACTCCCTGGGACCATCTTGCTACGGTGGTATTCAGAGAAAATGCAGGCGATGTACTGGTTAGCCTCGTGGATAGTCTGAAACACAGCATCTGAAGCAACGCAATGGGACTTATTCTAAATGCTGATAAAATTCCTGTGGCCGGAGCTCCTTATAGTCCTTTTTTTGACTCAAGTATTTTCTAATATCCATACATACATGGCACTTTGAGAAATATCCGTCCTGAATTTCTCCATACCCCATCTCCTGTGCTAATGTGAAAAGACCCTGGAGATCTCCTTCCATCAGATAGCCCAGCACCGGATATTGTTCCATACCTATTCCTTCTTCCAGGAGACTGTCCAGTTTACGGCAGTCCCCGAAGGAAATACCGCCGCAGAATCCGGGGATATAATTTCCAAAATTATCAAAGTGGTTGTGCAGGGGTCTCAGGAAAGACGGCACACAGGGCTCTTTGAAAAACTTTTCTGCTCTATATTCAGGGATGTATTGCCGCAAGGTATCCCTTAATCTGTACGGCGCCCTCCCCGTGAGGAAGAACTCTACATTCCTCAAAAAATCCTCCTGCTTCTCAAGCTTCATATAATCCTCAAAGGGGACCCTCCCCTTTATGCCCCATCCCCTGAATCGTTTGTAATATTCCATCTGATAGACCATAACATTATTGCCGAATATATCAAGACTCGTTCTTACGGCCCTTTCAGTCCTGTCAAAGGGGACATACTCCAGATAGAACGGATTAACGGAGATCATGATCCCACGCAATCCCTTTTTCTTCAAGAGCCTTAATTTTTCTTTTGCAGATGCATCATCTACAGCCCAGAAACAGTTCGTCTCAACAAAGGTTGACGGGATACTGAACCGGTCTGCGATCTCGACTGCTTTGCATAATAATTCAAAATTCAAAAACGGCTCGCCACCCGTAAAGTGAAGCCCGTAATTGAGACTGATGGTACGCGGGCCATGCGGACTCGAGAGGATTTTGCCTGAAAGCTGACTTAGAATTCTTTCCAGATCCTCCTGTGAAATCCAATTGGCATCCCATGTCTGCGAGCATGCATATATACAATGACGACAGGCAGCAGAACACTTATAGGAAAGAATTAAACCTCCCGAAACTGGTTTAGGAACTCGTCTGATCATCGTTTTAAAAAGTATAACAGAACGCATCCCTATCCTCCATGTTTCATCTTACCACGTGATTAATACAGTATAAATTGCCGTAAGATTCTCCTCATATTTGTATTTTTAAAACATTTGAGGCATACTAAGAACTGTGAAGTGTAAAGTTTGCAGTGGAAAATTAAAGATCGTCTTTGGCTGAAGGTCGGTTACGTTATGTTGCATGGAATGCAACAGGGTGTACACGCTTGACGAATATGTTGAGGACATAGATAATAAGGTTTACAAGCACATAGCTGACCGTTCCTGCGACAGGGTTTAACAAGGGGACCTTGTCTTCGTGCTGAATCATGCCATACTATTCTTCTCACATTGTAGTGCTCTATCCATTAAGTCCGGAGATGTATCTGGCTGTATAATGCCAGCAAAATCTCATAACTGAGAAAATTGATGCTATTATCCTTGTGGGACTTCATGGCCTTTTATCCGATTTCCTCAATGATTGCTGCGGCAAGGAGCGGAAACATGATCTCATGGTGACCTGTCAATGCATAGGCAGCACCGCTTTTTATCGTGGGTCTCTTAAGAACATTCATAACTGGTCTGTAATGCTGGATGAAATCCATATTGACAGTGGTTATGTTTTCAACCGTATTGCCGAGATTCCGTGCAACGGAAAGTGCCTTGAGAAAGACCTCCGGCATAATAACAGCCGAGCCAAGATTAATATAAACACCTCCTTCAAGGTCAGCAATAACAGATATAAAGAGTTTAAAGTCCCTCAGGCTTGCTTCACCAAGAACTGAGCCATCTGCGTCCCTGTGTACGTGGATAGTATCCGTACCAATAGCAACATGTACCGTTGCGGGGACATTGAACTTAAAGGCAGCAGCAAAGATGCTTTCCTGTTTATACGCACATGTGCTCTTGTCAATCATTTCTCCCACAGATTTTCCTATACCGTAACCCTTTTTCATCCCGCTTCTTATTGCCTTGTGGAGATATCGCCCCGTTTGCTGCGCCATGCCAAAGGTTCCTTTGCAAAGCTCCCTATCGACGTCCTCGGACGTTTTACCGACAAAAGAGAGCTCGAAATCATGAATAATGCATGCACCATTGGTAGCAAGTGCCGTAATGATGTTCCTCCGCATCAGGTCTGCAATGACTGGTGAAAGACCCACTTTTATCGGGTGGGCTCCCATGCCGAGAACCACAGGCCTATCGGCATCTCTTGCTCTCACAATCGCCCTGACAGTATGACGCAAATAACGTGCCGCCAGAAAATCCGGACATTTTTCCAGAAAACTCTTCAGTGTTTCACCTTTGACCGGTGGAATGGCAAAGGCATTTCTGGAAACCTTGCTGTTCCTCGTTTGAAGAGGGTATGTCTTGATTTTCTTTAGCGAGGCGGATCGATACTTTTTCATGTAGTAAATCTTACCATAAAATGAAATGTTCTTGTCTCGGTTATCTCGTACAATAAAAACATTGGACCAACCCTGCCTGAATTGCTGCAATGGGAATAGAGCATCATAAGCAACATTCATACATACCGTTAATCCTACCCTGTAATCAACCATATTGATTTTATCTCCTCTTTTATGGTATGTTGTTACATTCTTTTTTAAGGAGGATTCGGTTTGCCGGCAAAAGCAGCCCCAAAGAAAAATCCATCAGCCATGAAACGGGATCGCCAATCTGTGAAACGAAACATCAGAAATCGAAGCAGGCTGAGCAGTGTGAAAACTATCCGTAAGAAGCTTGAATCATCTCTGTCGTCCGGGAATAAAGATGATGCGGCCAAGATACTTGCACAAGCCATTAAAACACTGAACCAGACTGCATCAAAAGGCGTCATGCATAGAAATACCGCTTCGAGAAATATTTCAAGGATTACGAAAAAGACAAATACCTTCCTTAAAGCCGGAGCAGCTTAGCAAGGAGATACTCCATAGGAAACGTTCTCCCGGAGCTTTTTATATCTTTATCCGCGTTATGGAGGAGATCGAATACTTTATATAAGGATAGGCTTTTCCTTCTGTTCCCTGAGAGCATGCGTTGTCCGTAATGCCAGTTCAGAGCACCTATAAGCCCATAATCATCTGCCTCGCGCAGTGTTTTATATATCTTGAAGACCTGTTCAACATCTCTCCCCCTGAGTGCATTGACGAGGTCAAATGTACTATAGAGCCTGCTGCCCTCGATTATATCGGAGATATCATTGACATCAATCCTCTCTTGACCGAGTAACGAGATTTTCTCAATCTCTGCTGAAAGGAGTCCGAGATCAGGACCGATTATGCCGATTAAATAGTCTACCGCCTTACGGGATATTTCAATCCCCCTCTTTGCAGCCCGCTGTTTTATCCAGGAAGGAATCTCTCCTATCCTTACATCGAGCGATACGAGATGTGACCGTTTAAAACGTTCCCGGATTTCTTTCTTCAATGTTCCTTCATGAAGAATGACAAAGACTGAATCCGGCGCCGGATTCAGAATATATTCATCGAGCTTTTGGAGATCTTTTTTGGATATTTTCTGGATATTTCCTGTCATGGCAGTTACCCGTCTGCTCCCAAAAAAAGAAACGGTACGTAAAACTTCCAGGATTCTATCAAGGCTCAGGCTTTCCTCCTTAAAAAGGGAGAGATCAAATATATGGAGATTAAAATCCCGCTCCGCTTCAGGCACAACTCCCTTTAAGAGCGCGATTGCCTCTCTATGCAGAAACGGGTCGGAGGCAGAAAGGAGATAAACCGGAAACGGCAGCCCTTTTTCGATTTGATCGACAAACCCCTGAAAGCTCATCTGTAAATAAGATTTGCAACAATCTCCATAGCCATATCCCTTATTGCCTTTTCAGAAGCACGTTCTTTATTGGCAATAACATCCTCCAGCATGTCATTGCTTTGAAAAGAGACAATAAAAGGAGATCCCATACCTTTCAAATTCCTCACGTCACCAGAGGGCATGACGAGCTCAAAATCTCCCCTTATCGTGACCTCGTATCCTGTTGCTACTCCATTCTTTTCCGACAGAATTATTAAATCAAACTGATTAATTACACCACTGAGTTTATAGCCAGCATCAGGAGATACACGAATTCCCTGTTTCAGGAACTCCTCTGTTAACGATTGGTAGAGTTTATCATGGAGCTTTGGTTCCACTGTTTTATTTTCTATCGTACCAATCATTATTGATTCAAAAGGCAGCGCCGCCTTGCCATACATGGTATATCCGCAACCACAAACAGAAAAGAGTAAACAGGAAACAGCAAGCAGGAAATCAAATATTTTTTTCTGCATTCTGAACCGTGTGCCTTGAATGTTCATTATTGACCTATAACAATATTAACTAATTTTCCTTTAACGATAATGATATTTCTGATTGTTTTGGTACCAATAAAATCCTTTATTTTTTGATCTTCAAGAGCGATCCTTCTGATCTCATCATCAGGGGCATGTGGTATGATTATCGCTTTTGAACGTACCTTACCGTTAATCTGGATAACGAGTTCTATTGTTTCCTCACGTGCTATATTCTCGTCCCATGCAGGCCACTGTTGATCAAAGATGCTCGGTTTATTACCTGTCGCCTCCCAGAGTTCTTCTGCACAATGCGGGGCAAAAGGGGACAGGAGAAGGAGAATCCGCTCTATTGAAAACTTACATATCGCCCGGTCCTCATCCGATTCTGGTTCGAAAGCGCTTATTTCATTCAAGAGTTCCATTAATGCAGCGATTGCCGTATTAAAGTGGTACTCTCTCTCTATATCGCTCGTGACCTTTTTGATAGTCTGATGGGTCTTCCGATACAAACTCATCGCTTCAGGCTCTAGACTCTCCAAATCAGTAATTTCGCGTTTCGGATTTCGGATTTCGGATTTATTCTTATATACGATTCCCCACAGCCTGTGCAGAAACCTGTGTGCACCTTCAACACCCTTGTCTGACCACTCAAGATCTCTCTCGGGAGGAGCGGCAAAAAGAGAAAACAACCGTGCTGTGTCAGCTCCATATTTCTCAATAAGGTGATTCGGATCAACAACGTTTCCTTTCGATTTAGACATCTTTGCCCCGTCTTTTATCACCATACCTTGTGTCAGAAGATTCTGGAAAGGCTCGCTGACCGCAATCAATCCAAGGTCACGAATCACCCTTGTAAAAAACCTGGAGTAAAGGAGATGGAGAACGGCATGCTCCACACCTCCGACATACTGGTCAACAGGCATCCAGTAAGAAATGTTCCTGTTGTCAAGGGGGGATTCGTCTCTCTTTGAACAGTATCTGATGAAATACCATGACGAATCTACGAAGGTGTCCATGGTATCTGTCTCCCGTCTTGCAAGGGTACCGCATTTTGGGCACTGAGCCATGAGAAAATCTTCTTTATCAAGAAGAGGCGATCCTCCCTTTCCGGTAATTCTGATATCCTCGGGTAAGAGAACAGGAAGACTCTCCTCCGGGACAGGAACAATCCCGCACGTATCACAATACAGTACCGGGATGGGAGTACCCCAATATCTCTGGCGGGAAATACCCCAATCCCTCAGTTTATAATTTACGACTGCTTTACCAAGCCCCTGCTCTTCAATAAATTCCGTAATCTTCTCACGTGCACTATCGCTCTCCAGATTACTGAACTGACCTGAATCAACCACGATACCTTCATCCTCATAAGCTCCCCTGATTTCTGAAAGTCTCCTCTCTTCAGGCACAATAACAATCTTGACCGGCAGATTATATTTTTCTGCAAATTCGTAATCCCTCTGGTCATGTGCCGGAACAGACATAATTGCCCCTGTTCCGTATTCCATGAGGACAAAGTTTGCGACATATATCGGCACCCTGTCGCCATTCAATGGATTAACAGCATAATATCCTGTGAAAAGTCCTACCTTCTCATCTTCCTTGCCGTATTTTTCTCTTATTGCTTCAAGCTGGTTAGAATCCTTGACGAGTATCTCTGCCAGAAGATGTTCTGGCGCTATACACACAAACGTCACTCCGAACAAGGTATCCGGCCTTGTAGTAAAGATCCTGATTGATTCATCTATCCCTTCAACGGGAAAATCTACTTCAACACCTTCACCCTTGCCAATCCAGTTTTTCTGCATCAGAACGACCCGTTCAGGCCATCCGCGTAATTCATCACATCCCTGGAGTAATTCTTCCTCATAATGAGTAATCCTGAAAAACCACTGCTCAAGTTTCTTTTGTACAACTGTCGTTTCGCAGCGCCAGCACTTTTCATCAATCACCTGTTCATTTGCAAGAACTGTAGCACATGCAGGACACCAGTTCACAGGCGAATATTTCCTGTACGCAAGGCCTTTTTTAAACATCTTCAGGAAAAACCACTGGTTCCATTTATAATATTCCGGGGTACTGGTTGACACCTCACGTCCCCAGTCGTAACTCAGTCCCATTCGATTCAGCTGCTTCTTCATATGCTCGATATTCCTATTTGTCCATTCCGCAGGATGGATGCCGTGTTTAATAGCCGCATTCTCAGCAGGAAGCCCAAATGCATCCCATCCCATTGGATGAAGAACGTTATACCCGCACAGCCTCTTATATCGCGCTATGACATCTCCGATGGCATAATTCCGGACATGACCCATGTGAATTTCTCCTGATGGATATGGAAACATTTCAAGACAGTAGAATTTCTTCCGGGAAGGATCAGTTTCTGTTTTAAAAAGACCCCTGTCACTCCAGTATGTCTGCCACTTCAATTCAACTGCTTGAGGATCGTATTTCTGTTCCAAACACCATACCTCCTGTAATCGATACAAACCGGGCACTATAAAACGGTATTATAGCTAAAAACCACTCCGGAATGCTTCTATCAGATCGGACAGAACGAGGAAATGAAAATAATAGTATACGGATTGCATTAAATGCCTTTTCAAGATATAATCATGCTATCTTAATAACACTATAATCTGTTACTTTTTTTCTTTACCTACATGCAACCAAAGACATGACAGTGAGTCTGTCTTTGCAGGTTGCTCACGTGATGTCTATGGGAAAAACAGCAGGAATAATTATCATCGGAGACGAGATCCTTTCCGGAAAGATCCATGAAAACAACTCATTCTTTATGGCAAAAGAGCTGTGGTTGCATGGGATACAGGTACGCCGCATATGCATCATACCCGATTCCGTTGATGAAATTGCCCATGAAGTCAAAACATTTTCTGAGACATTTGATTATGTCTTCACTTCCGGCGGTATCGGTCCAACGCATGATGATGTTACCATAGAAGGTATTTCCAAAGCCTTCAATGTAAAACCAGTCATCCATGTAACGCTCAGGAAAATTCTTGAGGAAAGGCATTCTGTACCTACACCTGAACAGCTCAAAATGGCGGAGGTTCCAGAAGGAGCAGAACTCGTCAATGATGGAACACTTGCTTTCCCTTTGATAAAATTTAAAAACATCTTCATTTTTCCTGGTATCCCTGAATTTCTTAGGAAAAAATTCGCAACGATTGTGAATTTATTTCATGAGCCGACACTATCCATAAAAAGGGTTTATGTGAACGAAAATGAATCGACTATAGCCGCAATCCTCAATGAGATATTGCAGAGCTTGACCGACATAAAAATAGGTTCATATCCCGTGGTCGATAACAGAGACTATCAGGTGATGATAACCATGGAATCTCTCCGGAAGGAACCCCTCGAGTCCGCAGTCCGTATGCTCCTGGAAAAACTACCAAAAGACAAAATTTTTCAGATAGAAGATTGATTGCTACCCGACCACCGGGGAAAAAGGAGCCTGGACTTGAGAGCCTTCTCCGAGGCTGAACTGCAGGGTACTCCACTGTTTGCAATGTGCACATCTCCCCGACCATTCCGAAGAAGTAGACCCGCAGTTACTGCAGCGATAAGAGACGATGAAGGGAGGTTTATGGATATCGAGTGCCTTCTTGAATTCAGATACCGCCCTGTCCATCTGGTTTCTTTTCATGTAGAGGTTCCCCATCAACTGATGAAGTTCCGGATAGACTGCGCCTCCTGTATCAATAGATGAGAGTATTTCAAAGGCATCATCTATCATCTCCAGCCTGTAATATAATTTCCCCAGGAAAAACCGTAAAACAGGATCATGTGGGTTCTTTGACAGGCTATTTTTGTAAGTCCTTATAAGCCGAGCCGGTTCCCCGACATTGATGAGTAAATCCTCTAATCTTGAGAGGATGATCATGGAAGATACATTTTCATAGCTCTTTTCAAGGAGATTAATTGCCTCCTCAGTCTCGCCCTCACGGAGCAGAACCTCTGCGAGCCCCAGGAGAGCAGGGATAAAATCCTTTTCTAACCTTAACACCGTCCTGAATGCCTTTTTTGCCTTTTCAAGCTCTCCGTTTTCAAGGCTGTGCCTGCCATATTCATACTTGTAACCGACAAGATTTTGCCGCTCCCGATTTTTATCCTTTTCCGCCCGTTCATTTTTTAAGATCGCTTTCTGAACGAGGACAATCTCATCCCATTTATCCAGCTTTTCAAGTATATCCCGTTTCTTATAAAGGGCTGTAAGATTTCCGTCATCTGTGTCAAGTACTTCCTCCACATATCTCAGGGCATCCGACCACCTTCCGGTTTTTTCCATGAGTCGCTCTAATGCAAAGAGTGCATCAAAATTCTTCGGATTCATTTCCCGTGCCTTTTGATAATATTCCCGTGCCTTCTGGAAATCCTCTTCGGTCAGTGCAATATCTCCAAGTTTGAGCAATGAATTAATGTGTTCCGGTTCTTCTGCAAGAATATCCTGAAGCACAGCTTTTGCTTCATCCATGTTATGGTGGGCATAGAGATTATTTAAGGCCTTTGAAAACAATTCCTGAACCTTTGCCTCCCTCTTTTGTCTCTTCTGATATTGCCATCTGTCAACGTACCGCTTGGTATCCCTCACGACAACAAAGATAAAACTCGTGAAAACGCCTATCGCACCCGACAATAAAATGAGAACAATAGTATGGGTTTCATATGTCAGATTAACCGGCCAAGGTATCTTTACGGTCGTAGTCACATCATGATTTGCGATAAAAAACACAGCCAAAACAAAGAGAAACAAGACTATTATGATTAATGTCGCCTTACCCATTAGCTTTCCTCTTGTAACAGCACCCGTTTGGCGTCAATCCAGAGTTTCTCAAGCTCATAAAACTTCCTTGTTTCTTCCTCAAAGATATGGACCATGACATCCCCAAAGTCCATAAGTACCCAGTGACTATATGGCAATCCTTCAATACTGCGAGGACTTACCTGTGCCTTGTCAAATGTCTCTCTGATCTGTTCTGTGATTGCTTTGACCTGCGTCGTGCTCTCTCCCGAGCAGATGACAAAGTAGTCTGTTATGGTAGTCAGGTTTATCAAATCAAGGATAAGAATTTCCTTTGCCTTCTTATCCTGGGCTGCCCTTGCTGCTTCAAAGGCCTTGTCTTTACTTCCTAAAGGTCATCCCTCCCTTCTGTTCCCTACGTCTTATCTTCTGTCCCGCACGCCCTGATAAAGCTTATTAGCAATTATATAGGATTCTACAGATGCTGGCAACAGGTATTTTATACTCCTCTTATGCCCTAAATGGTTCCTTATCGCATGAGATGAGATGCTTATTGGAGTAACCCCCAGAAGGATTACCATGATATGTCCATATAGTCTGGCAGCATATGAATCAAGTTCTCCATGATCGAGTTTTTTCAAGACGCTCTTCTTCATTTTGACAATGGGTGATGTCCTCAGATCGGTGAAATGAAGTCCCGGTCGCGAGATAATAATAAAATGAGTGAGTGCCGGAAGCTCTTCATGGTGCCACCACTTCGGTATTTCGAGAAAGGCATCGATACCTAGAATAAAGAAAAGGTCTCTTTCAGGAAGAGACCTTTTCAATTCCTTGAGTGTCTTAACCGTATATGACTTCCCTATTTGCCTGCACTCTATGTCAGAAAGTTCGAAATGAGTATTTTCCGCAAGAGCACGTCTTGTCATTTCATACCTGTGTTTCACGTCTGCAATGTTTCTTCTCTTGAGCGGAGGTCTGCCTGATGGAATAAAGAGGATCTTGTCTAAAGCAGCTTTTTCCCTTACTTCCTCAGCTGCCCTCAGATGTCCGTAATGTATGGGATTGAATGTCCCGCCAAAGATCCCGACTTTCATAGGCTATAAAATTCCCTTCTCATGCTTTTCTAAAGATAATTAAAGGTCGCATAATTGAATGCACATTTAGCAGGAAAATCTCCCCCCGCCGCTCTTTTCTGAATCCCGAAAGCTTTCGGGACCTTTGGCAAAGGGAGGTGAGGAGGGATTTTCTGATAATCATGTATATTCTGTTTTGAGACTGTTAATGTTAATGTATAGCAGGGATTGCCTTATTACTCCAACTATACCCGTAATTGCCCGTTCCCCAACACAATAAATTTCGTGCACGTTAACTCCTCAAGCCCCATGGGTCCCCGTGCATGGATCTTATCGGTGGATATCCCTATTTCTGCTCCGAGTCCAAACTGGAATCCGTCATTCAGTCTCGTTGAAGCATTCACAAAGACAGCCGATGAATCAACTTCCTTCAGAAAACGCAGGGCTTTATCATAGTCATTGGTCACAATTGCATCGGAATGCGCAGAGCTATACTGTGCAATGTGTGCCATTGCATCATCTATATCCTTCACAACCTTCACGTTGAGTATCAAGTCAAGATATTCCCTGTAAAAATCCTCTTCCACAACCTTCTCGATTGATGAATCAAACTTCAGGGTTGCAGGGCATCCCTTCAATATCACCCCAGCCTTTTTAAACCTTTTTACCATCCTGGGCAGAAATACCTTTGCAATCTTTATATCAACAAGCATCGTCTCCATTGCATTACAGGTTCCCGGCCGATGAACCTTTGCATTGAAACAAATCTCTTCTGCCATCTCTCTGTCAGCATCCCCGTCAACAAAGACATGACAGACCCCCTTGTAGTGTTTGAGTACCGGGATACGGGAATTTTCGGTAACCGCACGAATGAGCGCCTCACCCCCTCTCGGAATGACCAGATCAACAATACCCTCGAGTTTGAGCATCTCCATGACAGCCGCACGGTCGGGTATATCAAGAAATGTCACAGCACCTTCATGAAGACCATATTTTTTAGAAACATCTCTTAATACCCTGACAATCTCCCTGTTGGAGTTGATAGCCTCTGACCCCCCCCGGAGCAAAACCGCATTTCCGGCCTTAAGACAGAGCCCTGCCGCATCCGCTGTAACATTTGGCCTTGATTCATAGACAATCCCGATAACCCCTATGGGGACGCGCATCCTGCCGACCGTCATACCATTTGGTCTCCGCCACATCTTTATGATTTCACCGACAGGATCAGGGAGAGCTGCGACTTCTCTCATGCCCTGTGCCATTTCGCTTATGCGCTTCTCATTCAATGTTAATCTGTCTATCAATGCCTTCGAAAGGCCTTTTTTTTGAGCAAACCTTATATCTTTCCTGTTTTCGGCTATGAGCTTCTTCGCCCCTTTCTGTAAGGCTTCAGCCATTTTTACGAGTACCGTATTTTTCTGCTCTGATGACGATTTCAAAAGCACCCGTGCCCCCTCTTTTGCTTCCTGAGCTTTGCATAGAACAAATGATCTCATATTCATAAAACCCTCCCTTACATGACCGGAAAAGAATCTTGGAAATAGAATATGCGGAATAATAAAGTTACTGTTTGTATGGGTAAAGTCTCTCTTGAGATAATCATCCCTCTCTCTATACTTACTAACTATACCACAGATTGACTTACTCTTGTCCTGCTTTTAAAATGTCACATGGCACAAATTAAGATCCTCCCACCTGATTTACAGAACAAGATTGCAGCAGGTGAAGTTATCGAGAGACCGGCCTCTGTTGTCAAGGAATTGATAGAAAATGCTCTTGATGCAGAGAGCACAGACATCAGAATAGACATCCTCTACGGCGGCAAACGGCTCATACGGGTCTTAGACAACGGTATTGGTATGGATAGAGAAGATGCCCTTCTCTGTTTTAAGAAATACGCAACGAGTAAACTCTCCAGCGAGGATGACCTCTTCAATATTAAGACCATGGGGTTCCGGGGCGAGGCCCTTTCGTCTATAGCAGCTGTTTCAAAAATGAAACTGGTAACAGGCCGGAGGGGCTCCTCTTCCGGAGTATCAGTGGAAATAATCGGCGGCGAGATAAAAGAGATAAAGGATTCGCCATTCTTCGGTACATCCGTCGAGATAAGAGATTTATTCTTTAACACCCCGGCTAGAAAAAAATTCCTCAAGACCGCTACCACGGAAACGTTCCATATACTCGATGCGGTTACGCAAGAGGCTCTTTCACACTGGGACACGGGCTTTCGGCTTACTTCCGATAATAAGGAGACACTGGTCCTCCCCTTATCTGCCGACCATAAAGAACGTATCGTGCGGATCTACGGAGATGAGCTTCGTGGCAGTCTCATGGAAGTGACGCATGAAAAAGGAGGGATAGCCTTAACATCCTATGTTTCAAAAGGGATGAACTTCAGGGATAGAAAATCGCAGCAATATATTTTTATCAATACGAGACCTGTCAAAGATCGCTCACTTTCACACGCCGTCTATAAAGCGTATGAAGGAATTCTTCCGGATAACAAGCATCCTCTGTTCTTCCTCTTTCTAACCATTGACCCGCGAAAAGTTGATTTTAATGTCCATCCGACAAAACGGGAGGTCAGATTTGAAGATAAAGAATCCATCTATCATTTTATTTACTCTTCCATAAAAAAAGCAGTAAAAGACGAGCGGAGTAAATATGCAAAACAATTTACAGAAATACCCGTTTTTACATCATTCACTCACCATGATACCCGTGATAGTGCCCGACCCGTTCAGGAATTAATGGCCGTAGCCGAGCCCTTGGAATTCCCCTACAATGCCCATATGCCTTTCCTGTATCTTGGTGAGACCTTTATTGCGATCGCAGGGAAAGGCGGCCTTACGCTTATTGATTATCACGCGGCCCATGAAAGAATTCTTTATGAAAAGCTCCTGAAATCAACACGCCTTCATGCTCACCAGCTCCTGTTTCCAAGACAGGTAAGACTTTCTCATAAAGACTATGCGGTTATCCTCGAACATACCGAGATACTCAAAGATTTCGGCATGGATATTGAAGATTTTGGTCATGCGACGCTCGTTGTCAGGTCACTGCCAGATGTGCTCGAAGATTCAGATATAACGGGGATACTCTCTGATGTAGCCTCTTGTCTCCTTGAAGGCATCCGTCCTGATAAATCTCTCAGGGAGACCCTCGCAGCAAAGATTGCATGCCACAGTTCAGTACGTGGCAAAACCATATTGCATCAGGAAGAAATTACGAACCTCATAACCAGGCTTGGACAAGCTGACCACCCTGACCAATGCCCCCATGGAAGACCCACGAGAATCTTCCTCTCCCTCGATGATCTCAAGAAAATGTTCAAGCGCACATGAGGACGGTTCTCATCCTTCTCGGTCCAACAGGCGTCGGCAAGACAGACGTGTCAATCCTTCTCGCAAAAGCACTGGATACCGAGATAATCAGCGCTGATTCGATGCAGATTTACAGGCACATGGATATCGGAACTGCCAAGCCAACACCAGAGCAGAGAGCAGAAGTCAAACACCACATGATTGATATTATTGACCCATGGGAATCCTTTAGCACAGGTCAATACATTGCAGCTGTCATGCCGCTTATTGAAGGACTTATCAGGAAAGGCAAGATCCCAATCGTGGTCGGGGGGACAGGCCTGTATATCAAAGCCATGACAAGGGGCATCTTCGGCGGCCCTTCGGCCGACTGGTCGCTCCGTGAAGAACTCCGTGCACTGGAGGAAGAGGAGCCCGGCATTCTCTACAGTCACCTTACATCATTAGATCCCGAGGCCGTACAGAAGATAACCTTACATGACACGAGAAGGATTATCAGGGCACTGGAAGTCTGTTTAAAAAGCAACCGCCCTGTCTCAGAAATGAAGCAAAGGCTTACCAAACCCCTTCCGTATGACTTTCTGAAGATCGGCCTTTCAAGAGACAGGAGCGAGCTTTACAGAATCATCGAAAACCGGGTTGACTATATGGTCGCTCATGGGTTAGTCGGTGAGGTTGAGAGAGTAACGGACATGATACGGGAAGCAGCGCCTCATAACCAGCCTCCAACTATACCACTCCCCTCAATGCAGGCTATCGGCTATAAAGAGTTCACACGGTATCTCTCCGGAGAGATGGGCATGGAAGAGGCCATAAGACTTGTCAAGAAAAGTTCAAAGAGATACGCAAAGAGGCAGTTTACCTGGTTCAGGAAAGAAGAATGTGTCCACTGGGTCGATATAACCGGCATCTTTGACGGTCACGCGGCTTTTGGTCAAGTAAACCGGAATCTCCGGCATTTCCTGGCGTAAGGCGAAGAGGGCCGTGCAGCTTGCAATATTATAAAGAATACTTTATGTTAAAAACAAAAGGCAACAGAAGGAGTTCAGCATATGACGAAGGGGCAGAAAGGCCTTAATCTGCAAGATACTTTCCTTAACCAGCTCAGGAAAGAAAAGATACCTGTTATTATCTATCTCATGAATGGAGTAAGGTTAAAGGGTATAATAAAAGGATTTGATAATTTTGTTATACTCTTGAAAGAACATATGCTATCACTCATCTACAAGCATTCAGTATCGACGATAGTACCCGAGAAGGAGATTGAGATTAAACTTGAAGATCAGTAATAAACCGAAGAACCCGGTCCCCACTGTTGACCTTATCATAGAATACAACGAAGGCATTATCTTAATAAAAAGGAAAAATCCACCATATGGATGGGCTTTGCCGGGGGGGTTTGTCGACTATGGAGAGACACTTGAATCTGCTGCACGGCGAGAGGCAAAGGAGGAAACAGGACTTGATGTTGAACTCATCAGGCAGTTTCATGCATACTCTGACCCGGCGAGAGACCCCCGGCATCATACGGTAACAATTGTTTTTCTTGCAAAATCGACAGGGAAACCGAAAGCCGGAGACGACGCAAAAGAAATAGGTATATTTTCGGAAAACACCTTGCCGGATAAGATAGCTTTTGACCACAGAGATATCCTTACGGATTATTTTTCAGGGAGGTTTTAGTTTATGATCAAGGCAATGCGGAAACATGCAAAGTATTTCTATTTTCTCTTTTTTATCGTTATCCTCTCGTTCATTTTTTGGGGGATAGGAGGAGTCGACGACGATGCAGGACAACGCCAGGTTTTAGCAGAAGTCGGTAAACATAAAATATATGCTCAAGAGTTCTGGAGAACATATGAGAGAACCTCCCGTTTTTACAGAGAGATTTACAAGGACAACTTTGAAGAAATGATGGAACAGATGAACCTTAAAGAAAAAATCCTCGACTCAATGGTCGACCAACAGGTGCTGCTCATCAGTGCCCAGGAAATGGGCATTCAAATCAGTGACGAGGAACTCAGTGATGCCATAACAACAGAACCCATGTTTCAGAAAGACGGGGCCTTCAATAATGAAATATACCTTAAAAGACTCCAGCTGAACAGATTGACTCCAGAAGCATATGAGAACATGAAGCGTCAGGAACTGACAGTTGAGAAGGTGAGACGTCTCATTGAGCTGTCTGTTGATACTTCGGGAATCGATGACAAGATGCAGATATCAGGGGATGAACAAATAGTAAATATGCTGAAACAACAGATGCTCAATGACAGGAAAGAGAAGGTTGTGAAGTCCTTTATCGAGGGAGTCAAGAAAAATATAAAAGTTGTTGTTCACAAAGATCTTATTGCCTGACAATTATAGAAGGCTCTCCTTCGTTTAGTAGCTTGAAAACCTCAAAATTTTTATAGTAGCATAAAGAGTTTATGCCGAAGTGGTGGAACCTGGTAGACACGCACGTTTGAGGGGCGTGTGGGGTAACCCGTGCGGGTTCAAATCCCGCCTTCGGCACCATTAAGCCGAAAAATGCATTTACCGGAGGCACGGTTGACTGAAAAGTATTTTGTCCCGACGTAAGTCGGGTTTGAAATCAAAAGACTTTGAAGGCGACTGTGCCTCCGGTTTATCAATCAATTGCATTTTTAGGGTTAACAAGTTTTCTCATGGTAAGTATTGTAAGAAAATTTTTCGATAGGCATATTAAGCCGGCTTCTGATACGCCAGACAGGGGTTTCGACCATGCTCTTCAGATTGCTACCGCAGCTCTGCTTCTCGAAATGATGAGGGCTGATTCGGCAATCAGCGCCCGGGAACTAAAAACAGTTACAGAAGCGCTGCGGTCTAAGTTCAACCTTACCGAGGATGAAACAGATTCACTCTTAAAGCTCGCTGAGGATAAAGTCTGGAAATCTACAGGCTATTACGAATTCACCTCGCTCATCAATAAAGGATTCACCTATGAACAAAAACTCAAGGTAATAGAGCATCTGTGGGAAGTCGCGTTCGCCGATACAGAGATTGATAAATACGAGGAACATATGGTTCGCAAGATAGCTGACCTTATTTATGTCGAACACAAGGACTTCATCAACGCAAAACTCAAGGTAAGGGATAAAACACTCTCTTCATAAATCCTTATATCTCATCGTACTTCTCGGCTCATGTTCTGCTCTTACTGTAGGCTATACCGCGGGCCGCCTCCGCCCTCCGGGAGATTCCACACAATATTTTGAAAGGGACATTTCACATCGCAGGTTTTACAGTGCATACAATTACTGAAGTTCACTTTTATTTTATTATCTCCCAGTTCATAGACGCTGGCAGGGCAGAACACTGTGCAGGGTGCTTTATAATCTGAAACACACTTTTTGCATACATCGTCGTTTTTCAAGCGGATATGGCTTTGCTGTTTTTCGTCATGCTTTGTGCCTGATAAATAAACATCCGTTAATTTGCTGACGGTAATTTTGTCGTCTTCTTTCGGCAGTGGTTCCGGCAATCTCTTGCCGTAAAAATGCTTCATGTCTTCGGTTGTCGAGTAATCGGGTTTTGTCTGAAGATCACCTGTCGGTGCAGCACCGCCGGTGAGAATCTGAAATCCGAGAAGCAGCCCCCCAGGAAAAGGAATCCCCCTGGCAACTGCAGGAGTGAAATTGCGGCTTTTCCTGAGATCAGAGTATATCCAGCTGTTTTTCAATTTTTCTTCATATTTTTCCAATTGGGTTGCAGAGAAATCACCGGTCTTGAACGCTTCAAAGAGAACTTCAGCCGCGAGCATTCCCGATTTTATTGCAGTATGGATTCCCTTCAGCTTTTGTGAATCGACAAGGTTTGCAGCATCTCCGGTTATCATAACGCCATCGGAGGTGAGTTTCGGAATCGAGAAATATCCGCCGCAGGGAAGCGTCCGGGCGCCGTAATGCGTGGGTGTTCCATCTTTAATGATACGAAAAATAAACGGATGCTGTTTATATTTTTGAAGTTCCTTGTGCGGATCGAACTGGGGGTCTCCGGAACTGAGATGAGCGATAAGCCCGATGACAACCCTCGTTTCGGAAATACCATAGATAAATCCACCGCCGGAAAGTCCTTTCCGGAACGGGTATCCGAGTGTATGGATACATTCTCCTTTCCTGAGAGGATTACTTTTTAATTCATATATTTCTTTTACGCCAAGCTCATAGATGGACGGTGCCCTGCCTTTATCAAGATGCAGTTTTTCGATGACGCTTTTGCACAAAGTACCGTTGCTCCCCTCTCCCAACACAACGACCTTTGAGTTTAAAATATAACCTGGAGTTTCATATTCTCCATTCTCCTTAAGACGTTTGTCGTCCGTCCGGACGCCGATAACCCTGTCACCTTCATAGAAAATTTCAACTGCTGCTGTTCCTTCAAGCAACATCACGTTATTCTTTTCCGCAATCTTGGAAAGCCACCCGACAAATTTTGAAAGCGAAAGAATATAATTGCCTCGGTTATTCAGAAACGACGGAGTAAAAGGAACCTTCATATTTCCCTTTCTGGTGAGGAAATAAACGGATTCCGTGCTGACCTCTGCATCAATGGGGCAGCCGAGCTCCTTGTGGTCAGGCAATAGTTCCGAAAGCACATCGGGAATGAGCACTGCTCCGGAAATATTATGCGCGCCGAAATACGCGCCTTTTTCGAGAACAGCAATGTTGTCCTCTATATCTATTTTCTTGCCGTGCTGTTTTCCGTTTTCAATGTCTTCGTTATGTTTACGGATGAGGTTCGTCAGATGAATTGCACTGCTCAAATTGGCAGGCCCGCCACCGGCAAAGACAACATCGAATTCTATGGTTTCTCGTTCCATATTTGTCAACCTGAGCTATTATTTGTTATTGACGCTGAAAAGTCAAAGCCTGTTGAGAATAATTTTTCTGATATCGCACAGCTTACAATTTCCAAACCTGAGTAGAAATAAACCTGAATTCTTCAATACCAATCCCTGAAAAATAAGACGATGTCGACCCTAAGAAAGATGCCTGTTGTCTTGTTACGTATAGCTCTCTGTTACAAAGGCAGCACGGGGGTCTTCGCTGGATGCAACCTTTCTTATGAGAATCAGCAAAAAAAGCTTCTTAATAAATCGATTATGGTATTGACATAGGTATAATAGACAAGTATACTTAAAGTATGAAAACAGCCATATCTGTCCCAGATGATATTTTCGAAGAAGTTGATAAGTTAGCAAAGAACCAAAATTGGTCCAGAAGCAAAGTTTTTGTTGTTGCAGTCAAGCATTACTTAGTTAATCTGAAGTCTCAGAAACTTTTAACAGCACTTAATAAAGCTTACTCCGAACAAGAGTCTTCTGAAGAAAAATCATTCAGAAAGAAAAGCAAGAGACACTTTGCAAAAAGAATTGCGAAGGAAGCGTAGTTGAATATAAAGCAAGGTGATATATTCTGGATTGATTTTGGTGAACCTAAAGGGTCTTCTCCGGGCTACAGACATCCTTGTGTTGTTATCCAAAACAATTTATTCAATGAGAGCAAGATAGCCTCCGTTGTCGCATGTGCTTTAACGTCCAATCTGAAGATAGCAAAGGCACCAGGAAATGTGTTAATCAGGAAGGGGGAAGGCAATCTGACAAAAGATAGCGTTGTGAATATTTCTCAGATTGTAACAGTCGACAAAACAGATCTTATCGAAAAAATTGGGTCATTATCCGCTTTGAAGATTACAGATATTGTAAACGGAGTCAAGTTATTAATAGCACCCCGCGAAATATTTTGATTCAAACATGGCAATGCTTTCTTCTTGTTATAATAGACGCATGTCATATATACCAATAGGCAGTCCGGATCATTATGCATTAATAATCGTCTTTGCATCTACCCTGCGTTCCGTGAACAACCCTCAAGCAATTGAAAAAGAACGGGACCGAATCCGGTGAAAATTCTTCTCATTTATCCCTACTGCCTTGAAGACAGGCTTCACGCGGAGGATGTGCGTGTTGTGCCAATCGGCCTGTATTACATAGGGGCGCTCTTAAAGGAAAATAAATACGATGTCGAGATACTGAACTGGCACGATATCAACAAGACCCCTCACAAGATCGAGGAGACACTCAAAGAGAAAATGCCTGACGTGATTGGATTTTCCATTCTGCATGCCAACCGGTGGGGTGGCATCGAGATCGCCAAAATCGCGAAACAGATATTTCCGGAAATTAAAACAGTGTTCGGCGGAATTGGCGCGACCTTCTTATGGGAGCTTCTGCTGAAACACTTCAAGGAAATCGACTTCGCTGTTTTGGGAGAGGGAGAATTCAGCTTTCTGAACCTGATTAAATGTATAGAGAAGAAAAATTACGAGGGAATCAATGAGATCAAGGGAATTGCATTCCGAAAGGGGAAAAAGATTGTAAAGACAGGCTATGCTGAGGTGATTAAAGACCTTGACCTCTTGCCGATGCCGTCAAAATACTTTGGCTTTCAGCACGTTGCCTCTTCACGGGGCTGCCCTGCTAACTGCACCTTCTGTGGATCTCCTCGATTTTGGGGGCGTAAGGTAAGATTCCATTCCGCGGAATATTTCGTGGGTCAATTAGAGCAGCTCTATCGCAAGGGGATTACCTTCTTTTATGTCTCGGATGATACCTTCACTATGAGAAAAGACCGGGTGATCGAGATCTGTAAGAAGATCGTCGAAAGGGGTCTGAAGATTTCGTGGTTCGCCATTTCGCAGGTCAAATACGTCAACGAAGAAATGCTTTACTGGATGAGAAAGGCGGGCTGTATTCAGATCAGTTATGGTGTAGAAAGCGGCTCGGAAAAGATCAGGAAGGTGCTGAACAAGAATATCAAGACCGATGAGATCAAGAAGGCTTTTGCTTTGACAACTCAGCATGGTATCCTGGCCCGCGCCTATTTCATCTATGGTTCACCGGGAGAAACGCTGGAAACCATTCAGGAAACCATGGACTTAATCCACGAAATCAAGCCACTGTCGATAATCTTTTATATACTGGACATATTCCCTGGCACAGCGCTTTATAAAGATTTTCAGCGAAGAACGAACCTGGATGACGATATCTGGTTAAAGAGGATCGAAGACATCATGTACTTTGAGTCTGATCAACTGCTGTCCCAAGATAAGATCCTGGACTTCGGGCAAAAGCTCAGATCATACTATTACCGCCATCTTCCTGAGTTTGCAGATGATGTCCAGCTCGTTGATAAGGAAGACTTGTACGAAAGCCATGCAGATTTTCTCTCGCGGTTAGCCATGACCTTTACTCACGGGGATTACTCATCAATCGAGACTATGGCTGGGAAAGAGGACGTTGCTCAACGGCTCTACGAAAGATCCCTGATCTACTATCCTCATGTGAGGGCTTATCTCGGGTTAGGGATTATCAAACAAAAGCAAAGGGACCACGTGGGAGCTCTGCGGATACTCTCCGAGGGAATGAAACAATTCCCCGGGAACGAATCCTTAGTCATGTGTACTGCCGTAAGTCATATAAACTTAGGGCGCTATGAGGAAGCGTTGTTATGCTTTCGCAACCTGCCTGATTCACGGGAATCATTGCAGTATGCTGCTGCGTGCTATCGCGCACTCGGCGATTCTGAAAAAGAGTTATCAGTACTGGCAAGACTGGGAAGTCTATCTCCTCTTCCGTAGGAACTCCCTCGGTTTTCCGGCACCCCTGTGGGGACCGACACGACCATCTTCCTCCAAAAGTTCCATAATCCGTGCTGCCCTGTTATATCCTATTTTGAGTCTCCGTTGTATAGAGGATATTGATACCTCACCGCTTGATTCCCCAAATTCAACAGCCTTCAGGTAGAGCTCGTCTCTTTCATCTGCCCGAACTGCTTCCGTTTCAATAATATCCTGAATGTTTTCCAAAAGTGAATAATCAGGCCTTTCCTGCGATTGAATGAACTCAGTCACTCTCCGTGTTTCATCTTCTGTAATGAGTGCACCGTGGATTCTCGTGATCCTCGCACCAGGAAGCAACAACAGCATGTCACCTTTACCAAGGAGCGTCTCAGCGCCTTGTGAATCAAGGATTGTCCTTGAGTCTATCTTTGAAGATACCTGGAATGATATCCGTGCGGGGAAGTTTGCCTTGATGATGCCGGTAATGACATCGACAGACGGTCTCTGCGTTGCAAGAATAAGGTGTATCCCTGAAGCCCTCCCCATCTGTGCGAGCCGTGCAATTGAATCCTCAACATCGCTCGCTGCAGTAAACATGAGATCGGCAAGTTCGTCAATAATGACAACTATATAGGGGAGTTTCTCTTCGTCAATTACCTTGAGGTTGTAATTCTCAATATTTCTGGCAGCCCGTTCAGCGAGTACCCTGTATCTCCGCTCCATTTCCATAACCATCTTCTTCAATGCCTCTGCAGCTTCCTTGGGATTTGTGATGACCGGTGAGATAAGATGGGGTATTTCCTCATATGCTGAAAGTTCGAGCAGCTTAGGGTCAATCATCAACATCTTGACCTCTGCCGGCGTTGCCTTATAGAGGATGCTCATCACCATTGCATTTATTGATATACTTTTGCCCGATCCTGTTGCTCCTGCAACAAGGAGGTGGGGCATCCTGAGCAAATCCGTTACGACAGGTTTTCCCGATATATCCTTGCCAAGCCCAAGCGTCAGCTTTGATTTGCTCTTGATAAACTTATCTGAGGAGAGTATCTCTCTCAAGAATACACTCTCTCTCTTCATGTTGGGAATCTCTATCCCTATGGATGATGTACCGGGTAACGTAGACATCCTTATGCTCTGTGCCTTCACCGCAAGGGCGAGGTCATCGGAAAGGGATACAACCCGGTTTATCTTTACACCCGAGGCAGGTTCAAACTCAAATGTTGTCACCACCGGACCGGGACTCGCCTTTGTAACCTTTCCTGCAACACCAAACTCACCGAGCTTGTCCTCAATAAGCTTTGACTCTTCAAGGAGCTCATCCTTCGAACGTTTCACTGACTGTGTGCTCGATGCATTCAAGAGGTCAAGAGAAGGAAGCTCATAACTCCCTATCTTTTGAGGCTTCACAGCCTGATATTCACGAATAACCTCTTTATGTTCCTCTTGCTCCTGTGTCACAACAAGACCACTGTCCTTTCTTTCCTCTGTTTCAACCAGAGGGGTCTCATCAATGGTCTGCCGTTCTCTTCCTGCCTTTGTTTTCTTTTTAAATGCAAGCGCAGTGACTGATACGGGACTTATCAGGATTACAGAGGAAAAGAACAGTGCGAGCGAAAACATATACGCTCCGGGGAGTGACACAAGCGCTTTTGTGAGATTTTCAACTCCTCTGCCGAGAAGGCCTCCGATTCCGTCAGGGAATTGTGCTACCGTTATATCAAAGGTATACGACAAAAGCGAAAAGATCAAAGAACACGATATAACAAACAAAATGCTCCCAACCACATAGATTCTATGCCCTTCCTTTCCCAGTATTCGTCTCAATCCAAAGGCAAACAGGAGAAGAGGAATAAGAAAAGCAGCAATTCCTAACAGGACAATCATCCAGCCGGAAATATGTGCACCGATAATTCCACCGAGATTCCGGATGGGTTCAGGAGGGTCTGTGGTCCGCAGAAAAAGAACAGGATCTCTTAAATTGTGTGTAACAAGGCTCATGAAAAGATAGAGGCTCCCCATGACGGAGACAACTCCGATGACGACCTGCATTTTGCGTTTTATGCCTTCAGCCATATCCCTGTTATTATAATAGCAGAAAGTACAAATCTGTAATAAACAAAGAGATTCAACGGATACTTTTTCAGAAAGCTGAGGAGAAACTTAATCGCAATAAAACCTGTGATGAAGGCGGATATGATGCCCACAGAAAAGATTTCAAAATCATAATCTATGCGGTCGTCGAGAGCCTTTTTAAGGTGCAGGAGCGTAGCGCCGGCAATAATCGGCGTTGCAAGGAGGAATGAGAACCGCGCGGCTGCTTCTCTTTCAAATCCCCTGAAAAGCCCAGCTGAAATTGTAATGCCGGACCGGGATACGCCTGGAATGATTGCAAGCGCCTGTGCAATGCCTATGATAATCGCGTCTTTGAACCCTGTTTCCTGCAACTCCCTGTGCTTGTATACCTTTTCTGATATGAGCATGACCACTCCTACGGCAACCAGCATGACACTGATCAGGAGCGGTTCTCTCAGGCTCTGCTCTATGATATCGTTCAGAAAGAAACCGGCTAAGCCTGCCGGTATCGATGCGAAAATAATTATGCCAAGTAATCTCTGCCTTCTCAGGGCAAGATCTATCCAGTCTCTCCAGAAACAGAAAACAAGCGCAGCCAGCGTTCCTGCATGAAGGGCAATATCAAACGTCAGCGTGTCTACCTGGCCGCTCCAATTAAAGAACCAAGGGAATAATATCAAATGTGCTGTGCTGCTGACAGGAATGAATTCGGTCAAACCCTGAACGATACCAAGTACGAGAGCCACTATCATTGCTTGATTATACCAGATTGAAGTCTCCTCGCTGCAAGACAGGCTTTCTAAAGGGGGAAAAATTTATTTTACTATTTTAGAATTTTAGAAACTTCCTCTTCTTATAAATGAACAGCTTGATGCACTAAACCTCAAAGACTATCGGCATGATCATGGGCCTTCGATCCATGGTATTTCTGAGGTATTTCTTTAAGGTATTTCTCATCTTTGCCTTGAGCAGAGAAGAATCAGATATCAGTTCCCGGTCAAGTCCTTTTATCGTATCAGCCAGAAGTCCTCTTACGTTATTAATTACCTCCTGAGAAGCGTCCTCAAATACAAAACCCCTCGATATGATATCAGGACCCGAGACGATATTCCCCGTCAGTTTTTCTATACCCAAAAGGATGAGGACGATTCCATCATGTGCGAGTCTCATACGATCGCGGAGGACCATCTCCTCAACATCCCCGATACCCTTGCCATCGATGAATATCCTGCCGGAAGGTACCGTTCCGTTCCTGCGTGCTCCGCTATCGGAGATCTCAAGGACGTCCCCGTTTTTCATAATGAATATATTTTCTTTTGGGATTCCAAGTTTTCTGCCGAGGGATGAATGATAGACCAGATGTCTGTATTCTCCATGGACAGGCATGAAGTATTTCGGTCTGACAAGGTTAAGCATGAGCTTCAGCTCTTCTTTCGACGCGTGTCCTGAAACATGCACCTCTGATACCTTTTCGTACACCACATCAGCTCCTTGCCTGAAGAGATGGTTAATAATCCTGCCGATAGACCGTTCATTCCCCGGGATCATCTTAGCTGACAGGATGACGGTATCGCCCTCCTTGATCTTGATATCCTTGTGTTCGTCTGTCGCGATCCTTGACAGCACGCTCATCGGCTCTCCCTGGCTTCCTGTTGTTATAATGACTGCTTCATCATCCCGGAGCTTTTTGAGATCCTCGATTCTGAGCCAGGTATTTTCCGGTATGCTCAGATAACCGAGATCGAGTGCAATCTGGGCATTCGATACGATGCTTTTCCCACAGAGGATAACCTTTCTCTGGTATTGCACGGCAACATCGATTGCCTGCTGAATTCTATGGATGTTCGATGCAAATGTTGCAATAATAATCCTGCCTCTCGCCTGTGAAAAGATGTCCACAAAAGCGCGCCGCACCTCTTTTTCTGAATAGGTAAACCCGCCATTTTCAGCATTCGTGCTGTCTGACAGGAAAAGGAGCGTGCCTTCTTCTCCGTATTGAGAAAATTTATGGAAATCCATAAGCTGTCCGTCCACAGGGGTTGGATCGAGCTTGAAGTCACCTGTATGGACAACGAGACCTTGTGGTGTCCTTATACCGAGTCCAACACCATCAACTATGCTGTGCGTGACCCTCACGAATTCAATCGAAAAAACACCAAGGGTTACCATGTCCCTCGGTCTCACTGAAATAAGCTCGGCTTTTTCAAGGTTATGTTCACGAAGTTTTTCCTTCACAAGCCCGAGCGTCAGAGCAGTTCCATACACAGGGATATTGAATTCCTTAAGCAGAAAAGGAAGAGCCCCTGTGTGATCCTCATGCCCGTGGGTAAGTATAATGCCTTTAATCTTCTCTCTATTATCAAGCAAATAAGAGAATGACGGTATAACAAAATCGACACCGAGCATATCTTCTTCAGGGAACATGAGACCGGCGTCTATAATGATTATGTCATCTCCGTACTGAAGGACGGTCATGTTGAGACCGATTTCCTCGACTCCTCCAAGAGGGATTACAGACAGTATGTTTTCCATTACTACCTCATTATATTAGAACCTTTTCTCCCTCATCGTGTCCCCGTGATTACTTTTTCATAAAGCATCAAGGGCGTGTATGCCCGTGCTGATGACTGAGGGAGAGGAATCCATCTTTTATTATCGTTATGGCGTGTAGCGATGTTAATTTTTCTTCAGAACAGTTTTCTTGTTCTGGTTCCACCATTTCTGCCATTTTTCATGATCCTGGCCAAAATCTTTTTCGGTTATCTTTTGAAGGGCATTTGCAAATGATTCCCGAACCGTCTCTTCATTCTCTTTGAGACCTGTTATAAGCGGGTCGACTGCTCTGGGATTTTTCTTGTTCCCTAATTCCTCTGCTGCAGCGATACGTACTCCTAAATCTTCGTGTTTCAATGCAGAAAGGAGTGCCTCGAATGCCCGCGGGTCATTTACCTTTCCCAGTGTCCATATTGAGCTCATTCTGAGGTCCCGATATTTGCTATCAAGATTTTGAATCAGTCTTTCAACCTGATCAATTTCGGTATGTGCACTAGAGAGGGAAAACAAAAAAAAGAATATGCAGATTAAAAATTTAAGTACTGTGCGTTTTTCTATAAACATACAATCTCTCTGTTGACCTTATTATAGCAGAACAGGAAGCCATTTATAAATGAACATCACATAAAAGTTGGTGCCAGAGATGCACTGCCGACTATCATCAAAAGGCTGATGAACCTGTCAAAAAGCTTTCTTACGCCGGCTGGATGCCTGATTGCACATAAGAGAAATGGTATCATGTCCTCGGGTGTCTTTTCCTATAATCACTCGGCTTTTCTTTCAGCCCTTTTTCCCGCCATATGCCGAGTCTCATTTCCCTCGCCTCTTTCTGTGCCTGCCGCAACTCATTCGTATACCGCACATTCGGCGTTACCGTATAGAGGACTGCATATCCGCTCTTTACCATCAAGAGATTAATCATTTCACCATTTTCCGTCCGAACATAAGCAAGAAGGCGTCCATACCTGTCTCTCTGAACAACATCAAATTCCAACTTTACCTTCCGGCCTGAAGCATCTACTAAATTTTCAAGGTATTTCTTCGCCCTCTTTCCCCATGGCCTCTGACCCAACTCAGGAGCATCTATACCAACAAGCCTGACCTTCTCTTTTTTACCCTGCATTATCACACTGATTGTGTCACCGTCATGAACGCTTATAACCGGCACACTTGCTTCATTACTGTGTTGTCCTAAAGGGAGATGTATGTCATGGATGAGATATATGACCGCCAGTAAAAAGAGGACCACTACGGTGATATATTTGATATTCCTCCTTCGCATAGTCCCTATTATATCTTTTCACTTTCAATTTTTGACGGTATAATGATATGTAAGATGTTAGAATGGCACGATGCGTTCACAGAACTCATGAAACTGCTCCTCGCTGCAATACTGGGGGGAGCAATTGGCCTCGAACGGGAATCACACGGACAGGCTGCCGGCATCAGAACCAATATCATAATTTGCGTTGGTGCCTGTCTCATGATGATGCTCTCGCTTCATATGGAAACACTCTACCGCCATCTCGATGCTGATTCCGTTGTACGCCTCGATCCGGGAAGAATCGCCTCATATGCCATTGCGAGTATGGGTTTCCTGGGGGCAGGAGCCATAATAAAAGGGAAAGGCTCTGTAAGAGGACTAACGACAGCTGCCGGCCTCTGGCTGGTAACCGGGGTCGGATTATCCGTCGGTGCAGGATATTTCTTCCCCGCGCTTGCCTGTACCTTTCTGAGTCTGATCTTCCTTTACGGTCTTCGTCGCATAACAAAAAGCGTCTTACCACGCGATATATATACAGTTCTTTCCCTGCAATTCCATGGCATACAAAATCCATTTGACCAGATCAAGAGGATCTTATACGAATACCCCGGCATTTCTATACAATTCGTCAATTTTAAACATGATATTACATCTCACACAATGACCTATCGCTTACGGCTTTTGAGCAAGGAAATCATTCATCGGGCAGAGATTTCGAACAGACTTTCAGAACTGAAAGGCCTGGAAAAAATCAGCTGGGAAGAGGGCATAGTGCCGTAACCATCACTGTCCTGTTTTGCTCCCTTTTTTCTTTGACTTTTCTATTATCAGTATCAATATCCCGGCCATCAGTAATGCTGCTGCCAGCAAAGCCCCGGCAACGAGGATATTATTGAATAAAGCCGGATTTATCAATAAAACGAATCCCAGACCGAGCATCATGAGCCCTGATATGAGTTTTAATACCTGACCTCGCCATTCTGTGAACTTCCTGCTCCCGAGCGTTATCGTGAAGACGAACACGATGCCAGCCAAGGGAATTACATATACGACGTTGTAGAAAAAGAGATACGAATAATATGAAAACTTCGGGAGATTGTGTAATGTCAAGATCCGCGTAAATACCATGGGAAAGCCAACGGTACAGAGCAATTCATATGCATTTGCTGCTATTGCCAGCACTATGGTCCCTATGAACATTGACGTGAGCGATGTTGCCTTCAGTAAACCTCTCATGCGTTCGAAGAGTTTTGGCTTTGCTTTTTCAGGGATAACAAGAGAAACCCCTTTCCTGAAAAAGAAAAAATCCTTGATATTTATGCATGCTATGAATAAAGCTATCATGCCGGCAACAACAGTGATAATCTTAATCTCGCCTATGTGGAGAAACAGGTTCAGCCATGCTGCCATGAAAATGAAATAGATAAACCCGGAAAAAAAGACAAATGTCCCTCCGATCAGAAGCATTCTCCTCCGTGATTGTGCGTGAACCAAAATGCCGAGAAGGGTGAACAGGACAAAAAAGGCACACGGATTGAAACCGTCCATGCCTCCAATCATTATTGTCAATGCAGGAAGTGCCGTATTTTTTGTATCAATGTTTCCAAAAAGAGGAAGTACAACGACTTTATCTTCTTTTGTTTCTATTGGTTTCTGAAGGGGCTTACCAATCTTTTCAATCGGATCTATACAACCGAGCTTGCTGCAATATCTTACTCTATCTTCAAGGATCTTCCCGGCAACCTCATCATTCCTGTATCCTACCAAAGGTCTGAAATCTCCTATAAAAGTCATTGGAACACCCTCCGGTCGTGTTCCGTATGCTTCTGCTATTTCTGTAAAAAATTTAGCATTCTCCTTGTCATAACGGACCTCATATGATTTCACAACCAATTGGGGATACTTTGCTTTTAGCTTATTTAAGAATATCTCTTCTTTGGAACAATGAGGGCACCCTTTCCCATAAAAGAAATATATGGTGACTTTTTCGTTTGCATGAACGGAAGCTGAGAACAGGACAAGCGTTACAGAAACGAAAAACAGGGATATGCTTTTTTGAACGCTCTTTTTATTCATTATTATGCATGCAATGCTTTATATATTAACTCACTTAAATGTCGCAGGTTTCACAATAGTTGCAGATGTTTCATAAATAGTAACAGTCTCGAAATAGCATGCACATAATTATCAAAAAATCCCTCCTTACCTCCCTTTGCCAAAGGTCCCGAAAGCTTTCGGGATTTGTAAAGGGGAGAGGGGAGATTTTTCAGCTAAATGTGCTTTTAATTATGCGTCCCATAATATAAGCACCTTAGCGGAATGATATAGTATTTGCTCAGGTGATACCTATTTCACATGCACACTTTTGACCCCGGACGGCCTCCAGGCCGGGGATATGACGCGCGGCGGTTCAAGCTGCTCCAGGTATGACCCCCAGATGAGCTTGAAATCACCGTACCGGTCATTGACCGCATCCATTGCCTGAAGGAGCGCCCGTTTCCTTCTCAGGTCTTCAAACAGGAACATCTGATTACAGTCCCTTATGAGACTCGACAGAGAAACTCCAAGCAATCTGACGTTATCTTTCAACCTGATGATCTTCAATACGGAAAGGGCATGCCCGTAAATCTCATGCGTATGGTTTGTGTGATCAGAAAGTGTTACCTGTTTCGAAAAGGTATCAAAATCAGGATACCGTACTGTAAGCGTTATCCTTCTCCCGATGAAACCATACCGCCGGGCCCTCCTTCCCACCATCTCGCTCAATTTCAGAAGCTCTGCCTTTATCTCTCTCCCGTCAGATAGATCCTTTGGAAAGGTCATGCTGTGGCCGATAGACTTCGGGTCTGTCTCATGCACGTAAAGGGGCCTGTTGCAGCATCCCATTCCCATGGCCTTGAGATATTCCCCTATAATGCCGAATGTGCTCCTGAGAAGGCTTACCGGCGCCCTTCCCAGTTCCCCGCACGTTTTTATGCCCAGGGCTTCGAGTCTCCCGGTAAGTCCCGAACCTATTCCCCAGAGTTCCTTTAGCGGCAGGTCTTCAAGTACGGATTTCACTCCTTCAGGTAGAATCCACCTGTTTCCATCGGGCTTTGCGAGGTCACTGGCGAGTTTTGCAATGAGTATGTTCGGAGCAATACCGACCGTGCAGGTAATGCCGAACTGTTTTTTGATCTGCTTTTTAATGGACCAGCCTATTTCCTCCGGACCCCCGAAAAGATGATGGGTAGTCGTTATGTCAAGAAATGCCTCATCAATGGAATAGACTTCTACATCAGGGGTAAATCGGAGGTAAATCTTCTGAAGTTCTTTACAGGTATGCGTGTATTTCTCGTTACTTCCTGCGACAAAGATAATATGGGGACACAGTTTTTTTGCCTCGTAAACATTCATCCCCGTCTTCACGCCGTATTTCCTTGCTTCATATGAGCGGGTCGTAATAACCGTCCTTCCTCCCGAACCGATTACCGCGACCGGTTTTCCCCTCAGCTTCGGATTCGCCTGCTGCTCCACCGATGCAAAAAACGCATCCATATCTATGCACATGATGATTTTTGACATGATTGTTATTACTACCCCACCAACCTCCCCTTGCAAAGGGGAGGATTTTATGGTTTGTCTTGCCTTACAAAAGGAAGAAATATTTATTTCTCCTCCTGCTAAGCACCATCCTTCATTTTCCTCTTCTTACAAGAAAGTTTTTTTTCTTTCCCCTCCTTACCAAGCCAATCCTTTACTTCCCCTCCTTACCAAGGAGGGGTTGGGGAGGTTATAGAACAATCTCTCCCCCCAAAAGGGGATAGGGGAGGTCTGAATTACATCAATATCGTTAAGCTCTAATGAACCGTTAGCTATACGGAATTCCGCCAGAGGCAGAATTCCGGGTGAGCGGAGTGATCTGTATAGCCTTATTATCGGCAGGGGGAATAAAACCCTTTCTCACAGGGATTAAATCGCAATAGTAAAACCGGTCGTCTCTCAGCACGATTTCACCTCTTGTGCATGATATCCTTTCGCGAAATAACGGCCCATCGTATACAAACGAATGGAATTCTCCGTTCTCCCCGCAAGGATCGGTGTCGGGATGAAGTTCGCTTAAAAATTGCTTATCGTACGTTCTACCGATAAAGCTTTTATCAAGCATATGCGAGTCCACACAGGTAACTATTGCCTTAAAGCCCAGGTCTATAAATGTACGGGCCAGTCCGGCAGTATCCTTTCCCCAGAGGGGGAATATCCCCTTCATACCTGCCTTCTTTAAATTATCTTCCCGATATTCTTTTACACTTTCTAAAAATATATCTCCAAAAACCACCGAGGACACACCGGCCTCTTTATATTTTGCAAGAACCTCCCGCATGCTCGTTTCATATTCTTCATGAGAAGAGTCTTTCGAGATGAATATTTTCTCAAGGGGAAGCCCCAGGGAATCGGCCTGTTGCTCAAGTAATATCC
>Ga0209270_1001422_pt1 | contig 33684 bp, 27 predicted proteins | sample MTBAKSrepl1MetaG_FD_187456 | JGI IMG/M metagenome (GOLD analysis project Ga0209270, IMG submission 187456) | Enrichment culture microbial communities from Arthur Kill intertidal strait, New Jersey, USA, that are MTBE-degrading - MTBE-AKS1... | ecosystem: Environmental > Aquatic > Marine >...
CAGTTCCTATAAGAAATGCAAACTGCTTGTTGAACGGTGGGTAGAACTGTCAATTGTATACTCTAAATTGAAAATGGATATCTCCAATCAAAGCAAGCTGAAATGATGAGAACTCGGTACTCTTGAGTAATGATCTTTACATTTCATTATCCAGCTATTGCTGCCATAACCGGCACCTGTTCAAACTGTCATACCATGCACAACAGCCAGAACGGTACTTCCATGAATTTTGACAATAGTGACACCCCAAATGACGTATTACTCCGTGCTGATTGTTTGGGCTGTCACGCTATAGGGCTTACTACCAACATTGATCCTACTACGGGTGCTCCACAGGTGTCTCACACGGATGCTATAGATTTAGCAGGCGGGAATTTTGCCTATATGTTGGGGGGAAAGGGAAGTGGTGCATCTGATGCAAAAGGTCATAATGTGAAAGACTTCGGTAAAAGTGACGATATTTTGAATGCAGCCCCTGGTCTTTTGCCGGAGACAGGCCATAACATAATAATCACGGATTCATATCTTACATGTGCTGGTTATATTGGTTGCCATGGTCATCGCTATGATGATTCTAACAAGACAACAGGTGTTGCGATGTTAAAAGGTGCACACCATCAAAACGTTGAGGGGAAGTGTGATACTGCAGATACAATTGCAAATAGCTTTAGATTTCTATTAGGGGTAAAGGGTCTTGAAGATTCCGATTGGCAAGCGACAAAAAGCATCAGTGACCATAATGAATACTTTGGGGAAACGACCCCAATGGATGTAAGTTGTTCAAACAGCTGTCATTTAAGCGGTGGTGTTCAGCCGCCTAATAATACAATAAGCGGTTTTTGTGCTACGTGTCATGGCAGGTTTCATGACAGGACTGAAATCGGTGGTACTACCTCACCATTTAAAAGGCACCCAACTGATATTGTTTTGCCCTCAGGTGGTGAGTATTCAGCATATACAACTTACAGTATTGAGGCACCTGTTGCAAGGACAACAGTACCTGATACCCCAAGCCCCACAGTTACTCCGGGAACAGATGTTGTCATGTGCCTATCGTGCCACGGTGCCCATGCGACCGATTATCCAGATATCCTCAGATGGGATTACAGCGATATGATCGCGGGTGATACCAGCAAATCGGGGGGCTGTTTTACCTGCCATACTACAAAGAACCAGACTCCCTGAGTGAAATAAGACGCAGGGCATGTGTGCGGAAAAAGCTTTCCCATCGCTCCCTTTGTAATGCGTTTGTTATTGAATAAACACGAATATTTTCAAGGTAAAAGGACAGAATTCATAAGACAAGCACATTTCGATTTGGAAAGGTTTTTTCCGCATATATGCCTGACAGTAAATGCATTTTGCGGGTTTATTGCTATTGTCTTGATAATCATTCTTTTCGGAATCATGTCACTCCGCGGTGTGGATTGTCTTACATCCGGGTCTTATAATCTGTCCTTCTGGTTTTTCATGGAAAAGCCTCTGAGTTGAGGATGTCTCTTTCCTTTATACTGGATCATGACTTTATGGGTTTCACCTATTGTTCCAGGAAGAATAAGCCTTTTTATTCTTGCGACTTCAAAAAGGTATTCCTTTCGATTGGCAGGAAGTTCCTGGATCATTTCATCTATTCCTAACGAAACGAGAAAGGTCCCCTGGTGACAGAATCCGAGCGTCTCAAAGCCGAACTCTTCTCCCCATTTCTTGACTGATGAGAAATTGACATGTGCTGTCATGTCCTGTTCGCCCACATTCATGTAAGGGTTTTCAGTCGTCTGGTGTTTGTAGTAGCACAGGAGCGTACCCCTGTTTCTTTCAGGGCAATAATAGTCCCGTGAAGGATAGCCGTAATCAATCGTGAGTATGAATCCCTCTTCCAGTATCTTGTGAACGGAACTGAGCCATTTTTTTATTCTGAGATTGATCTCGGTTCTGTAACCTTCTGGCAGGTCTAAGGAGAATTCATTAATATAATCATGGAGTGCATCCGTATTCGGATGTCCCTTTAATTCATGCAGGTTGTTCTTATCGGCTGTAACGTAGATTTCCTTTAGTTCACCTTCTATTGCAATCATATGAACGGGGAATGAATCGAGGAGTTCATTGGAAAGGATACACCCGCGAACCTTACCGAGTTCAAACAGTGAAGAAGCCCATAAAACTTTATCTGAATAGTTTTCAAGCAGTGCCTTTTGCTTTTTTTGCAGGAAGGGGTTTTTCTCTATGATTACATACGTTATGAAGCCTAACAGGTTCTCCTTATGCAGGTAATCCAGGATGTCTTTACACATGTATCCGACTCCTGCCCCGGGCTCTACAGCATGGAAATTTTTCTGTTTGCCCATAACTTCCCACATTTCTTTGATCTGCTTTCCGATCATTGAGCCAAATATGGAATGCACATGCTGGCTTGTGTAGAAGTCTCCCGCTTTCCCAATCTCTATCTTATCAGTTGCATAATAACCAAGATCTGGCTCATATAATGCCATCTCCATAAAGGTCTCAAATGCAAGAGGGCCTTCCCGCTTAATTTTCTCGATTATTTTCTGTTCGAGCAGATTCATGTTATAGGATTATAGCCTTCGTTCGGGCAATTAACAAGAAGTATTCCATTTTTACATTGATTTTTTTTATCAAAAGATTATTAATATACATTATTGTGCGAGTTATTATTGTAGGCGCTGGAGAGGTTGGATACCAGATTGCAAAATTTCTCTCTTTGGAATCAATAGATGTAGTTGTCATTGACAAAGATAAGGATAAACTCAGGCGGGTCATTGAAGACCTGGATGTTGCTGCCATTGAGGGTGAGGGCGGTGACCCGTCAACCCTTCAGATGGCTGAGGCTGGCAGGGCAGATATTCTCCTTGCAGTTACGGACAGAGACGAGACAAACATGATCGCCTGTCTGCTCGGAAAAGTATTCAATATACCGCGGAAGATCGCGAGAATAAGAAACCCGGAGTATTTTCATAATAAACGGCTCCTCAGCAGTGAAAATCTTGATATAGATCCAGCGATTAATCCTGAACTCGAACTTGCCAAGGCGGTTGAGAGACTCCTCGAACTGCCTTTAGCAACGGATATAGAAGAATTTGAAGGCGGCCTCATAAAAGTTATCGGTTTCAAGATACCTGAAAATGCTCCCATCATAAGGAAGTCTCTGGAAAAAGTCGGTACGATATGTAAGAAGAAATTTCTTATCGGGATAATCGTGAGGGAGGATAAGGCAATTATACCTTCCGGAGCCGATATCATTAGAAAAGGAGATATCATCTATGTCCCTGTTAAAAGAGACGAGGTTGAGGATACATTGTCACTCCTTGGTGTTTCGGCAAAACCGGCACGCAAGCTCATGATACTGGGAGGTGGCAGGATCGGCTATTACCTGGCTGCTGACTTAGAGCAGAAGGTTGATGTTAAGATCATCGAGAAACAGGTAGACCGGTGTAAATATCTGACAAAGAACCTGAAGAAGGCGCTCGTGCTCCATGGCGACGGGGTAGAACAGAAATTATTGGTAGAAGAAAATATACAGGATATGGATGCCTTTGTGTCTGTATCCAGTAATGACGAATTGAATATCATGGCTTCACTTCTCGCAAAAAAATTAGGAGCTACAAAGACGGTAGCTATCGTCAATAAGACAGACTATATTAACATTGCGCATAGTCTTGGTATTCAGGCTGCCTTGAGTCCAAGGCTCCTTACCGCAAGTACCATCTTGCGGTACGTAAGGCGCGGTGATATCCAGTCCTTAACAACAGTCGCTGAAGGGAAGGCTGAGATTATCGAAGGCCGGATCGGCAATACGTCACCCCTTATCGGAAAGACCTTAGAGGTTGCACAAACGAAAACATCTCTTATCGGTGCCATTATTCGGGATGAAGAAGTCATTATTCCATCTGGTTCTGATAAAATTCTGAAAGGTGATAAGGTGATTATTTTTACCCTCAGAGAATATATCAGAGAAGTAGAAAAAATCTTGCTGTAATAGTCCCCCCATGCTATGAATTTTAGACTGATTTTGAATGTCATCAGCATAGCGCTTGTGATCATATCCGGGTTTATGGTTATGCCGATCGCTGTTTCACTGATCTATAAACAGCCGGACACGTTTCCTCTTGCCCTGTCAAGTGTCATAACCTTTTTTACAGGAGCAAGTATATATTTCATGACAAGGAAGCACAAAAAAGAGGAAATCAGGCACAGAGACGCATTTATCATCGTAACATTCACATGGATCATCGTTTCATTGTTCGGATCGATGCCCTTTATGATTACAGGCACGTTACATACGTTCACAGACGCCTTCTTTGAATCCATGGCAGGATTTACGACAACGGGTGCCTCCGTGCTTACCGATATAGAGGCTGCTCCCAAAGGACTCCTGTTCTGGAGGAGCATGAGTCAGTGGATAGGAGGAATGGGGATTATACTCTTTGCATTAGCTATCCTTCCTCTTCTGGGAACAGGGGGCATGCAGCTGTTTAAGGCAGAGGTCCCTGAAATAAGTGTCGATAAGTTAAGACCGCGGATCATTGATACGGCAAAGGCACTCTGGTTCATTTATGTGACACTCACTGCAGGAGATGCACTGTTGCTCGCTGCATCCGGAATGAACCCCTACGATGCAATCTCTCATGCCTTTACAACTGTGGCGACTGGTGGATTTTCGACAAAAAATACCGGTATCGCTCATTTTCAAAGCCCATCCATTGAATATATAACGAGCTTTTTCATGTTCTGCGCCGGGATAAATTACTCCTTGTATTTTTATGTGTTTAAGGGGAAATTATCAAAATTGTGGAAGAGCGATGAATTCAAATTTTATTTAGGGGTCGTCGTTCTTGCCACGCTCCTCATAACGATCAACACATGGATGGTATCAGTCACCTCACCTGTCGATTCTTTCCGGTATGCTCTCTTCCAGGTTATTTCGCTCATGACAACGACGGGTTATGCTACTGCTGATTATGAACAGTGGGCACCATTTGCACAGACAATACTCATTGTCATAATGTTTTTCGGCGGCATGATCGGTTCTACCAGCGGTGGGATAAAGCAGGTAAGAATTTGGCTTATGCTCAAACAGGGGTATCGGGAAATGTATCAACTTATCCATCCCCGTGCCGTTACATCTGTCAAGCTGGATGATAAGTTTCTTGATAAGGAGGTCCTCGGAAGTATCTGGGGACTCGTGTTTCTTTTTATTGGTGTCTGTGTTCTTGCAACCATTGGTATGGCCGCAACCGGTACTGACATTATCACGTCGGCAACGACGGTAATTTCGACCAGCTGTAACGTTGGGCCGGCATTTGGTATGGCGGGACCGGCTGAAAACTATGCAGCAATCCCTACCGCAGGGAAATGGATACTCATTTTTTGCATGCTTACGGGAAGGCTTGAAGTGTATACGGTACTGATACTGTTTGTCCCTCGGTTCTGGAGAAAATGAAAAAGAGAAGGATTATTTTTTTGAATCCAGGAGTAGTGTAACCGGACCGTCATTGGTGAGTTGCACAGCCATATAGGCACCAAAAATACCTGTTTTTACTGTGACACCATCTTTTTGTAAAAGATCGATACACTTTAAATAAAGCTCTTGAGCACGGGTTGGGTCTTCGGCATAATCGAATGAAGGTCGGTTGCCTTTGGTGCATTTTGCAGCTAAAGTAAACTGAGATATGACGAGAGCCTCTCCTTTGATATCGACGACCGAGAGATTCATCTTATGATTGCTATCTTCAAAAATCCTCAAGTGAGAAATCTTTTTGCTTATATATGCAACGTCCCGGTCCGTGTCACCCTTTTCCACACCGATGAGAACGAGCAGTCCCTTCCCGATTTCCCCGTAAGGTTTTTCCTCGATCCGGACCGCTGCCCCGGATACTCTTTGAATGAGTGCTTTCATATCAATACCAAAGGTGCGATTCAAAATCAGGTGTGGGAACTGTTAATGAGATGTACCCCCGCCACGGACAACGTTCCATTTCTTCACCATTTTTAAGGATTTTTACGAATAAGGTCATGTAGTCTTTTTCTTTCGCCTGCAGATCGCTGAAAGGAACAGTCATTTCGAAGATATCTTTTGCTGCGATATCCGGAATGCCCTTTATCTTTTCCCACGCATCGTCTTCCTTTCTGAAAAGTTCAGCTTGCAGGGTTGTCTGTGATGATACCGTGATCTTCATATTCGAAGGTTGTATGAAACGAATGACAAATTCAATTGTGTCGAGTACATCAGCAAATGATGTTGCAGGGTCAAGCCTCAAAAAAAGATGGGATTTATTAAATCCGTAATAAAGACGTGATAAAATGCTCTCCACCTTGTGCATGCTGCCGCCGGATTTTTTTACATCCAGGCATGCTGCCTGATACCATTCATAGTATCCCGTCACGAGGCCGTCGATAACCGGATCAATGAACCCCCTTATGTCTATTGTCGGGTGTATGGTCCTGTCCTCTTGAGGTATAGGAATAAACAAATGGTCTGGAATTTGTTTTCCCATTATCTTGTAAATTGTTATAAGGTTCATCCGGTATAGTTCATCAAAGTCCCTCTGGGTGTCTGTTACATGTTCATCACCATACCACCAGTTCCAGTCACTGCCTTCCGCAATGTAGAGTGCTTTCCATGCACCGGAGAGATCTTTTTCGGGATTCTTTCGTTGAAAGAGGGCAAGTTCATCTCTTGCTTCTGCAAGGTAGTCCCATGCAGTGTTGTCCTCTTCGTGACCTATCCATATCCCGAAATTCGCATTGATCCATGAGCCGGCATGGACCCTGTCAAGAGGGGAGCCGTTTCCGTATTCCGAAAGATATTCTGAAATTGTCACGGTCTTGAGCCTTTCTTCCCCGGAGAGTCCTTCGTAAAGGTATCTCAGGAAATCGCGACCGTCATTCTGATAATATTCCCATGCGTTTTCTCCGTCAAGAATTATGGATACAAGAAAAGGGTGTTTTCTCGGAAGCGATTCCCGTATAGAGAGTAGGTTTTCAATAAGATTCTCCGCTGCTTTTTTTGATTCCCACTTTGCATATACAAATCCGATAAGGTCGGATAGTCTATGGTCCCGGAATATCATGCTCACGTCCTCAAACAGGTATGGCCTGTAAACTATATCCGGTTCGATAATAGTTCTTGAACTATCTCTGAGGGGTTTCCCTATGGAATGTGAGAGGATATCCTCGTCAGTCGCAATCCATGTTATGCCCTCTTTTGCTAAAAGTTTCAGAACGTCTTCACTTACTGAACCCTCAGATGGCCACATCCCTGCGGGGCGGTATCCAAATAGCTGCTCGAAATATTCAATGGCCATACGTATTTGTTTTTCAGCATCTTCCGGATGAGCAAACGGCTTGTGTGGCAGTAAGGCATCAGGCATGGCGATCCGTGCACTGCTGATATCGCAGATGAGAGGAAGGATCGGATGATAAAATGGTGAAACCGAGAGCTCGATATGTCCTCTTTCTGCAGCTTTTCTATAGGCAGGGATTATCTCCTTCAGGATTGACAATTGTTTAGCGACAAGCTCCTGCTTCTCCTCTTCCGAGTATAAACTTCCTTTTTCAACGAGGAATTTCAAAAAAGGATCTTTTTCTCTGAAATGGGGGTCTATCCAGCAGAGATTATAGAGCACCTGAATATCAAGAAAATCCTCTGTGCTGAAATGTTTCAAAGCCCGGAGATAGTCGTTTTTTGTGAGATGGACCCCCCGCTTCATGAGGAGTTCGTAAAAACGCGGGAACGGTTTAATCATTGTATCCCAGTTGGCAAGAAAGAAGTTCTCCAGTAGTGCTGTCTTTTCTTCCGGAGATAAATCAGATGCCCTTTTTATGGTCAGCTCTAAAGGGAGGTCTTTCGCATTGTTCTCGGTGTAGTCTGAAATCTGTTCCAGGAGAGAGGGGGTGAGGTTGTAGTTTTGTTTAATCACAGGAAATTCTGTGAGTATATCGACCATATCAAGGTAGTCTTTTGTCCCGTGCAGGCGAACCCAGGGAAGCCTGTATAATGATGTTTCTGGTATTTTATAAAACGGCTGATGCATGTGCCAGAGAAATGAAACGTAGAGCGGCCTATCTGTCATAGAGGAAGATATACTCGTCGGGCTTTGCTAAACCAAAGTCCTCTCGTGCGTGTTTTTCGGTATAGAAGGGTTCTTCTTTCAGCAATTTGATCTGTGACTCGAGCTGTTTGTTGTCCTCCGAAAGTGCATGTATCTGGTTTTCCAGGCGTACTTTTTTCTGAGTCAATTCTTTATACCTGAAAAAACCCATATCACCAAAGAGGAAGCTCGTGACGAGATATATAATGCTGAGGAGAATGATTGTACAGAATATGAGCCGTCTCTTTTTGAGCTCTGAGAGCACCTGTTTTCTTAAGAGGTTGGAAGCGCATTCCATTATCTTACATTATAAAAAGCTTCAAGATTTTTGTATAGTACAATCTCATATGCTGCATCATATAGCGTTTATAGACCGTACGGTCAAAGATACTGCTGAAAGAGTTTTTCTGCTCTTTCGATGTTTAACGGTTTCCCCATAAACTCTGCTCTGTTCGAAAGATGGCGAAGTGTCGTTTCTAAAAATATATTGAAGTTGTGGATTTTATCCTGAATTTTATAGAAATCAAATTGTTTTAAAGAGAAAAGATCGTGAAAAAAAGAGGCAAACTCGTCATAATCATCATACCGGAGGAGCTTAAACGTAAAGCTTTCAAAGTAGAACATGAAATTTTTTAGCGATTTAAAAACATCAGGTCTGTCATCAGGTGAAACGGTCTGGCTCTCGAGGAGCGTCAGGAATTTATGTAAAACATATATATCTTCCCGAAGCTTCATTGACTGTTCAAGTTTCGTTGTGAAGCTATCGAAGATATCTTCTCCTCGAATGGTTTCCTTGTAGAACTGAGCAAGCTGAACAATGGTCTGTTCGGTCATATTTTTCAGAATGCCCTGACTGTTTTCAATTTTCCCTCTAAAATGCTGCGGGGCCTTCTTCCGTACGATTTCTCTCAATTCCTGCAGATAAACCCTTCTCGTCTCCATGGAAAACTGATAGGAGATTGATGCAAGGAGCGTTCTGAGCTTTTCATCTTTGATTGTATCCAGTATTTTTTTAATGTAGCTTTGGAAGCCGTTTATCTCGGTTCCGAGAAGAATAAGGATCATGAGTGAAGCATTAAGTGAAACCGAGTATTGAGACGTGATATCAATGTGGTTAAGATACCGCAGAAATCTGAAAAGATAGAGATAGATAATTGAAAAGTTTTTCTTTATTTCCATCGATGGAATAGATTTTACAATTTGTGTAATGACCCGATTTTCGATTCTGTCGAATTCAGGGTTTATGTCGTGCCTGAAGGGGTTGAAATAATTATTTCCCCGTATTTCTTTGCTTATGAGCTGTCCCATATTGGTGTACCCGAGGTATGATATTTTCCCTGTTTTCAGGAGATCTGTAATAATCCCTTTAAGATTTATAAACAGATCATACAGGAGGTAAAGTCCTTTTTCAGGGGTGTCCTGTTTATAGAGTTCTTTTTTATAGGCATCTCTTGAATAGAGCGTAAGGAATTTGTTTTCTGCAAATTTTTGGAACCAGTAGGCATTTTTCTTATTTTCAGGAATGACGACCTCGAGGATACCGAGAACCCTGAATATGACGTCCCTCACTACTGTCAGTTCATCATAAAAATTTCTATTCGTCAGATTGTCCTGGTTCATAGGAAGATTTTCGATAGTGAAGAATCTGTCGAGAGCTTTCAGGAGAACCTCGAGTTCTGAAAAAAGATCATTATGTAAGTTCTTGGAAAATGATACCCAGTTTTCAGTTTGTATGTTTTTTGTAATCATTTCTCATTACGTGGATAGCTTCACCATACGTATCTCCTGCTGCTTCCATGAGTCCCTCGGAGAGGGTGGGATGTGCATGAATTGTATCTGCGATATCTCTTGCCTGTAGCCCTTTTTTTATAGCTAAAGCTCCTTCATGGATAAGGTCGGAAGCATGCGGGCCTATTATATGAACTCCTACTATTTTACCAGAATGTTCATCTGAGAGCATCTTAATAAAACCTGCAATCTCTCCCATGACATGAGCTTTTCCAAGAGATTTGAACCGGAAATATCCTTTTTTGATTTTTATTCTTTTCTCGCGTGCCTGATGCTCTTTTACTCCAACGGAAGCTATTTCAGGGAATGTGAAAATTGCAGAAGGTACCACGGAGTAGTCTATTTTTTCGTCTCTTCCCATGATATTTTTTGCTGCAGTTATTCCCTCTCTCGATGCAACATGAGCAAGGAGATACCCGCCGACCACGTCTCCTATAGCGTAAATTCCGGGCATGTTTGTCTCCATCCGGTCATTGACGACGATTTCGCCATGTTTGCCGATTTGGATCCCTATTTCTTCAAGACCGATTCCGCGGCTGTTATGGCTCCTGCCTGCCGCAACAAGGACTTTTTCTGTCAAGATTTCTTGCCCGTTGTCTAACACGACGTACATGCTCTCATATCGAGATTCAATCGTCTTGATGGTTGTCTTTACGTGTATATGAATATGTCTCTTCACCATCTCTCGTTCAAGAAGACCGGAAATTTCTTCATCTTCTGAAGGCATGATCCGAGGGAGTGTTTCAACCAAGGTTACTGCGGAGCCGAGCGCATTAAATATACAAGCGAATTCACAGCCGATTACCCCGGCTCCGACAATAAGGATGCTTTTCGGGATATCAGCGAGTTTCAGGGCATCAGCACTCGAGATGATCCTCTTTCCGTCAAAAGGAAAATCAGGAAGATGGGATGGACTTGAGCCTGTTGCAATGATTGTCTTGTCAGCCCTGATAATTTCTTTCGATCCATCGTGCCGCAGTATCTCTACCGTATCGGGGGAAAGGAGCTTACCATGACCTTTTTTGAGCTTAATGTTCCAGCGTTTGAAAAGATTTTTGATACCTTTTATCTGTGTGTTGACCACGGTATCTTTTTTTTTGAGGATCTTTAAGAAATTCGGTGTTACCGATCCGTTCAGTTCAATACCAAACTCATTGAGATTTTTTGACAAGGAGAGCATCTCAGATGATGCAATGAGTGATTTTGTAGGGATACATCCCCGGTTAAGACAGGTGCCGCCGACTTCTGTTTCCTCAATGACTGTGACGTGAGCACCTAACTGGGCGGCTTTAATAGATGCAACATAGCCGCCCGGACCTGATCCGATGACGGCTACATTCACTGGGCTTCCTCTGCAACATACTTAGCATACTCTGAGGTATCCATTAAATCGTCAAGTTCAGATAGATCATCGAGTTCAAGAATGGCTATCCATCCCTTGCCATAAGGGTCTTCGTTGATAATCTCTGGAGATTCTGAGAGTTCTTCATTAACTTCTATAACTCTTCCAGTCACCGGGGAGATGAGGGACGACGTTGCCTTTGTTGATTCGATTTCACCGATCTCGCTGTTGATCTCGACATCACTATCCACCTCCGGCAGATTAATATAAACGATGTCACCGAGTGAATCCTGTGCATATTCAGTGATGCCAATTGTTGCCTTTCGGGCCGATACCCTCACCCATGTGTGCTCCCTGTGGTATTTGAGTTCATCCGGATCCATAGACTTCTCCTTTCTACAACTCACAAGCTCTCATGTCTTATCATAGGTTTTTCTCCTTTGTCAAGGAAGTAATATGCTTGACAGATATTCCCGGCAATTTTTATAATTTTACACGTTACCCATGTTTTTTATGCTCCATGAAAGTTTTAATATCAGAGATACCTCATGAGGGGATTGACGTCGAGCGCGAAGAGACAGTTGAATCTGATACGATAATCTCGCCCATAAAAACACGGTTAAAAATCATGAAAATTGATAGTGAGATTATTGTGAAGGGCGAGGTTGCAGCTGATATAAAACTCCAGTGCAGCCGCTGTATTACGGAGTTTGAGCACAAGCTTTCTGTTTTCGTTGATGTTGTGTATCATCCCATCGATGAATTGAAAGGTGAAGAAAGACATGAAATCATGAGTGGTGAGCTTGATATGGATTTTTACTCCGGGGATGAAATGGATCTCATGACACTCATAAAGGAGCAAATACTTTTAAATATACCAATGAAACCGCTCTGTGCGGATCTCTGCAAGGGAATTTGTCGCACATGCGGAAAGAATCTCAATGACGGTGCATGTCATTGCCCCCGGGAACAGACTGACAGCAGATTTGATGTTTTAAAAAAAATATTGGATAGAGATAATCACCTATAGGCTCTTTTAGTACTTATAAAAAAAGAAAGATTTCCGAAAGGAGTAAACAGTGGCAAACCCGACGCATAGACATACACGAAGCAGACGAGATAAAAGAAGGGCGCAGTGGAAGGGGAAACTCCCAAAACTCAGTCTCTGTCCTGAATGCAGCGAATTAAAACTCTCTTTTACCGTATGTCCTCATTGTGGATCATATCATGGGAGAACTGTACTCGAGATTGTTGAAAAGGAAGCATGAAAATCGCCCTTGATGCGATGGGGGGTGACTATGCCCCCGCAGTTACCGTTGAGGGCGCTATCGAGACATTAAGTTACCATGATGATATCGATATTATTCTCGTTGGGGATGAAGTATCTCTTAAGGAAGAGCTTGAAAGAAAAAGATATCCTCCCGAAAGAATATCAATAAATCATGCCTCTCAAGTCGTTGGCATGGATGAATCTCCATCTGTTGCTATCAGAAAAAAGAAGGATTCATCGATCAGGAAGGCTATTGAACTCGTCAAAAATGGCGAGGCAGAAGCAATAATAAGCGCCGGGAACTCCGGAGTTGTCATGGGAACAGCGCTCTTGCTTTTGAAACCATCACCTCTCGTTGACAGACCTGCAATTGCTGCGATCATGCCTACCTTTCAGGCACCGTTTGTTCTTATCGACGCAGGAGCAAATCTGTATTGCAAACCAGAAAATCTTCTTCAGTTCGCACTCATGGGCAGCACGTATTGCGAGGCAATCCTTGGAAGGAGCATGCCACGGGTAGCACTTATCAGCACAGGTGAAGAGGATACAAAGGGAAATGAGCTTATACGCGATACATTCAAACTGCTCAAGAACGCTGATATAAACTTTATCGGGAATATTGACGGCAAGGATATATTTTCAGGAATGGCAGATGTTATTGTCTGTGACGGGTTTACCGGCAATGTAATACTCAAGACAAGCGAAGGTCTTGCCGATGTAATCATAAAAATGCTCAAACGGGAAGTTGCTCATTTACCGACAGGAAGGATTGGGTATCTCCTGATGAAGCCGGCATTGAAAAACTTTAAAAAGAAAACCGATTATGATGAATACGGTGGTGCACCGCTTCTCGGAATTAACGGGACGTGCATTATAAGTCATGGGAGATCAACTGCCAAGGCAATAAGAAATGCCATGCGCGTAGCATATGATTTTGCAGCGAACAAGGTCTACGAGACGGTTGCAGTTGCTATTAAAAAAGATGTTTCCCTCCATGAAAGGACAATAATTGCTAAGAAGTAGAATTATATCTACGGGTTCTTATCTGCCGGAAAAAATATTATCGAATACCGATTTAGAGAATATGGTTGATACTACCAATGCCTGGATTACAGAGAGAACGGGAATTAAAGAACGGAGAATAGCAGAAGAAAACCAGGCTGCTTCGGACCTTGCATGTGAAGCATCAAAAGAGGCATTGAAAACAGCGGGGTTACAGGCTGCTGATATTGATTTGATTATTGTTGCAACGATGTCAGGCGACATGCTGTTCCCGTCAACAGCGTGCATTCTTCAAAAAAAAATAGAAGCTCACAAGGCTGTTGGATTTGATATCAATGCAGCATGTTCAGGATTCCTTTACGGTCTTCATGTGGCAGACGGTTTTGTGAAAGCCGGTCTTCATAAAAGGATACTGCTTGTGGGGACCGAGGTGCTTTCAAAATTTACTGACTGGAATGATAGGAACACCTGTGTTCTCTTTGGTGATGGAGCAGGCGCTGTGATTATCGAACCGACGGAGGAAGACAGGGGAATACTATCAACACATATCAATTCCGATGGAACTATGTGGGAACTTTTATACATACCGGGAGGTGGTTCCAGGTACCCGACGTCTTTAGAGTCAATTCAGAACAGGCTCCATTATATTAAAATGAAGGGCAATGAAGTATTTAAACATGCTGTGAGGACACTTGGAGATCTTGTTATCAGGACACTCAAGGAGAACAATCTCAGCTCATCTCAGCTGTCGCTCCTTATTCCTCACCAGGCTAATACGAGGATAATTCAGGCAACTGCGGAGAGAATCGGTATACCCATGGATAAAGTTATCACGAATCTGGATACCGTTGGAAACACATCGGCAGCTTCAATACCTATAGCACTTGATGAGTCAATAAAATCTGGAAGGGTCAGGGATGGAGATTATATTCTCATGGAGGCATTTGGTGGTGGATTTACGTGGGCATCGGCATTAATGAAGTGGTAGCTCCTGTCTTAAGATTATCCAGATAGTGAGCGAAATGATCAATGCCTGTCTCAGGTCATACAAGTAGTTATGGAATATTTTTCTTAAAATCAATACGTTGAAAGAGAAACCGGTGTTCTCAGGAAATAGTGATTGGTGTGTCAAAGCTGTCTTTGACGAATCATTAAGAAAAATAAAAGACATGGATATCGGAAAGTTGAACGAATTCGCTGCATGAGGTATTATTCGCACATTACGGCCAATAGATGGGTTCCTGTCGTTGTCTTTTAGAACGGCGCCTTTGATTATTATTGTCTCCTTTCACTGATTTAGGCTATTCAATCTCATAAAATGGAGCGGGCTGCGCACATGAATAGAGGGGAGGAATAACATGGCTAAAAATTTCGAGCACGCTTCTTCGTGCTGGAGAGCCATCTTGTCTGATAGTAAAAAAAACAAAAAATTGCTTTCAATCATCGAACGTTTCGCCAGAGAAAACGATGATCCCACAACCATTGTATTCGGGACATCAGGGTGGCGTGGTGAGATTGGCACTGACTATACTTTCAGGAACGTGCGTATAGTGACCTCAGCGATCGTCGAGATGTTCAAAAGTAATGATCAGGGAGTCATGGAAGCAATGGGGGTTAAGGATTTTGATGAAATAAAAAAGCGCGGCATTATTGTCGGCCATGACAACCGATTCCTCGGTCCGGATTTTGCTCTGGAGGTGTTGGGGATACTTCAGAAAGAGGGAATCAAGACATGGTATGCTGGTGAGGCAACAACACCTGAGTTTTCAATCGGCGTCGAGATGTTAGGTGCTTCTTGTTCGATCAACCTTACGCCTTCACACAACCCCGCAAATTTTGCAGGTTTTAAATTCAATCCTTCCGATGGTGGCCCGGCTGGTCCAGAGATTACAAACAAAATAGAAGAGATCGCTAACAGCATGATGAAGGATGCTGTGACAATTGATCCCGTAGAACCAAAGAGAATAGAGAAGGTTGATCTGACAAAGCTCTACGTAAAATTTTTAAAACAGAGAATGACGCTAAATCTGGAAAAAATTCGTGCATTTGTCGCACAGGAAGATTGTTTGATCTGTGTCGATAATGTACATGGATCAACGAGAGGACGTATTGAAAAGATCCTTGGCAAAAGTGACAAGATTGTCTATCTCAGGACTGAGAATGATGTCCTTTTCGGAGGCATTGCCCCGGAACCCTCTGAACAAAATATGCATGAGGTTGAAAAAGTGCTGGGCAGGAAACGCGCACAGTTTAAACTCGGTGTGATTTTGGATCCCGACGGTGACCGTATAAGGCATGCTGACGGGAGCATGCAGATTCCCATGAATTACTTCGGCGCACTGGCATTCCATTTCCTCAGGGTATACAAGGGCATTTCCGGCATTGCTGTTAAATCGGTAGGCACAAGTAATCTCGTCAACGCTTTAGCAGAGAAACTGAATATACCTGTCAAGGAGACCAAGGTCGGATTCAAAAATTTCAGACCCTATATGTTGAGAATGTCCACTGAACGAGCGATTGTTGCGTTTGAAGAGTCAGACGGTATCACTGTGTACAATCATACGTTAGAAAAGGATGCTCTCTTGGGCGTGCTTCTCGCAATAGAGATGATAGCGGTAACAGGAAAAAACCTCAGCACATATCTGAAAGATATAATGGACGAATTTGGATATTACTATCCTGACCGTTCAGGAATAGCAGTAGATCGTTCCTTGACAGGCGGAACGCTGAAGAAGAAGTTATCGGTCATACAGGAGCGTTTTCAAAAGGGCACGACCGTTACAGTTGGCAAAGAGAGCAGGGTCATTTATGATGTCATTACACTAGATGGCATAAAGCTGGTCTTCGATGATGGCTCATGGCTTGTGATACGCCCCTCGGGCACCGAACCCAAGGTGAGATTCTACGTAGAAGCGAGAACAAAAGAAGGTAAAAAATCAGTATTTGAATTAGCCGAAAAGATCACCAGGGAAGCCCTCGGTATATAAAATCTTTAAAAGGGAATTGTAAGATTTTAGATAATTGATAAGTTTTCGTCATTAAATTCGGTTAATCCGGGGTAAGATGGAAAACATTGAGACCAAGATAATGTAGAGAACAGATGACATAACAAAACGTTGTACCTGACATTTTATCCGCATTTTATCATATGCCCTGATGCAATTCTCAAGAGTTTCCGCATATTTTCATGCAATTCAAGAATTGCATCAGCGCATGAACAAGGTATTGCTGCAAAAGACTTTTCAGTCAACCGCACCTCCGGTAAATGCAATTTTCTGGTTAATAAATTCCCCGTAGCCGAGGGGTTAACAACAAAATTGTTTTTCTCTTGACAAAATTGTAGGTTTTATTTATCATAGACATACGGCAACCGATTGCCGTATAAAATAAAAGAAAGAAAGAGGCACGCCATGTGCAGATTGGCAGCAATAACATCGAACAAATATTTTTCTCCTCTTGAGAACATCCTCGCTCTTGAGACGATGAAAGAAGGCCATGACGGTTCAGGGCTCGGTCTCGTCCTGAAAGACCTCGGCGGCGATTTTAATGACCTCAAGGGGTATCCGATTCTTTCAGGCATATGCTCAAGGGAAGGGGCTAAAACACTTGATGATTTCATGGAAAAGGCAGGGTTTAAGCTTATCGAGGTATGGGCACCAAAAATAAAGCATATGAAAGGAATAACACCCCGGGATCACTACTTTGCGCGGGTCTATGATTATCCGAGGTCTTATCATAACAAATCGGCAAAAGCCAAGGAAGATTTCCTCATGAACATACGCCTTACACTGAGAAACATCGGTGAACCGGATGAATCAATCTTTATTTTTTCATTCTATCCCGATGTCATTACCTTGAAAGAAGTCGGCGACCCAATACAATTGGCTGAATTTTTTGGACTTGACAAAGCCAATATAAAGGCAAAAATCATCTTTGCACAGGGGAGACAAAATACGAACTATGCAATCTATTTATACGCATGCCACCCTTTTTTCATCCAGGGATACTGCTCCATGACCAACGGGGAAAACACGGCATTTGTTCCGATACGGGAGTTTCTCATGAGCAGGGGGTGCCCTGGATATATCGGGTACAACAGCGACAGCGAAGTCTTCACCCATATACTTCATTACACTGCCCGGCGACTCCAGTTGCCGCTGACCTACTACAAAGATGTTATTACACCATTGAAAGACTCAGAGATTATGGCCAGGAACGATAGAGATGCATTACGACTCCTGAAGCAATCGTTGAGACCACTCTGCATCGATGGTCCAAACATGGTAATCGGTTTTACTCCGGAGGGGAACTGCTTTATGGTGCACGATGCAAAGAAACTCCGTCCGGGGGTAGTTGGCGGAGTTACAGGGAAGTACGCTTTGATGTCAGAGGAATGCGGACTCGACAGCGCAATTCCGAGAAGGAACAAATCTGAGGACATATTTCCAATGAAATATGACATGGTAATCGTTGCACCGCAGGCAGAGGAGGTAAAGACATGGAACCAGCTGGGAAATTAGATCATAATCATCAGCTTTCACTCAAGGAGTTTCCATACATTATCCGTTGGAGAGATGACCGGTGTACACGGTGCGGGCAATGTACAGCGGTCTGCCCTGTCAAGGCCATCGAACCGACAGTCAGGGTACAGAGGATTGTAACGTCTGAAGGCCCTGTACCTGCACCAATGGCAACAAGGAAGATTGTTCATGTCATTGAGCAAGTAACGGACATCTCCAGGTATTGCACCGGATGCGGGGCATGTGCCCTTGTTTGTCCGAATGATGCTATAGAACCCGAATTCAATCCCCAGAACAAACTTCTCCATTTTAAAAACAGGGGTGGAGAAGGTTACCGGAGAGGGGGAAGGAGAAATGATCCGTCTTTATCAACCCTTGACAGACTCAAATTCACGAGGATATCCATGCTTACAGATCCTGCTCTGGATGCAGGGAGGCACGAGTTTCGTGTCAGGACGCTCCTGGGAAGAATTCTACCCCCGGAAGAGCTTCCTCTGAAAAGGGTCAACGGGAAACTTGTTATTGACAGCAACAGCGGCAAGTTTATCCCCCCTGTCCGTGAGATCTTTCCGATAATGATTGGCAGCATGTCCATGGGGGCACTCTCACCTCCTATGTGGGAAGGCCTTGCTATGGGGGTTGCTTATCTCAATGAGGTTGATGGTTTGCCTGTCGTCATGTGTACCGGCGAGGGAGGAGTGCCTCCGAGACTCTTAAAATCAAGATACCTGAAATATATTATCCTTCAGATCGCTTCGGGTTATTTTGGATGGGATGAGATTATCCATGCCATACCGCATATGGTCGAGGACCCTGCCGCGATCGAAATCAAATACGGCCAGGGTGCAAAGCCGGGTGATGGCGGACTCCTGATGGCACAGAAGGTTCTCAAACTCATTGCAAGTATCCGTGGCGTTCCACAGTTTGTTGACCTCGCATCACCTCCCACACACCAGACAAAATATTCTATTGAAGAAGCTGTGGCAAAGATGATCCAATCCATGTCCATGGCATGGGGGTTCAGAGTCCCCGTCTATCCGAAGATTTCAGGGACAAAGACAGCACGGGCAGTGCTGAACAACCTGGCAAGGAATCCTTATGCTGCTGCACTCTCGATTGACGGGGAGGACGGCGGTACGGGTGCAGCGTACAATGTGTCTATCGACAAGATGGGACACCCCGTAGCTTCAAATATCAGGGAATGTTACTTAGACCTTGTAAGACAGGGAAAACAGAACGAACTGCCCCTTATCGCCGCAGGCGGTGTCGCTAAGAAAGGCAATTTAGCAGCCAATGCTGCAGCGCTCATCATGCTCGGTGCCTCTGCAGTATCTATAGGGAAATATCTTATGCAGGCAACTGCGAACTGTTTTGGCGATGAATACAATCGTTGCAATCTGTGCAATACCGGCAAGTGTCCACGGGGGATCACGACACAGGACCCAACACTCTACCGGAGACTCGATTCAGACAAGGTTGCAGAACGTGTTGTTGAGGTCTTTCGCTCTGCCAATGTAGAACTCAAGAAGATATTCGCTCCAATGGGGAGGAGCACAGAACTTCCTATTGGCATGTCAGATGGTCTCAGTATCGATGACAAGGCAATGGCTGACAGGTTGGAGATAAGTTATGCGTGCTAATAGAGGCATAGGGCAGAGAGCAAAGAGCACAGGGACAAAAACCGTTACTATCCACGGAACAATTCATGAAAAAAGGGTTCCTTCCCGTGTCCTTGAAGAGCATATACAGCAGGCTGTTATGGATGGTGCCAGAAAACTCCATATCATAGCAGATGGACAGCACGGAATCGGGGGAAGAATCTGGCCGCGCGGTGAACCTGTCAAAATAACTGTTGAAGGACCAACCGGACAGAGGCTTGGAAGCATGGGAATGACGGGCACCGAGATCATCCTGAAAGGGAGCGCCTCTGATGATATCGGATGGATTAATTGCGGGGCAAAGATAACTGTTTTGGGAGATGTCACCAATGGAGCATTCAATGCCGCAGCTCAGGGCACCCTTTATGTTCAGGGAGGGGGTGGTGCACGGTGTGATACGATGACAAAACACAACCCCCGATTTGACCCGCCGCAGTCCTGGTATTTCAGGAACGTTGGTGACTCTTTTGCAGAATTCAAGGCAGGTGGTATTTCAGTTGTCTGCGGTGTTCAGCCAAGGAACCCGACCAGTATCCTCGGCTACCGTCCCTGTGTCGGCATGGTTGGGGGGACCATCTATTTTCGAGGACCGATAAAGGAATATAGTAAGCGGGATGTAAAACTCCTTGAACTGTCTCCACAGGACTGGGAATGGCTCACAGAGAATATGAAACCATATCTTGAAGCAATCGACAGGATGTCATATTACGAAGAGCTTACTTGTTCACCTGATGATTGGAAGAAACTTATCGCCATAACCCCTCAGGAGAAACGGGCACGGAGATGGTTCAAGATATCAACAGCTGATTTCAGGAAGCAGTACTGGGAAAAGGAGGTAGGAGATGGCGGTATATTCGGACCATATATAACCCATGACCGTACCATACTGCCGTATATTACGACGGGGAAGGATAGACGGAATAAGCCGGTCTGGGCAAATGAAAAGTACCTGCCGCCCTGCGCATATCATTGCCCGACGCATATTCCTTCACACAAACGTGCATCGCTGATCCGGAAGGGACAGCTCAGGGAAGCACTTGAACTCGTCCTCCAGTACAGTCCTTTGCCGGCAACAGTCTGCGGACAGATATGCCCAAACCTCTGCATGCAGAGTTGTACAAGGGGTCAACTCGATCAGCCACTGAACATCGATAAACTTGGAAGACTTGCTCTCGACCTGCCTCCGCCGAAAACAGCCGAGCCGACAGGACACACCATTGCGGTTATCGGTGGCGGGCCTGCCGGTCTGAGCGCCGCATGGCAACTTGGACTAAAGGGTCACACGGTTGATCTCTACGAAGCAACAGACAAGCTCGGAGGGAAACTTGAATTGTGCATCCCGAGGGAACGTCTGCCCCATGAGATTCTCGAAAAGGAGCTTTCCCGTTTCAACGAGATCGGCGTTCATGTTCATCTTAACGAGAAGATAGACCTGAAGAGATTCGAAAAAGTTCATAAAGACCATGAAATAGTTATTGTCGCATGCGGTTCTCATCAGCCAAGGATTTTTCCTTTCCCTGGTTCTGAGCACATTGTTTCTGCCTATGACTTTCTCAGGGGCATGAATACCGGAAATAGCCCGGACCTCACAGGAAAAAAGGTCGTCATAATAGGTGCAGGTAATGTAGGCATGGATGTAGCATCGCAGGCATACAATTGCGGTGCAGCATCAGTCATCGCAGTGGATATCCAGAAACCGGCAGCTTCCGGAAAGGAAATGGCAATAGCACAGGAGAAAGGGACGGAGATACTCTGGCCCAAGTTTACTGATCGGTACGATTGCAGCGATAAAAAATTGTATTTCAAAGACGGTTCTTTTCTTGAAGCAGACTTCGTTATCATGTCTGTAGGCGATATCCCCATACTTGATTTCCTTCCACCTACGATTCACACCGAGAGGGGCTGGATAGCTGTCAATGAAATAGGACAAACCTCTGACGTGAAAGTATTTGCTATCGGAGACGCTACGCAATTGGGCCTTGTTACAAACGCTATCGGACAGGGAAGAATCACTGCGGAGACGATCCATTACCAGCTTATGCACGCACCGCGCTGGCCTGAAATCAAACAGGTTATACCGCATGAAAAAATTAAGACGGCATATTACGAAGCGTGCCGGACCGATTTCACTCCCGAGAAAGAAGGGGACAGGTGTATGTCGTGCGGAACATGCCGCGATTGCCATATGTGTGAAATAACATGTTACTGGGGTGCAATCAGCAGGGTAGAGCATGAAGACGGTTCTTACGAGTATGTCGTGGATGAAGACAAGTGCATCGGCTGTGGTTTTTGTGCCGGCATCTGCCCGTGCGGCGTCTGGGAGATGGTAGAGAATATTTGATAACGCCGGGAGAACATATATTCCTATGTCAAAATCACTCGCAATAGAAAACAGGATCCTTTCAGCACTCCTCAAGGTGAGCAAGGTTCTTAACTCTTCTTTTGATCTTGAGAAGAACCTTTCACGAGTTATGCATGTGCTCGGAGACTTCCTTGAGATGGAGCGGGGCTCGGTCTTTCTATTGGACTATGCAACAAAGGAACTGAAAATAGTTGCCGCTCACGGCCTGACAAGGGAACAGATAGCACGGGGAAAATATAGAATTGGTGAGGGTATCGTCGGCAGGGTTCTGGAGAGAAACGCTCCGATGGTTATCCCCAATGTCGGGGAAGAACCTCTCTTCCTCAATAAAACAGGCTCGCGCGTCGGCAAAAGCGGTATCTCCTTCCTCTGCGTTCCGATAACGTTCAAAGGTGAATCTATTGGCGTTCTCAGTGTTGACAGGATTTTTAAAGATAAGGCGATAACGATTGACGAAGATATAAGGGTCCTGGAAGTCCTTGCATCTATTATTGCCCAGTATGTTGTCCTCTGGGAACATTACAGGGAATCTGAACTGGAAAGGGAATATTTAAAACGTGAACTCAAGGGAAAATACAGATTGCCCAATATCATTGGTACGTCTGACAAGATGCAGGAGGTCTTCGAAGCAGTTTACCGTGTCGCAGATTCCAGAGCAACGGTCATACTCTATGGTGAGAGCGGAACCGGAAAGGAATTGATCGCGAAGGCTATTCATTACATGGGTCCGAGGGAGAAGCATCCATTTGTAAAATTTAACTGCGCTTCAATCCCTGAGGGATTGCTCGAATCAGAGCTTTTCGGCCATGAAAAGGGAGCTTTCACCGGCGCTGTAAGCATACGGAAAGGGAGATTTGAACGTGCTCACAGTGGTACAATTCTTCTCGATGAGATTGGTGACCTGCCGATCAATCTGCAGCCAAAGATATTGCGTGTCCTCCAGGAAAAAGAGTTTGAACGTGTTGGAGGAGAACAGACAATCAAGGCTGACGTCAGACTCATTGCTGCAACGAGCAGAAACCTGGAAAAACTCGTTGCAAAAGGCATGTTCAGAGAAGATTTATTCTACAGACTCAATGTCGTACCCCTCCTGTTGCCTGCTCTCAGAGAACGGAAAGAGGACATCCCTCTTCTTGTCGATTTTTTTCTGAAGCGCTTCAATAATGAAAACAAGAAACATGTATCCATATTTCCAGAGGCGCTCCGGGTCATGGTAGATTACTCCTGGCCAGGTAATGTCAGGGAACTTGAAAATACGATAGAACGGCTCGTTGTCATGTCAGACGGAAAAGTTATCAGTACATCAGATTTGCCGATAAACCTGCATGTGCCCTTACATCAGGATGGTTTTCAGAAAGAATCCTTACAAGCTGGAATTGAGGACATTGAAAAATCGAGCATTCTCGATGCGCTTGAGAAAACAGGCTGGGTTCAGGCAAAGGCTGCACGACTTCTCGGACTTACGCCGAGACAGATAGGATATAAGATATGCAAATACTCTATTAAACCTTCCCGGCCCGTGTAAAAAGCCTCCTTTTTGTTTTATTTCTGCATATCATGATCATGAAAATCTATAAGAAGAGATATTTATATAGATATTTTAAATTTGACTATTTGTCACCGGTTGTTTCATGTTAATTGTACCTCTGTGGCCGAATAAGTTTGCTATGTCAGGTTCTACATTATGAAAGGAGTTATCCATGCTTATCGACGCACGCGGATTCGGCTGTCCAAAGCCGGTCATGATGGCTGAAGAAGCACTCACTTCATTGACTGAGGGGACAATAGAGATACTTGTTGATAATGAAGCCTCTGCAAAAAATCTCGAAAGATTTTCGAAGAAGAACGGTTTTTATTCAGAGACATTCAGAGAAGATACCCTCTGGCGGGTCAAGATCGTAAAAGGATTCGTCTGTGAAGTTCCCTCAGGTGAAGAAAAACACCCTAAAACAGAAAAGGACCTGTTCATTATAGTCGGCTCAGATACAATGGGGAAAGAAGAAGCATTGGGCAAAATTCTCATGAAGGGAGTCTTTGAAACCATGAAGGTTATACAAGAACTTCCGCACACTATCTTTTTTCTCAACACAGGGATAAGGCTTACAACCCTCGATGATGAGTTCATCTCTCTCATGAAGGAATTCGAGCAGATGGGGGTCGAGATTTTCACCTGCGGAACCTGCCTGCAATACTTCAATCTCGAAGCTGAATTAAAGGTCGGATTCAGAGGAACAACGAATCATATCGTCGAAGGGATAAAGGATTTCAAAAAGACTATCTGGATTGGGTAAGCGCTCAAACGTTCTCCCTGCCAATTTTTTGCCTGTGCTGATTTTCTTTCTTTGCTTTATAAATTCACCACATACAGTAAAATTGAACCAGAATTCCTTTAACCCGACATGCTATGACCGTCAGGCATCTATGCGAAAGAACGTATTGTTGATAGGAATGTTGTAGTAATCATATTTTTAAACTTCAAACAAACTCACAAATAGTCCATCCTTATAAATCCCCGATTTTATATAGAGATTATCTATTTGATATATTTAGCATTTCTATGTAAGAATTCTTTCAATAACTACATAAAGGAGACCCATATGACGAAGGACTATAAGCAGATGTGGAACAGTCTGGACATTAATCTTGGAGCACATGACGGATTGCTTGCAGTGCTGTCCGATGCGTATCAGAACATATATCTCTCGCAGCACAACCGCCCTGAAGGAATGAAGTATTTTGACTTCGTCATTTCAGAAGTGCACGGTTTGAGGATAGAGGAGATTCTCGAGGCTAAGAAAGAAAAGAGAAAGGTCATAGGAACGTTCTGCGTCTATGTCCCGGAAGAACTGATCCTTGCCCTTGACGGTGTTTGTATAGGTCTGTGCGCGGGAGCAGACGTCGGTTCTGATGAGGCAGAGAAATTTGTCCCGAGGAATACATGTGCCCTCATAAAGGCTTTCATGGGGTTTAAACTTGCCGGCCTCTGTCCATACATCCAGACGACAGACCTTATTGTCGGTGAAACGACCTGTGACGGCAAGAAGAAGGCATATGAAATCTTTGATGAAATAACCGGTGGAAAGATGTATGTCATGGAAATACCGAACATGAAGGGTGAGGATGGACGAATGCTTTGGCGGAACGAGGTAAAACGATTCGCTAAGAAATTAGAGGCGATAACTGGTAAAAAGATCTCCCTTGAAAAATTGAATGAAGCTTCAAAAATTGTTAATGACAGGAGGAAGGCATTGCAGCGGCTTTCTCTTCTGAGATCTTTTGACCCATCTCCAATCTCCGGACTTGATGCGCTCTTAATCAATCAGGTGTCTTTTTATGATGATCCAGTGCGCTTTACGGCAAAGGTAAATGAACTCTGCGATGAACTCGACGAGCGTATTAAGGATGGGACTGGTGTATCTGAAAAAGGAAGTCCGAGGATTCTTGTTTCCGGCTCTCCTATGGCTGTCCCCAACTGGAAATTACACGCAATTATTGAGGGAAGCGGTGCCACGGTAGTCGGAGAGGAATCCTGTGTTGGAGAGAGAAATTTTGGAGCAATCCTCGATGACGGTTTTTCTTCGGTCGAACAGGGAATAGAAAAAATAGCAGATCGCTACATGAACATACACTGTGCATGCTTTACTCCAAACGATGAACGTCTGAAAGACATAATGGATATGTCTCAGCGGCTCAAAGCTGACGGGGCTATCCACTATGCCATACAATTTTGCACACCGTATATGGTGGAAGCCTCCAAGGCGAAGAAAGCCTTAGATAAGAAGGGGATCCCATTCCTTCGGATAGAGACAGATTACAGTACGGAGGATATGGGGCAGTTGAAGACACGGATTGATGCATTTCTTGAGATGATCGGAAAGGGTGTACGTGCTTGAAGATAGGCGGCATTGATATTGGTTCGCGCTACATCAAGTATGTTCTCTTAGAGGGTACCAGACTTATCGATTTTCAGAGAAGGGAGACGGGGTACAACCCATTATCAGTCTGTGGAGAGCTTCTTGAAGGTAGTAAGCCTGAGAAACTTGTAGCAACAGGCTATGGAAGGTATTTACTTGAAGTTTTTGAAAATACGGAAACAATTACTGAGATAAAAGCAGTGGCAAGAGGTGCAAAGGCCGTATTTCCCAAAACAAGAACAATTATAGACATCGGCGGTCAGGACACAAAGGTAATAAGTCTCAATGATAAGGGCGCCGTACTACATTTCGAGATGAATGACCGCTGCGCTGCGGGAACAGGAAAATTTCTTGAGATTATGGCAAGAACCCTTGGCTATGATCTGGAAGTTTTTGGAAAGTACTGTCATGAAAAAATCGCCGGTATTAAAATAAATAGCTTGTGTACCGTTTTCGCTGAGTCAGAGGTTATCGGTCTCATTACTAAAGGGGAAAAAAGAGAGGCAATTACTCATGCCCTCCATGACTCTATCGTAAGCAGGGTTATGTCTTTAATAAAGCGGGTTGATATACAAGACGACGTAATATTTACGGGAGGATGTGCAAAAAATTCATGTCTAAAAAGGATGTTCGAGGAGCGTCTGCAGAGAAAAGTCTATGTCCATGATAACCCCTACCTGCAAGCCGCCCATGGAGCAGCCCTCCACGCAATGGACAGTTCATATAAACAGTAATTCAATTCATGGCATTTTTTGTAATTCATATTTTTGCGCATTTCAACTGAATCTTCCTATAAGACTTGATGATTGGACCACAATCCAATTATCTTCCGAACCCTTAAGTGAAACTTATGTAGATAAGAACTTCAGTTTCTTGACACAAGTTCATCTATAAGCTGAGATTTTTATCACACAATGCTGAAAAAACTAGTACTAAGTTGCATAGTCATAGTTCCTCGAATCCTGTTTTAATCATTTATTTAAAAGAGCCCTATCTGCTTATTTTCTCTTGCCTTCTTTATTCTGTCAGGTATGTCTCGTTTCGTTGTTAATTCCTCCGGGAGTTCTCCGATAAAAGGCGACAGCACCTGATTGAGCCTCCTGCCGTATAAAAACCTGCTTCTCGTGTGCATAAGAAAGAGTTCATCCATTGCCCTCGTCATGCCCACGTAAAATAATCTCCTTTCTTCTTCGACATCAACGTCTTCCTTTTTCAGTGTGTACGGGACCAACCCCTCCTCAACCCCTGTAATAAATATGACCTTGAACTCAAGTCCTTTTGCCATGTGGAATGTCATCAGGGAAACTGCATCAGCCCTTGGGTCATATGCATCCGCAGGAGTGAGAAGGCTTACTTCAGAGATGAAGCCGGGAATCGCATCTTCCGGATCTATATCTCGATAAGCAGGAGCAAGATCTTCAAGCAATAAAAAGTTTTCTTCACTACAGTATTTTTTTATGTTAGATTCTTTCCACAGTATGTTCAGGAATTCATCGAGGGGCACCGACTTTAATAAACCCCTGAATCTTTCCAGTGATACCTCGTCTAATTTCTCCTGCTCCGGATCGATCGTCCCATAAAACTGTTTATCACCTGGATTATGTATTACATTCAGAAAGGCAAGGACCTTCATGATCTCTTCCCTCTGCTGAGCATAGTTCCTTCCGATTATCTGATAAGGAATACCTGAAGAGATAAAAGATTCCTCTATTGCCTTTGCCTGGGCATTTGTTCTGTAAATGACAGCAAAATCAGAGAATTGATATGAATGCTCAGAAAAATCCCTCGTATCTTTTGTCTTCATCATCTGATAGTGGCTTGTTCCCCCCATCCGTTCTTCAATCTCCCTGACAATGATCTCCCCTTCCGATCGCTCATCAGGCACGGAAATAACGGTTATCGGTACCCCTTCTTCCCTCGTCTGTTGCAATGGTTTATCGATTCGTTTTTGATTATTTCTTATAAGGATATCTGATGCATTGAGAATCACTCCCGTTGAGCGGTAATTTTCCCTGAGCGTGATAATCTCTGCATTGCTGAAATCCTTTTTGAAATTGAGAAAATTGCCGACATCGGCACCCCGAAAGGCATAGATTGCCTGATCTGAATCTCCTATGACACAGAGGTTACCATGACGGTCAGCGAGTCGTTCGAGCAACGTATACTGTGCCGGATTGATATCCTGGTATTCGTCAACCATAACGTATCTAAAGGCAGCCCTGTATTTCCTCAATATATCTATTCTTTGAAGTATCTCAATCGGCTTGAGAATGAGGTCGTCGAAATCAAGGGCTCCTCGGTCTGTGAGGGCATTTTGGTATAGTTCATAAATACTTTTTATTTTATCATCAACATCTTCCATGCAGTTCTTGACCCTTGATATTTTGTCGGATATGCCGTCTGCCCTGAGCGGGATCTTCCCCGTATCAGAATCTTTCAAGAGTTTTCTTATGAGACTGATCTGTTCTTCCCTGTTAATTATGACGATGTCTTTTGAATATTCATGTTTGATTATTGTAAGGCCGAGCATGTGAAACGTATTGATAAAAACTCGTTGCGCGTCCATCCCTAACAGCGCACCGGTCCTTTCATGCATCTCGCGTGCTGCCCTGTTCGTAAAGGTGACCGCCAGAATGTTTCCGGGATTGACTCCCTGACGAGTCAGGTATGCTATCCTTCGCACAATGGTCAAAGTCTTTCCGGTCCCAGGGCCTGCGACAATCAAAACAGGCCCTTCTGTCCTCATGACAGCCTTTTTCTGTGACTCATTTAAACCGTTAAATATCTGGTCTTCGCTTAAGCTCATGAGGTATTCTTAAGTGTAACGAAGATAAAATACAAGAGGAAAATTCGTCTGTTTCCGGAGAACTACCGCATTCCCATACTGGATTATTACTTGCCCTTCTTTGCCAAAGAGTAGAACCGCATTGTTACCCGATGACAGCAAGAGATATCACATATTTATCACTATCTTTGTAAATTCATAGAAGACCCGCAAGCAAGGATTTACTTCATTCATACAAAATTGTAAGGAACTACAAATTTGTATTTTTATTGCCGCTCATAATTCATTATATTTCAAGAAGTTATCCCCTGGCACGGTTTTAGATACAAGAACTGTTCAGGTGTAAAGGATGGGCTCCCTGAAAGACACGCTTGAGGACATGGAAAAGAGGGCTATCCTGAATGCGCTTAAGGAATGCAACTGGATTATGGCAAAGGCGGCACGACAACTCGGCATCACGGAAAGGATGATCGGATACAAAGTCAGAAAATACAAAATACAAAAAAGGGAAGTAGTGAAATAGTGAGATAGTGAAAAAACTAAAAATTTCAACAAAGGAGATGGAGCAATGAAAACTTTAAAACTATTTGTAATGATGCTGCTGCTCGCATGCACTTTCAGTATTGGTACACTCTATGCAGAAGAAACACAGACATCGGGTTATGCTTCAGTTGATATTATGAGCAATTATGTCTGGAGGGGACAGAAGCTCAGCAACAGCTGGGCTGTTCAGCCATCAGTGGGAATCGCGTACAGGGGCTTTGGTGCCAATGTATGGGCCAACTATGATCCTGACTGGACAGAAGTTGGCAGCACAGAAACCGGCCACGGGAAAGTAACAGAAACAGACTTGACCGTAAGCTACAGTTTCTCAAAGGACAAGTTTCATTTTTCAGCCGGATATATTTATTACGCCCTTGAAGGGGCTAACGATACACAGGAGTTGTTTTTCTCGGCTGGTTATGACGTTCTGTTAAATCCTGCCCTTGTTCTTTACTATGACTACGACGAAGGCAACGGTGCCTTCATTGTCGCTTCGATAGGGCACTCGTTCGATCTGGGCAAGAATATACCTCTGGAAGTCGGCGCTTCTGCAAGCTACAACATCAACAACAAGGTTATGGGTTTTGATAAAGATGGAGACGATTTTAGCAATTTCTACAACACGGAACTGTCATCGTCAGTCAGCATCCCGATAACCGATGCCCTTTCAGTAACACCGAAAGTGGCCTACTCTTTTCCCTTAAGCAATGATGCCAAGGAGGCAATAAGCAGCATAAGTGATGACGGAGACAAGGATATCTTTTACGGGGGGATAAATCTCACCCTGAGCTTTTAAAAGGAGGCACATATGAAAAAATTTATCGGATTATTACTATTACTCTTAATAAATACAAGCGGGCTTGTTTTTGCAGAGGAGCATGCCATCTCTGATTCACCCACCCCTCCAGCAGCTGAGCAGGCAGTGCCTGCTCAGCCTGCACCCTCAGAGGTGACGGCCGAGGAACCGAAGATCGATACAGGTGATACTGCATGGATGATCGTTGCAACAGCCCTTGTGATGCTCATGACCCTTCCCGGGCTCGCACTGTTCTATGGCGGACTTGCAAAACGGAAAGACAGCCTCAACACAATGGCAATGTGCTTCGTGACCTATTGTATCGTCAGCATCCTCTGGGTTATCTACGGGTATACGTTTGCATTTGGAACAGATATCAAGGGGATTATCGGGGGCACAGAGAAATTGTTCCTGTCCGGTATCAATGTTGAAAGCCTTACAGGAACAGTCCCGGAGTTCATCTTCGTTGCCTTCCAGATGACCTTTGCCGCAATAACCGTTGCACTCGCGTGCGGTGCGTATATCGAGCGGATGAAATTTTCCGCATGGGTCCTGTTTACCATATTCTGGATGACTCTTGCGTATCTGCCTGTCGCCCACTGGGTATGGGGAGGAGGGTTTCTTGCTGATTTAGGCGCACTCGACTTTGCGGGTGGGACTGTCGTTCACATCAATGCAGGTTTTGGAGCCCTTGTCGGCGCACTCGTTCTCGGGAAAAGACGTGAGGTGGTACTCAAACCCAGCAACCTGACCCTTGTCGTGACCGGTGCGGGACTCCTGTGGTTCGGATGGTTCGGGTTCAACGCTGGTTCAGCTGTCGCTTCCAATGGACTTGCCGGTGTCGCCTTCATCAATACGAATACTGCTACTGCTGTTGCGGCAATAACCTGGATGTTTGTAGAGTGGATTCATACGAGAAAACCAACGATACTCGGGCTTGCTTCAGGTGCAATTGCAGGTCTCGTTGCCATAACACCTGCCGCAGGGTTCGTGAATATCAAAGGTGCGATTCTGATGGGAATTCTGGCAGGTATTATCACGTACTTTTCGGTTGCAGCCATGAAACAGAAAATCGGCTATGACGACTCACTCGATGCCTTCGGCATCCACGGCGTGTCTGGCATGTTCGGTGCGATACTGGTCGGTTTTTTCGCTGACCCGACAATCAACGAAGCGAGCGGTCTCTTTTACGGAAACCCGAAACAGCTCCTGACACAGCTTATTGCAGTAGGTATCACAATCGCATATGTCACAGTGGTTACCGTTATCATTTTTTACTGTATCAAAGTGTTTCACGGCCTCAGGGTTGAAGATGAACACGAAATTACAGGACTCGATGAAAGCCAGCACGGAGAAAAGGCATATAACTTATGAACATCAAACGGAGAAATGGAGAAACGGAGAGGCGGGGGAATTTACAAGTCACCCTATTGCCGTTTCAACCTTTCCCAATCTCAATTTTTTCTCACGAAGACGGAGGTAATGATGAAAAAGATTGAAGCGGTCATAAAACCATTTAAACTTGATGAGGTTAAAGAAGCTCTCTCCGCAATCGGCATTAACGGGATGACGATTACAGAGGTGAAGGGTTTCGGGAGACAGAAGGGTCATGTCGAGGTCTACAGAGGAACAGAATATGAGGTCAATTTTTTGCCGAAGATAAAAATAGAGGTCGTTGTTCCTGATTCAATCATAGACAAAGCGATAGCAACAATCATAGAAAAGGCAGCGACAGGGGAAATCGGTGACGGGAAGATATTCATTTACTCCCTTGAGGATGTCGTAAGGATAAGGACCGGTGAACATGGAGAGGCAGCGATATGAGATTACTTTTTTCTGAATCAGAATAGGCATACTTTTAACCCAAAAACTGCAATCGATTGCAGTTTTTGGGTTAAACGGTGCAATAAAAAAACTGTCAATTTTTGAACACCTTATCATTCATTAAAAGGAGGGATTTACCAATGGAAAGACCAAAAGAAAAAAAAGATGTAATGGAACTCGTAAAAAAGCATGACGTGAAGTTTGTCAGACTGTGGTTTAGTGACATCCATGGTCAACTTAAGAGTTTTGCTGTTCCGATCGAGGAACTCGGCTATGCCTTTGATGAAGGAATGGGCTTTGACGGGTCGTCAATTCAGGGTTTTGCTAGAATTGACGAAAGTGATATGATCGCGAAACCGGATCCGAGCACCTTCGCATTACTCCCGTGGAGGCCAAAAGAGAAGGCTGTAGCGAGGATGTTCTGCGATATCTATGAACCCGACGGTTCCCCTTACAAAGGTGATCCAAGATATATTTTGAAAGTGAATTTAGAAAGGGCTAAAAAGAAAGGATTTACCCTTTATCTTGGTCCCGAGCTCGAATATTTCTATTTCAAATCCAGTAAGAGCACGGAGACCCTTGATGAAGGTGGTTATTTTGATTATCCATTGGACGCTGCCGAGGACCTTCGCCGTGATACGATCATGGCGCTTGAATCCATGGACATCAAGGTCGAATATTCTCACCATGAAGTTGCACATTCCCAGCATGAGATTGATTTGCGCTATGAAGATGCTCTGACCATGGCAGACATAGTCATGACACACAGGATCGCGGTCAAGGAAATTGCAAAGAAATACAATGTCTATGCCACCTTCATGCCCAAACCCATCTTCGGACAGAACGGAAGCGGCATGCACACACATCAGTCCCTATTCAAAGGAAAAAGGAATGCATTCTTCGATCCAAAAGATCAGTTTTTTCTTTCAGATATTGCAAAAGGGTATATCGCCGGAATTCTTCGCCATATACAGGAGATGACACTTGTCCTGAACCAGTGGGTAAATTCTTACAAGAGACTTGTCCCCGGATATGAAGCACCGGTCTATATCTGCTGGGCACGCAGAAACAGGTCGGCCCTCGTCAGGGTCCCCCTCTATAAACCGGGCAAAGAACAGGCAACGAGAATTGAGCTCCGTTCACCTGATCCGACCTGTAACCCTTATCTTGCCTTTGCATGTATGCTCAATGCAGGACTCAGAGGCATCGAAAAGGCATACAAGCTTCCGAAACCAACGGAAATTGATGTTTACCACCTGACAGAAAAAGAAAGGGGCAGGTTAGGAATAAACCAGCTTCCGGGAAGTCTTATTGAGGCTATTGAGTACGCTGAAAAAAGTGACCTCCTGAGAGAGACACTGGGAGACCATATATTTGAGCGGCTCATTGTGAGCAAGAAGATTGAATGGGATGATTACAGAATAAAGGTCTTCCCCTATGAACTCGAGAGGTACCTGCCGATTCTTTAGGAGAACGAGCATAAGGTATAAGAGGGGCTATCTTGCGAGATTGCCCCTCTTTAACCCCTTACTGAACGCTTCCCCCACTTTTCACTATGTACAAAGGATGTATATAATGTAAAATTTGGTTTACAGGAATTTTAACTGCGATTGAGAAAAGATGGCATTTCTGTTCAAGTTTAAAGAATATGCTTATCCGTTTAATACATCTAAATGATATAATATCGTATCTCGGCTTGAAGGTACGGTATGGATATTTTATTAATGTTAGCAAAAATACCATTAATAGGAAAAATAATTATGTTTTTTTAT
>Ga0209270_1001426_pt1 | contig 33578 bp, 30 predicted proteins | sample MTBAKSrepl1MetaG_FD_187456 | JGI IMG/M metagenome (GOLD analysis project Ga0209270, IMG submission 187456) | Enrichment culture microbial communities from Arthur Kill intertidal strait, New Jersey, USA, that are MTBE-degrading - MTBE-AKS1... | ecosystem: Environmental > Aquatic > Marine >...
TGATGACTCTCCAACGGAAAATTGCCCGCACTGCGCGCCTCATCCCGAAGAGACCGGATAAACTCCGGAAAATCAATCTCCACCGGACAACGTTCACTGCACCGGGCGCAGGTCAGACAGGCCCAGAGTTCTCTGCATTTCAATAGATTTCCGTTCGGCTGCATCAGGGATTGCTTGATCATCTGTCTCGGCGAAAAAGTCGTTAGTTGCCGGCTGACCGGGCAGCTCCCCGTGCATACTCCGCACTCCATACAATAGTCTATCTGTGTCTGAGTCAGTCGCATGTTTCATTCCATCAGGCGGTTGCGGTCTCTATGGCCTCGGTTGCCTCGACGTCCTTTCTTTCGAACGGACCGGGGCCGAGTTCCTTGATAAATTGAACAAAAGCACGAATTTCTTCAGCAAAAATCGCCCCTTCCGACGCGGAAATCCACTTCAGGTGCAGGCGTCTCGGATCAACGCCCAACAGCTTGAGCATCTCCCAGGTTTCCTCAACCACCTTCTGACATTTTTTATTACCTTCCAGGTAATGGCAGTCTCCGATATGTCACCCCGACACCATGACACCATCTGCGCCCTTGTCGAATGCATTGAGCAAGAATCCATGGTTGACGCGTCCGGTACACATCAGTCGAATCAGGCGAACGTTCGTCGGATACTGCATACGCGACACCCCGGCCAGATCAGCACCGGCATAAGCGCACCAATTACAGACAAAAGCTACGATTTTTGGTTTTTCCGAAGAAGACATGACAAGTCCTTTTTATAAAGGGATAACGGTTAAAACTCCTCGCACCTGTTATGATTGACGGTTCAGGACCGCCGGCAGGTCGTCCGGATGTTTCGACGACATGCCATAACGATCAAAGCCAACCGTTTTCGCTGCACACAATGAAGTAGGTTCGCAACGAACCACGGCCGCTGAGTGCGATGTGCGGTCGATTTTACACCTTATATCCCTTCAGTTTGGCCAAACGGCTTCCATTCAGTTTTTGCGGCAATCACAGGAAAGCTTCGATCATGGCGCTGACCTGCGTATCCTTAAAGTGTGACAGCGAGACCGCGCCGGTGGGACAGGCCACATTACAGGCCCCGCATCCGGTGCAAAGCGCTTCGGATACCACGGCCTGTTTTCTTCCGTTGACCTCCTTGACTTTGATGGCTTCAAAAGCGCATGTTCTCTCACACTCTCCACAGCCCCGGCACAAGTCCGGGTTCACATGGCTGATAACCGCTTCAGCCTTGATCTCCTTTTTCGAGAGGATCGTCAGTGCGCGGGATACGGCCCCCCTCGCCTGGGCAATCGATTCGTTGGCGAACTTGGGACCGTGGGCAAGGCCGCAAAGGAAGTATCCCGCATTGGCGAAATCCAGGGGCCTTAACTTAATATGGGCTTCCATGAAAAACCCGTCTTCTTCTAGAGGCAGACGGGTCACCTCGGCAAGCTGACGGCCTTCGGCTCTCGGCCGGATCGCCGCGCTTAGCACCAGCAGGTCCGCCTTGAGCAGGATGTCGGTCTGCAGCTGCTGGTCAAAAAAGGATATGTTGATTCCGTCCCCGACCGGCATGACGCTCGGCTTTTGCTCACGCTCGAATCGGTAAAATCGAACTCCCTTTTTACGGGCTTCCGTGTAATAGTGCTCTTTCAGCCCGAAGGTCCGGATGTCCCGGTAAAGAACGGAAATCTGCGCTCCGGGATTCAGTGACTTCAATTTCAGGCTGTTTTTGATGGCCGCCGTGCAGCAGACCCTGCTGCAGTACATGTGTTCCGGCTCCCGGGATCCCACACACTGGATCATTACCACTCGACGCAGAGAATTCGCCTCGTCCGGCCTTTCGGCCAGCATCGCTTCGAACTGCTTCTGGGTAACGACCTTCGAACTCTTGTCGTAATAGTATTCCGAAGGTTTGTACTCTTCCCCGCCGGTAGCTACGAACACCACCCCGTGCTGGATCTCTCTGGATTCCCCTTTTATCGACAGTGTGGTAGTGAAATTTCCGGCAGCGCCCGTTATGGCCTGCACTTCCGTTTCTTTATAAACGGTGATCAGCGGATGATTTTCGACCTTCTCGATAAGCTCCCGGACATAACCGGCAGGATTGGCGCCGTCCTCGGTATAATAAAGGGTAAGTGCATTGCCCCCGAGCTCGGCGCTTCGTTCCACCAGCACGGCCGGAAAACCCTGCTCGGCGGTGGAGATAGCCGCGGTCATGCCGGCCAGGCCTCCGCCGATCACAAGTGCGCTCTGAACGACCGCGTACGATGCGTCGTATAGAGGCTCCAGAAGCCGAATTCTCGAAACTGACATGCGGACCAGATCTTTCGCCTTTTCGGTCGCCCTGTCCGGTTCTGACTGATGAACCCAGGCGTCCTGTTCACGAATGTTGGCCAGTTCAAAAAGATAGGGGTTGAGACCGGCTTCGCGCAGCGTATTGCGGAAAAGCGGTTCGTGCGTTCTCGGCGTGCACGAGGCTACCAGTATCCGGTTGAGCTGTTTTTCCTTGATGACGCGTTTGATTTCCTGCTGCATATCCGTGGAGCATGCAAACATGCAGTGGGTGGCATAGACGACATTGGGCAGGGTCCCGGTGTACTCGGCTACCTCTTCCACCCGGACGACCCCGGCGATGTTGATCCCGCAGTGACAGATGAAAACTCCGATTCGCGGTTCTTCTGCGCGCACATCGCGCTCGTCGGGCAAAACGGGTGGCGTAACGAGCGTTCCCCTTGCCTCTGCCAGCAATGCGGTGGCCTTTGCGGCCGCGCTGCTTCCCTGTTGAACCGAATCCGGAATATCTTTTGGTCCCTGGCTGACGCCGCATACGTAGATACCCTGCCTGGATGTCGTCACCACATCGAGCGAATCCGTTGCAATGAACCCCCGTTCATCGAGTTCGAGCCCGATTTGTCCGGCCGCACGCACAGCGGAAGGATTCGGGCAAAGGCCGATGGAGAGCACGATCATGTCGAACGTTTCTTCCTGAATCTGATGTTCCGGCGTCACATAGGAAATGCGCAGGGTATCATCCTCCGGGTTTGGAATCACGCGGGATATCATGGACCGGACATATCGGACCCCGTTTTCGGAAATCGACCGCTCGTAAAACCGATCGAACCCTTTTCCCTGCGCCCGGACATCGATAGAAAAGATTGCGGTATCGACGCCGTGTTCGTGTTCTTTGGTGATCATCGCCTGTTTGGTGGCGTACATACAGCACACCGCGGAGCAGTAGTCCTGCCCGTAATGGCTGTCCCGGGATCCGACGCATTGTATCCATGCAATCTTTCGGGGCGGCTTGCCGTCCGAAATGCGCTGGATGTGACCATGAAAGGGACCGGCTGCCGAAAGGATCCGCTCATATTCAAGGCTGGTCACTACATTTGGGAAAATGCCGTGGCCGTAAGCTCCTTTGGCCCTTGCATCGAAAGGTTCGAAACCGCCGCTGAGAATAATGGCACCGGTGTCAAGCTCTGCAATCTCGTCCTGCTGATCATAGTCAATGGCTTTGTTTTCACAGAACTTTTTGCATATGCCGCATTTTCCTTTGGTAAAATAGCGACAGTAATTTTTATCGATGGTGTAAACAAGGGGAACGGCTTGGGGATAAGGCACGTAGATGGCTTTTCGCTGGTTCAGTCCGAAGTTGAATATATCCGGAACTTTCGTCGGACATTTTTCAGCGCAAATCCCGCAACCGACGCACTTTTCAGGATCAACGAAGCGGGCTTTCTTTTTGACTGTGACTTTAAAATGTCCGGGGGAACCCTTCAGGTCGAGAAAATCGGTGTAAGCGAGGATCTCGATGTTGGGATGGTTGGCCAGCTCCACCAGTTTCGGTCCCATCATGCAGGACGAACAATCGTTGGTGGGAAATGTTTTGTCGAGCTGCGCCATGACGCCGCCGACACTGGGTTTTTCTTCTACAAGATAGACCCTGTAGTCGGAATTGGCGATATCCAGGGCGGTCTGAATGCCCGAGATTCCCCCGCCGATGATGGTGACCGACCCCACCTTTTTCATGTAGTCGTCCAGATGCTCTACTTTTTCAGCCATACGTCGCTCAACCTTATACTCGGTTTCCGGGATGAGTGCATGCGGGCTGTCTCCACGTGCCGCACGCTTCATACCTTAGTGTTTTCAAGAGGCGAAAAGGTTCAGCCTCCGAAGCAAATCAAAGGGCTCGGTGATATGTCGGGAGAGCCACTTTTTTACGTCCGGCACTTCACAGGAAAGCCCAATGAGCTCTGAAAAGTAATAGACGGGCAGATTAAAGGATCTTCCCAGATCCTTTTCAAATTTTCTCTGATACATATCCAGATTCATCTGGCACATCTGGCATGAAACCACCATGGCGTCTGCGCCCAGACGCCGGGTCATATCATAGAGTTTCCCCACCAGTTTACAGACGATATCGATTCGGGAAAGCACCTGGCTGGCCCCGCAACAGTCCGTTTTGAACGGCCATTGGATCACGGTGGCTCCCAGTTTCTCCAAAATACGATCCATGCTCATGGGATTTTCAAAATTGGCTTCTTCCGTGATCTCCGGCGGGCGGTTGGCCATGCAGCCGTAATAGCAAACCACCTTCAACCCTTCGAGCGGCTTTTTAACCGCCTTTCCCACCACGTCCAGCATGCTTTCGGTGGCGAAGAAATTGGCAAGATCCCATATTTTCGGCAAGCCTTCCGGTATCCGGTACTCATAAAGATCCTTGTGTTCTCCCTTTAGCACAAAAGCCGCCGTCTTGAGGCGGTTGAAGCACATCGGGCATGGAACGAGCAGGTCTTTATGGGGCATTTGGCTGGCCAGGTGCAGGTTGCGTCCGCACAGATCAATGCTTGCCTTGTGGTCGATGCTGTGTGCAGCGGTGGCCCCGCAACAATTCCAATCGGGGATCTCGTCGAGTTCAACGTTCAGAGCGGTGCAGACCGCTTCGATGGACTCCGCGTAGTCTTTTGCCGTCCCCTCCAGGGAACATCCGGGATAATAGGCTACATTCATGGTTTTTGCTATTTTTTCGATTGGGTTAAAATTTTGCGGACTTCTTTTTTTCCTTTGATTCCTTTTGGAAACATCGGCATCCGGCCCTTGTAAAACATCTTCCAGCCCAGAAGCATTTCATCGAACCACGTACCTTCATCCCATTTTTTCATCAACTCGCCGCTTCGAAGTAGGTACACGGGCAAAAGAGTCGCCTCGAAGATGCGCCCCCTTCGCCTCACATTGTTCAGAAATGTCTGGTGAAGGGCGACGATCTGCGGCTGCGGCGACGGCACGCCCTCCTTGATCGCCATCTCCTTGAGGCAATCCATCGTTTCTGCGATCTTAACTCCGTTGGGACACCGCGTCGTGCATGTCTCACACGACGCGCACACCCATATGGTCCGGCTGTGCAACACTTTTTCCCGCTGCCCCAAAATGACCAGACGGATTACCTCGTCCGGATAAAGGTCCATGGCGAATGTGACCGGACATCCGTTCGTACACTTTCGGCACTGAAAACAGGCAGCGATGTCAAAGGGTCCGGCAGCTTCCACCTGATCCAGAAACCCATAGTCTGGTTGTAAAAATTCCTGAGCCATGCCTTGCGCTCCACATTCTCTTTTCGGTCCGGTTACCTTAGTAACCCTTCTGAATTATTCAGCAGTCAACTTCCTTTCTCCCCGCATCGTCTTCCGGGCGAAACGGACAAGGTTGTTAATATTCTTTCACCGATCATGTCAAGGAAAAAAATATTCTTTTGTGACTATTCTCATAAGTTTTTCCGGCCGGCAGGCCGGAAAAAAACCGGTGGAACAGGAGGTTTTTGTAACCCTTCACAGGGGTATGTTTTATGGTCCGCAACCATAAGCGCTTGCCGTTGCCGACGGCAGCGGGCATTTGCGCTGTTTCCAAACAGCCCCGGAGGCAGGTGGTGCCCAGCGGGATGCATACTGCCCGTCTGCCATATAGCCATTCGAAGGATCGGGGTGCATCGCAAGGCGCCATAAACATGTTGCGGCCAGTAAAACAGACCCCTGTGAAGGGTTACAGATCTTTTAATGGGCTTGTGCCCAGTTTTTCCCCGATTGGACATTGACTTTCAGCGGAACCTTGAGATCCCAAACACTCTCCATGGTCTCTTTTACAATTCGGCATACGATTTCCAGCTCATTCGACGGAGCTTCGAAGACCAGCTCGTCATGGACGGAAAGGATCATGGCGGTCTTCAGTTCTTTCTCCCTCAGGGTTTGGTCCACACGGACCATCGCAATTTTAATGAGATCCGCGGCGGTCCCCTGAATCGGCGTGTTGATGGCGGTACGTTCGGCGAACTGCCGCATATTCCGGTTTGCGCTGTTGATGTCCGGTATCTGGCGAATGCGACCCAGAAGCGTGCCCGTCTGTTGACTTTTTCGGGCGTCTTCTATGGTTCGATCAATGTACCTCTTTACCCCCCTGTAACGCGTAAAGTAGTGATCGATAAATGTTTTTGCCATTTTCTGACTTATGCCGAGTTCTTTCGACAGGCTGAACGACCCCATACCGTAGATAATGCCGAAATTGATAACTTTCGCCTGGCGCCTCAGTTCGGGCGTCAGCAGCGACGGACTGACCTGGAACACTTCGACGGCGGTGCGCGTATGAATATCTTCGTCCTCAATAAAGGACCGAACAAGAAGTTCGTCCTCCGAGCAGTGCGCCAAAATCCTCAACTCTATTTGAGAATAATCCGCCGAAACCAGAAACCAACCTTCCCTAGCGATAAATGCGCTGCGAATCTGCCTTCCCTCTTCGGTGCGAATTGGAATGTTCTGAAGATTGGGATCCGAACTGCTCAGTCTTCCTGTTGCGGTAACCGTCTGATTGAAAGACGTATGAATACGTCCTGTTTTGGGATGAATCAGTTCCAGAAGCGCATCGGTATAGGTCGACTTCAATTTCGTGAGGGACCGATGCCGCAGAATCAAAGCCGGCAATTCATGATGCGCCGCAAGCGCCGTAAGGACATCAACATCCGTTGATGACCCGGTTTTCTTTTTCGTCTTTTTCTGGATCGGCAGATTGAGTTTTTCAAAAAGGATATGGCCGAGCTGCTGGGCAGATTTGACGTTGAATCTTTCCCCCGCGGTGCTGTATATAGCGTCTTCCAGCAGACAGAGCTGGTGTTCGAAGGACTTTGAAAGCTCCCGTAGCCGTTCAATGTCTACACAAACCCCGTGCATCTCCATTCGGATTAAAACAGGAATCAGCGGCATTTCCACTTTTTCAAACAGGTCGGTAAGGCCGAGTGCCTTCATCTTATCGGCCAATATCTGCTGAGCCTTGAGCGTGATATCGGCATCCTCGCAGGCATAGGGAGTCGCCTTTTCAACAGACACCCTGGCAAAATTTTTTGCGTTTTTTCCTTTACCCGCTACTTCGTCATAGGTCGTCGTTTTGTAATCCAAAAAATCAAGGGCGATCTGATCCAGATTGTGCATGCGTTTGGAAGGATTGATCAGATAGGACGCCAGCATCGTATCGAAAACGACGCCATCGAGAGATATTCCGTGGCGCTTGAGCACGATCCAGTCGTATTTAATGTTCTGTCCGACCTTTTTGATGCCGGTATCTTCCAGAACAGATCTCAGGGCCTCCAGGACAATCCCCCTGTCGAGCTGTTTCGGTGCACCCTCGTAAATGTGGCCGCAGGGGATGTAAAACGCCTCATCGGGTTTTGCAGAAAAAGAGAGCCCTACCAGTTCGGCCCGCATGGGATCTTCGGAGGTCGTTTCGGTATCGACGGCGATCAGGACCTCCTTTTCCAACTGCTCGATCAGTTTCGAAAGGGACTGCATATCCAGAATCGACCGATAATCTTTTTTGCTGAGATCCGACTGCGTCTTGAACGCCAGCTGCAGCTGCCTGAATTCCAGTTCCTTGAAGATTTTTATGAGCGCCGGCCCATCCGGCTCGGCGACCCTGAAATCTTCGATACAAAACTTCAGGGGCACCTCGGTATTGATCGTGGCAAGAGTTTTGCTCAAAAAGGCAAGCTCTTTGAATTTTATCAAATTCTCCCGATGCCTCTCTTTGGAGACATCCTCCAGCCTTTCGTAAAGTGACTCCATGCTCCCGAATTGCCTGATCAAGTCAAGGGCGGTTTTCTGTCCGATACCCGGGACCCCGGGGATGTTGTCGACGGCATCCCCGCAAAGCCCCATGACATCAATCAGCTGATTCGGCCGGAGGCCGAATGATTCCTGAACCGATTTTTGATCGAAGCATTGGTCTTTCATCGGGTCCCAAATGGTCGTTTGCTCGGTTATCAGCTGCAGGAAATCTTTATCGCCGGTGACCATGACGACGGAAAACCCTTCGGCTTCCGCCCGGCGCGCCAGCGTGCCGATCAGATCGTCGGCTTCATAACCGGGCATTTCCAGAACCGGCAGGCGGAGGGATTCCGTAACCTTTTTGATATAGGGAAGCTGGACCGTCAGCTCTTCAGGCATGGGGGGCCGGTTCGCCTTGTAGTCGTGAAACAGGTCGTGTCTGAATGTCGGCCCTTTGGCGTCAAAGAGTAATACCACATATTCCGGAGATCTGTCTTCGATGAGTTTCAGCAGCATGCGGCAAAAACCGAAAACCGCATTGGTCGGCAGTCCACTGGAATTGGAGAGACCGCGGATGGCATGGAAGGCACGGTGGATAAAGGCGGTGCCGTCGATCAAAAACAATCTCTTTTCTTTCTTCATTTGTACCGCCCATGAATCGGTTGTTGAAATTTTGGAAGGCAGCGGCCGAGGGCTGCAGAAAAGCTCCCCATCGCCGTTCAGCCTCGGAAGTGTCGGCTATAATCCGAGCTGGTCGGAAATCTCGGCCATCGCCGTGAGGCTGATGGCGATAAATTCGTTCAGCGGAATGCCGATTTTTTCGCATTCTGCAATGCGCTCGCGGCTGACCGCACGCGCAAAATGAGGAGTTTTCATGCGCTTTGCGACCGAGTTCGGCTTGACGCTGGTGATCTTTTTATCCGGATAGATGAGGGCGGTCGCGATGATCATGCCGGTGATGCTCTCGGCACAGGTAAGGGCATGCTCGAAACGGGTGGTGCGCTGCAAGCCCAGACCTTCCGCATTGTGTTTTTTGATTGCATTGACGATGGCCGGCGATACACCTTTTTCTTCCAGTATTTTCGCGGTTTCAGCCCCGTGTGAGAAGGCATCCTCACCGGTTGTCTCATAGTCAAGGTCATGAAGAAGACCTGCAAGCCCCCAGACCTTCTGATCTTCACCGAATTTTTGTGCCAGGGCCCGCATGATTGCCTCCGAGGCGATGCAATGCATGACGAGCTTGTCGTTTTTCAGATGTTCCTTGAGCATGTCCAGGGCTTCTTCCCTTGTAATGCCCGGCTGGATGTCCGTTGACATGAAAAACCTCCTGCATTAACTTTACCCATCGTGAACCACGGGTTGAAAATTTCCAGTTCGGGGTTGTCTTCCTTTCGTTGACCCTGTTCGAAGGCCGTGGTGATCAAGCAGTTTCTAAAAATAAGCTTTCGAAATATTTTCCATAACCTTGCGCCTTAAGCCTTGAACCTTTGAACCCGCACAAACGGAGTGGATGTCATGAAACTCGGCAAAGTTATCACGAACGACGATGAAATAAAAGCCCTGCTCGAAAGTTCCCGCACCATAGCCGTTGTGGGACTTAGCCCTGAACCGGCCAGGGACTCCCACCGGATCGCCTCTTATCTGTCAACACAGGGATACCGAATCGTTCCGGTTCGGCCTGGTGAAAAGGAAATTCTCGGAGAAAAGGCCTATAGATCCCTCGATGACATTCAGGATCCCATCGATATCGTCGACGTGTTCAGGCGTCCGGAACAGGTTACAGCCCATGCCCGGGAAGCTCTCGGGTTAAAGCCCAGGGCGTTCTGGATGCAATTGGGCATCGAAAATGAGGAAGCAGCGGCGCTTTTGATCGAAGCCGGTATAGATGTGATCATGAATCGCTGCATCAAGGTGGAACATCAAAGGCTTTTAAACGCACATGACGTATAGGGAGCGAAAGCGCAGGTATCGGGATCTGACCTGCCATTGTTGCGGGGGAACTTTTCCTTTCTACTGGACCTGTCGGTGCGGGTTTGCCATTTGTCAGCACTGCATGGCGGAAAATATATGGGGGATGTCATGCAACGGAATCACCTGGCAGTGTCCCGATTGCGGTGGGTGGAACGGGTTCGGCAACCAGTGACAGGGCTTCGGCTCTTCCGTCAATAGACCGCGGTTACCTCCCTTGCACATACTTTTTCCCGCATACCCCACATCGTCCGTCAGTCCCGATCACCCCGATGCAGCTTTCATCGATGCACAACCTTCGACTTTCCCATTCCATATCCAGGTCCGACTGCTGCTCGCAGGCATCTGCATTGTTCTGAATCGCCTCTTGCCCATCCCGAAAAACCGTCGATATCCGGACATTGCCCGGAGGATCCGCAGGTAATGGTTTTCCGCATTCTGTGCATCGCCCTTCAGGACCGATAATGCCGATACAGCTTTCATCCGGGCAAAGAATGCGGTTTTCCCATTCTCCGTCCAGAGCCGGTTCGATCGACTTTGGTGTACCGTCCGGCAGGCTTTCCGGATCCGGCGTATATGCATGGTCATCCTTTTTGACCGGACGGAGCCTCTGAAAACGATTGTTCCAACTCATGACGATTCTCCCAGGGTCAATAGTTTTTCGAGGTCTTTCAGGCTGTCAATATGATATTGCGCGGAAAGAGAGCGGTTTTGATAGGAAACCAATGGAATCCCCGCCGCCTTTGCCGCCTGCTCGTCGACGATAGAATCCCCGATGAATAAGGCATGAGAAGGCTTGATACCGAAATGGTTCAATATCTTGATGAGCGGATCAGGATGGGGTTTTGGCCGCTTGACATCCAATACACTGACGACCAGATCAAAATATCCGACGAGTCCGTGTTCCAGAAGAACAGCCCCCATGGTATCGGATCGATTGGTTGCAATGGCCGTTTTATACCTGGGCCGCAGCTTATCGAGGAGCGGCTTCAAGTACGGCTCGATTTCCATGTGTTGGATAAATGGAAGGTAATCCATCTTTTTTCGATAGTCTTGAGCAGCCTTGAGACTATCCGCATCATCGAACAGGCGGGCAAGCGCTTCGTCTGCGGTGTGCATGTGGGCGTAGGCAAACTCCTCCTCGGTCATATCGGATCTGCCGAACTGGTTTAAAATTCGGTTGTAGTATGCTTTGTTCGCCCTTTCAGTGTTGAAAAGAACCCCGTCGCAGTCAAAGGCGATGACCTTGATATCTTCCACAGCACCTTCTTTTCATTTACTTGCAAGTCAACATCCATCGGCAAAAGCCGATGGACTTGGGGGCTCAAGAATTCAAGATTCCCGGATGAATCCATAGACCCCGATGACGATTTCAGGCTTGATTTTGCTGTCTGTTTTCAGGTGCACGGCGTCATAATATCTGCCTGCCTCCTGGCGCCGGTTTTCCACGATGAGAACATAGCCCGCGCGTCCCTTGTCTTTGTATGCATCCAGAGTGCAGTGGATATACACGCCGGTTTCCGCTTTGGCCTCGACGATTTTGAACGGATAGTTGCTCTTTGGAATAATCAACACGCGTTCGACGAGGGATTTTCCGGTAGGACCTTCAAGCCTGATGCGCTTTTGGGAAATTTCCGCAAAATCCTCCACCTGTCCGGCAATCGAAAGGTTGATCTGGGGATTCTGCAGATCATTCGTAAACACCGTGATATTTTTTGAGACGGTTCTTCCACCATAACCGTTTGTTAAAACTTTGATTTGTATCTTTCCCTCTCTCCCGGGAGGGATTTGCCTCTGAAACGAGACAGCCGCGCACCCTCAGCCGGTTTGCACCCTGCTGATTTCCAGCATGGCATTTCCCCTGTTTTGGATGATAAAATCACGAACGACTTCAGTTCCTTCGAGTACCGGCGAAAACTCCTGTCTGACAGCCGGCATAAATGCCTCAGGCGATTTTGAAGCCTTTGTTTCTATGGCGTAACCGGCTGAAGACAAAAAAAACACCAATAGAAAAAAAGACAGAGAAAAAGATGCCTTTTGATTCATGGGCGGATCTCCTTTGTCTGCTTGATATCGTGTGCTGCATCGTCTGCTAATCCCTATCTCATAGAAAAAATTCATATATCAATATCTCCCGGAAATGACAAGGCGCCGATTTCGTTTTTTTGGTCCATTTTATATGAACTGGAAAAATCACAAAATATCCAATCGTGCAGCGGCTATATCAGGTCCACGCGCCGTACGGAAACCGTCTCGGTATCGACAAAACAAAAGCCGGGATTTCCGTTTTTACCCATAATTTCACCTGGATTCACCAGCAATGTGGCTCCGATCCGCTCGATCAGGTGTTCGTGGGAATGTCCCATACAAACTATCTGGAATCCGCCGGCAGCCGCGAGCGCCTTTCCAACGATTTCCTCATGGGTGAATCCGATCCTGATTCCTTGAACATCCAGTCGACCGACCAGACCGTGAAGGGTCACACGGGACAGGGAGACCAGGGACATTTTGGTGAGCTGGTACTGATCACCGTCATTGTTACCAAAAACGCCGTGAACCGGAATTCCGCTGTCACCGAGCTCCTTCAGCATGAACGGCGCGACAAAATCCCCGCAGTGGATAATCATTGCCGCCCGTTGCTGCCGGATGATACGGATGGCTTTTTGCAAATTCCATATATGGTCATGGCTGTCACTCATTACGGCTATGTTCATCCAATCCTCTCTTTCAACGGGTTACATCATGGAAAACGGATCGACGTCCACCGCGACAGCCGCCTGTCGACTGCAGAAAAGATGCGCGTAATCCGCCATGAGTCGGCGCATGAATCCTTGCAAGGGTCCAAAGCCCGATCCCTTGAGCAGAATTTGCCATCGGAACTGTCCGGCAATTCTGGCAATGGGTGCTTCTATGGGGCCGAGAATCTCGATCGTTTTTGAATACCGGTCCCGGCTCTGTCGCAACAGCCGACATTTTTCTCCCACGGCAAGCGCGTGCCGGCGGGTTTTCTTTTCATCTTTGCCTGAAATTCTCAAATGGATCAGTCTGGAAAAGGGCGGGTAATTGAGTGATCTGCGGTACTGGATCTCTCTGTCGTAAAACGCCCGAAAGTCCTGTTCTTTCGCCGCCATGATACAAAAGTGGTTTGGATTGAACGTCTGAAGGATCACCCTGCCGAGGCGGTCCCCTCGACCCGCTCTCCCCGCTACCTGTGCAAGAACCTGAAATGTTCTCTCGGAGGCCCTGAAATCCGGAAAATTCATGGATAAATCGGCGCAGATGATGCCTACCAAGGTGATGTTCGGAAAATCGTGCCCCTTGGCGACGATCTGAGTTCCCACGAGAATATCGATGGTGCGGTCCCTAAGCCCTTTTAATATGCCGAGAATCGATCCCTTTCTTGCGGTTGTGTCGCTGTCCATTCTCTGAACATTTGCGTTCGGGAAAAGTCGCTTCACTGCGGCTTCAATTTTTTCCGTGCCCATTCCCAAATGCTTGATGCTGGAAGACCCGCAATCGCAGCATGCGGAAGAGGCGTCTTTTGAGAATCCGCAATAATGGCACCGGTATACATTGGCTCCCTGATGCAGGGTCAAGGATATGTCACAATTTTTGCACCGCAGGGTTTCCCCGCAGGATGCGCATACCGGAAAACTGGCAAATCCACGCCGATTCAGGAAAAGGAGCACCTGTTCGTTGCGGGCCAGGGTCTTTTCCATTTCCTCATACAGCATAGAGGAGATGAATCGTGAAACACCCCTCGCATCCTTGTTTTCCCGAAGGTCCACCACAACGGTTTGCGGCAGGGGCCGATCGACCACCCGGTGCTTCAGGCGGAGTTCCGTAAATTTACCCGAACGGACATTGTAGCACGACTGCAGCGACGGGGTCGCAGACCCCAGTACTACGACACAATGGCTTTGCTTCGCCCTGACGACGGCGAGATCCCTGGCATTGTATCGCAGTCCGCTTTCCTGTTTGTAAGAGGTGTCGTGTTCCTCGTCCACGATAATCAGCCCGATATTTTGGATGGGCGCAAAAATGGCCGATCTGGCGCCGATGACCACAACGGCTTCCTTTTTATAAATCCGTATCCACTGATCGAAGCGTTCGCCCGCAGACAAACCACTGTGCAAAACGGCAATACGCTCTCCGAATCGGGATCTGAAACGACGCTCCATTTGAGCCATAAGGGCGATTTCCGGTACAAGCACCAGCACCGAATGGTTCCGATCCATCGCTTCTGAGGCAAGGCGCAGATAGACTTCTGTCTTTCCGCTGCCCGTAACCCCGGTCAGCAGGAAAGGTGAATACCGGAGCCCCAGAACGCCGGTCACCGTGTTTACCACTTCCTGCTGTTCACCCGTGAGCGTAGGGGCCGGTTCAGAGAGTATCGTTTCTCCGAATGGATCCCTGTAAACATGCTTTTGAACCGTCCGGACAGAACCTGTGCGCTCAAGGGAGCGGATGAGCGATGAAGCCCCGGGCACCATCTCCCTCAATGCCTTCAGGGCGACTTCCCCCCGGGAGGATACGATGTCGAGTACGTTTTTTTTTGCTTCAGAGAGACCGGTTTCCGGAACGTCATACCGAAGGAGGGAAACGAAACGCTCTGTTTTGGGTCTTGTCGAGCCGCCCCGGAGTTCACGTTGCTGCAAAATCCAGCCCCGATTCTCGAGATTCCGGATCAAAGAGTCCGGAAAGCTGCGGCCCGGAAGACCGCTCAAATCTTTGGCTCTTCGGGATCCTTCCTGCAGCGTAAATAGAAGATCTCGTTCAAGCGGTGTCAGAGCGGCGTCTTCTCCGAGCATTTTTTCACCCGCCGGTGTCAATGCAAGTTTTGCCTGATCCTTGATCGTCAACCCGCTCGGCAGCGCACACCGGATGACCTCGCCGATCGGATGCATATAGTAATCGGCGATCCATCGAAAGAAAGAAATCATGGTTTGTGGAAAAAGCGGTTCTATGTCGAGAACATCCAGGATCGGCTTGACTTCCTGCAGGGCGTCGGCTTCACATGGCGACAACACATAACCTGTTAGGTGCCTTCGGGTAAAGGGAACCAGAACCCGCATGCCCGTGGCGACACGACATTGCAGAGGGATTGGAACGCTGTAAGTGAATGTCTGATGGATCGGCAGGGCCACGGCGACTTCAACGTATGCCGGCCCACAAGTTTCGCCAGCTCCATCCTTCTTTTTTCTTGACACTTATGCAGACCTTTTACTACGCTTAATCGGAACCGATTGAGCGATTCTTTCGACACTGACATTATAGAAGAGGAGGTCCCTATGCACCCGAAGATTAAAGATGGCGTCATATTGTCTATGGTTGCCGCTCTCCTTTTTTTACCCTTCGCAGCTGCCGGCGCCGTGTCGCAGGAGGCGTTCGTCGATGATCAACCTGATGCGTTAAAAATAGGCGTTGACGTCCTGCTGGTCAGGCCGCTCGGAATCGTTTCAACCGCGGTGGGTTCTGCTTTGTATCTGATTTCCCTGCCCTTTTGCATGCTCAGCGGTGACACGAGCACGCCTTGGGAAAAGCTGGTGGTTGAACCCGCACGATTTACCTTCAACAGACCGGTAGGAAAGTTCTAGCGGCGCGACTGACCCCCAAATATGAAATCTTACAGGCGCCTGATCTTTTGATGGTACATCGTCGTTGAGGGTTTTTTTGCGGTTTTGACCCAATTAAGTTCAGAAACCGGATCAGCCGTGGATTACAGAGGAAAAGGCGTCAGACTTTCTACGCCGTTGTCGGTTACGAGCACCGTCTGTTCGAATTGGGCTGAAAGGGATCCGTCAAGGGTTACCACCGTCCATTTGTCGTCGAGAATTCTAAGCTCTTTTCTTCCCAGATTGATCATCGGCTCGATGGTAAAGACCATGCCCGGTACCAAAACGACCCCTTCTCCTTTGCGGCCGAAATGGGGTACATGGGGCGCTTCGTGGAATTCGAACCCTGTGCCGTGGCCGACGAACTCCCTTACCACCGAACAATCCTGACTCTCTGCATACCGCTGGATCACGTGCCCGATGTCGCCTATGGTATTGCCGGGTTTTACCGCCTTTATGCCCAACCGCAAACTCTCCCGCGCAACGTTGACGATCTTGACCGCATCTTTGCCCGGTATGCCGACAAAAAAGGTTTTGTTGGCATCGGCATAATAACCGTTCAGGATAGAGGTGATGTCTACATTGACGATATCTCCGGATTCGAGGACTGTTTTACCCGGTATCCCGTGGCAAATCACATCGTTGACAGACACACATACGCTCTTGGGAAACCCTCTGTAATTCAAAGGGGCTGGAATGCCCCCGTTTTTGATCGTAAATTCATGAACGATGGCGTTGATCTGTTCGGTCGTCATCCCGGGCTTTATGTGCGACTCCACCACATCCATGGTGTCTATCACGAGCCGGCCGGCTTTTCGAATCCCCTCCACGTCCTTGCCGTCTTTGAGTTGGATATGGTACCTGTCTTTGTAAAAGGCTTTCAGGGCTTCCGTCGGAAGCAGCCCTTTTATTCGGCAACAGTCCTTGAATTTTCGTCCGCTGCCGCACGGGCAACGTTCATTGGCTCCGATTTTCAAATTCAACCTAACAGGCAACGTAATGTATCGCATATCGCGTTCTGACTTCGTCCGATGCCAGATGTCGGGATGAAGCGCGGAATACTTCGACACCCTTGAGCAGCAGTTATCTTTTATCAATGGGAATGAATTCTCTCAGCCGCGGTCCCACGTAAATCTGGCGGGGGCGGCTGATTTTCCAGTCCGGGTTGTCGGCATCCTCTTTCCATTGGGCGATCCAGCCGGGAAGGCGGCCGATGGCAAACATGACGGTAAACATGTTGGTGGGAATTCCCATCGCACGCAGCAGTATGCCGCTGTAAAAATCAATATTCGGGTAAAGGTTGTGGTCGATAAAATAACCGTCTTTCAGGGCGATTTCTTCAAGCTCTCTGGCGATATCAAGCAACGGGTCGTTGATTTGAAACTTTTCAAAAATGTTGTGAACCGTTTTCTTGAGAACCCTTGCCCGCGGATCATAGCTTTTATAGACCCGGTGTCCAAACCCCATGAGCCGGAATGGGTCTTTGCGGTCTTTGGCCCTTTCAACGGCGCGTTTGATGTTGCAATCGTCTTTCTGGATTTGTGTCAACATTTCGATAACCGCCTGGTTGGCGCCGCCGTGCAGACGGCCCCACAAGGCCGCCATGCCGGCTGAAATCGCTGCGTACAAATTGACCCTTCCGCTGCCCACGACCCTTACGGCGGATGTGGAACAGTTTTGCTCGTGGTCGGCATGAAGCACCCAGAACACATTCAGGGCTTTGACAAGATCGTCATTGATATCATAGCGTTTTACGGGGCTATCGAACATCATGTTTAAAAAATTGGCGCAATAGGAAAGATCCGGTCGGGGGTAAACCACGGTATGTCCTCTGGATATTTTGTAGGACATGGCCGCCATTGTTCGAACCTTGGACAGCAGCCGGGTGACGGTTTTATTGATTTCCTCTTCTTCTTCTTCCTCCAGGTAGGGATAAAAGCTCTTCAATGCCGTTACCATGGAGGAAAGGATTCCCATAGGATGGGAACCCCTAGGGAACGACGTAAAAAACTGCCGCATATCCTCATGCACGATGGATTGATCGTTGAGCAATACCGAAAACTGGGTGAGCTGCTGACGCGTCGGAAGCGCATTGTTCACCAGCAAATAGGAGACTTCCGTGAAAGAGGCATGTTCGGCCAGCTGTTCGATGGGAAAGCCGCGATACCGCAGAATACCTTTTTCCCCGTCGACAAAAGTGATCGAACTCTTGCAGCTTCCGGTATTGACAAATCCCGGATCCATGGTAATCAACCCTGTGGTGCGTCGAAGGGAGGAGATATCGATGGCCTTTTCGCCTTCTGTTCCGGTAAGTACCGGCAACTCGAATGTTTTTCCGTCGTAAATGAGGGTAGCTGTTTCCACCGTTTCAACGTCGTTTGTGCGTTTTGGTGCTTGAAGCATTCTTTTTTCCTTAACCTTAAATTTGAAACATATGATTCTCAGTCCCCTGCAACGGAAGCTGGCCCGATGGACAACCATCCAGACAGGCCTTTACGGCAGATTCCCACGAAAAAGATAACCGATGCCGCCCGTTTGGGATTTTTAAAAGTCCGGGAGCGATGGCGCTTGCATGAGTATGTTCGGGGAGCTATGGGTACCGCGCGGCCGGTATTTCTACGGGGATAGCCCACCTGCATTCAACCGGGAAAACACCTCATCGTATATATAAATTTTTATTCCGGGTCAAGGGTCGGAAAGCAGGAAAATTCACAAAAACGGCATTTTTTCCGAAAACCCGTGTCATGCCCTATGCCGCACCCTCGGACAGAAGCTGCCGGACAAAGCCCACTTTACGGATATTTACATATTTTCCGCACTATGGTAGCAGTATCTTATATAACATGAACCTTACCCCTCGGGTGGTTTCCATGGCGTTTAAAGAAAATTTGCTCAAAAAAATCGAAATTGACAGGCTGGCCCGAAAAGTTCTCAATTCCATCGGCCCGCCTGACAGCGGCTGCAAAGTCGACAAAGAGGCGATGCGGCAACTTCTTGAATTCGGAGAGTACGCCCATGAAAGGGTACGGGATCTCGACCTGTATGTCAAAGATCCGGATCAGCTGCGAAAAAAAATTCTCGTTCTCGACAATGAACTGACCATTTACCACACCACCATCGAAGATGCGGTGATGCGCAAAAGTCCGACGATCAAGGAAATGATAAGCATACGAAACGCAATCAAAATATTAAACGATCGCGATGTCGTGGTCTGCAAGAAGGACGTCGCAGTAAAAACGGTTCAAAAAGAAAGCATCGAACGGTTGGACCTGTCTTTCGAGGCTGTGGATATCGAAGCTATTGAAAGAGACGGAATAGCTTCCCTCGAAAACGGGTATGCAGACGGGGTTGTCGAATGCCTGGATCTTTTTTCCGAGCTTTTGGGATACGTCTTGGCGCCCAAAACCCTTCAGATCGTCGGCCACAAGGTCATCGCCAAACCCACGACGACCCAAAAGGGTGAAGAGGGGTACGCATCGATCGTGCTCTACAGCATGATTCATAATGTCATCCGGCTGGTCGAAGGGACCGTGGGTCGTTATGAAAAAGATAAAATCCAGTGGCTGCAGCAAGTCGCTGCCGGCAAAGAAGCGGCTACTGCTGAAGGCCCCTTCGTGTTTCAGTATCTCAGAGACGCTGTTATACGAAAACCGGTTCGGTCGATTTAATACGCATCACCTTTCAAACCCGCACTGGAAGACCATATGTGGAAACAGATCAGTATCAAAACCAGGATCCTGTTCATACTGGCTGCAATCGTGATCGTCAGCACGGCGGCCGGTTTCATCACGATGTGGTACACGCACAAGGTGGAAAGCATTCTTTCTCTTGTAATAGATAAGGATGTGGCCGCTTACAAAACAGCCATATTCCTGGAAACGGCTTTAATAAATCAGAAAGGATTTGTAAGCTATTATTTCCTGGATAAAGATCCGGACTGGCTCCGTCAACTGGGGGAGTATCGGCAGATTTTCAAACAGCGCCTCGATGAAGCGACCGCAACCGCTGAAGGCGAGCGGGAAAAAACGGCGATTGAAACAATTCGAAAGGAGTATGAAAAGTACGTCCATCTGAAAGACATGGTTATCGAATACTACAAAAGCGCCGGTGTTCAAGGCCAGGCCTCGCTTCATCCGAAATCTCGGGGAATTTTTTTTAAAATCCTGAGCCTTTGCGAAGACTACAAGAACATCCATGAAGATCGGATCAAAATGGCCGTTGAAGACAGCCGGTCCAGATCCATGAAATTTCGTATGATTTCATACACGGCCATGATTTCGGGTCTATTTCTTGCCCTTCTCCTTGCCTTTATGCTGGTAAATCAGATTTTCGGCCCTGTCCGCAAGCTTGCGATAGAAGCCGATAGAGAAGGGAAACCTTTTGGAAGCAAAAATGAAATCTCGGCTCTCAGCAGGAGCGTAAGGGGGCTGATCAAAGACGTTGATCTTACGCATTCGGAATTAAAGAAAAGCCAGGAGCACCTCCTGCAGGCCGAAAAAATGGCGCTGGTCGGAAAGCTGGCGGCCGGAATGGCGCACAGCATTCGCAATCCGTTCACCTCGATAAAGATGCGTCTTTTTTCGTTGAACCGTTCCCTTGATCTGACCGATCCACAACAGGAAGATTTCCAGGTCATTTCCGAAGAAATCCGGCATGTTGATACGATTGTCCAGAATTTTCTGGAATTCAGCAGGCCGCCGAAATTACAGGTACAGACTGTCAGCCCGTCCACGATTGTGGACTCCACGATTCAACTTCTCGCACACCGGCTCAGGTCCTACGACGCGACGGTCAAGGTGAACCGCAAAAAGCCGCTTCCGCAGGTCGAAGCCGATCCCGAGCAATTGAAAGAGGTCCTTGTCAATCTTATGATCAATGCATGCGAATCCATGGAAGACGGAGGGCGTATCGTCGTTGACGAGGAAGAACAGGCCGTGGTCGGATCAAAGCGGGTTGCCGTAATCCGGGTAACGGACGACGGTCCCGGAGTTCCGGAATCGATTCAGGAAAAAATTTTTCAACCCTTTTTTACGACCAAAGAAGAAGGAACCGGATTGGGACTAAGCATTGCGGAGAGAATCGTCAAGGAACACGGCGGGGACCTGAGATTGATATCCAAGGAGGGCGAGGGATCGACATTTGTCATCGTGCTTCCGATAAAGGAGACCGACGATTGAACAGCATTCTTATCATTGATGATGACGATCAACTTCGAAAAAGCTTTCAAAAGCTTCTCGCAGAAGAAGGCTACCGCATCATCAGCGCGGCTTCAGGCGAGGCGGGGATTGAAATCATCGGAAAGGAAATACCCGATCTGGTGGTTCTGGACATGCGCCTGCCGGGTATAAACGGTCTTGAAACCTTCCAGCGGATACATGAGCTGGACCCCAAGCTTCCGGTGATCATCATGACCGCCTACGGAACGACGAAAACCGCCATCGAAGCCACCAAAATGGGAGCGTTCGACTATATTCTGAAACCATTCGACATTCCTGATATGCTGAACATCATCCAGCAGGCCCTGGAGGCCGGAAAATTTATGAAATCCCCGGTGCAACTGGATGTCGCACCGGAGTGCGCGATGCAGGAAGCCATCATCGGCCGAAGCCAGCCCATGCAGGAAGTTTACAAGGCGATCGGGCGTGTTTCTTCCACCGACGCCACCGTATTGATTCGCGGTGAATCAGGGACGGGAAAAGAGCTGGTCGCCAGGGCCATCTACCAGCACAGTCTCAGGGGAAATAACCCTTTTCTGGTGATCAACTGCGTGGCGATTCCCGAAACCCTGCTGGAAAGCGAACTGTTCGGGTATGAAAAGGGAGCCTTTACCGGCGCAGCCCACCGTCGCCTGGGGAAAATCGAACAGGCACACGGCGGCACCGTTTTCCTGGATGAAATCGGAGATATGCCCCTTGGTCTTCAGGCAAAAATGCTCCGCCTTCTGCAGGAAAAAAGCATTGAACGGCTTGGCGGAAGAGAAACCATTCCGGTGGATGTCCGAATCATCGCCGCAACCAATCGCGACCTTGAGGCGGCTTTGACGGACGGCCGGTTTCGTGAAGACCTTTATTATCGTTTGAAAGTGATCACCATATGGCTGCCGCCGCTGAGAGAACGGCCGTTTGACATCCCTTTGCTGACCAATTATTTTCTTTCCAGGTACGCCAAGGAAGTCTCCATGGACAATCCGGGCATTACGGAAGAGACGATTTCTTTACTGACAAAATATAGCTGGCCGGGCAATGTCCGGGAACTCGCAAACACCATCCAAAAGGCGCTGATTTTCAACCGCGGCGCCCCCTTAAGCCCGGAAGACATCAACAAGGCCATCGGGGATGAGGCCTACACGAAGGAGACGGAAGCCTACGACGGCGACAAAAGCATCAAACAATGGGTCCGTCATGAACTGACCGACCACTCAAAAGAAAATATGTTCGATGCCATCATGGACCGGATTGCCAGCGTGGTGATCAGTGAAACATTGAACCTTACAGGAGGAAACCGCTCTCGGGCCGCCAAATTGCTGGGACTTTCCCGACCCACCCTGCATTCACGCATCGAAAAATACAACCTAAAGCTCGAAACATCCGTAAGCGAAGATTGCTCCTGACAGCCATACGTAGCCGTGGGTAACAGGATTGTTGCAAAAAACCGTCTGCGTTCGAAGATAGGCTCTTTTTTACAGCCTGTAAAAAATATCGACAAGATTCATTCCATTCCCGGGGCATCCATCCTGCCTGTTAAAAAATTATTATTATTTTATCAAAAGGTTATACTTCATAGAAATCGATCTCAGGGTTGGCACACCCCTTGCTGGCTCCATAGGGTGCAAATCAATGTTCCTGGATTGCTCCTCGAAAAAACGGCCGGGTGGTTTTCCAACAAGCTGAACTGCTGAGAATCGGAAGAGAACTGTGAGCGGCACCCAATGGGGCCATTCGGAAAAGGAAAACAGAGGATGAGAAAAATTAATACGATACTGGCCGCGATCGATCTTTCGAGCTATTCTTCCCCGGTCATGCGATATGCGTGTGAATTGGCGGAGCAGTTGAGGGCGAATCTGATGGTAGTTAATGTGATCAATCAACGGGATGTGGATGCGATTGAAAAGGTTTCCGAATATTTCACCGACTTTTCCGTGGATAAGTATTTGGAGATTCAAAAAGAAGAGCGGCGGCACGATATAGAAAAAGCAATTGCCGAAGCCGGTTGCGGCCAGATGCCGATCCCGGTTTTTTTCAGGATCGGCATTCCATTCATCGAGCTTATCGACGCGGTGGAGGATCTTCATGCGGACCTGGTGGTTATGGGAACACGCGGCCGAAGTCATCTTTCCGGCGTTCTTTTCGGATCCGTCGCCGAAAAAATGTTCCGACGATGCCCGGTTCCGGTTTTGAGTATTCGCTTGACAAAAGCCCAATAATGGCAAAGGAGGTGGAGCAATGTTGGTAAAAGATTGGATGAGTAAACCGGTGGTCACAATTGACGAAGAGAATTCGATGCCTGAGGCGGTCAAGCGTCTCAAAGAATACGGCATTCGCATCCTTCCGGTGGTCAGAAAAGGAAAACTGGTCGGCATTATCACGGATAGGGATTTGAAGCGCGCCTCCGCATCGGATGCCACGACGCTCGACGTCCACGAGTTGACTTATTTGACGTCAAAAATAAAAGTCAAAAACATCATGACCAAAATGGTGGTCACGGTTCCCTATGACTATACAGTGGAAGAGACAGCCGAAATCCTTCTGTCAAAGAAAATATCCGGTGTTCCGGTTGTGGATCACGGCGGGAAAATGGTCGGCATCATCACCCAGACGGATCTCTTTCGGGTTTTGATTTCCCTGACAGGCATAGGAAAAAGAGGCATTCAATTCGCATTTCAACAGGAAGATAAATCCGGCGCCGTTAAAGAACTTGCGGACATAATCAGAAAGTACGGCGCCCGCATGGTCAGTATTCTGACAACCTATGAAGGTGTACCGGATGGATACCGCCGCATCTACATGCGCGTCTATCAACTGGACCGCGACAAGTTGACCCAACTTAAAGCGGAGCTCGGACAAAAAGCCACCATGCTTTATATGGTGGATCACAGGGAAAACCGAAGGGAAATTTATCCACCTGAAATATGACCACATTCTGATAGGGACCAACGCCGGTTCCTCCGCCCGATATCGCTCTTCACACCCTATGTTTTTCTTTTCCGGGGCAGCCGATACCGCCCTCCGCATTTTTTCAAACCGGGAAGTTTTTCTCCGGGATCTCCTTTTGATTCTCATTTTACACGGTGTAAAAAAAATCGACGCGATTGCGGACGGAACATCCGGAACGATGCGGTGGCTTATTCAATAACTTAATGATTAATCAAAAAATTATTGGGTTTTTACCGGTTGAGAAAAGTTGGCATATCTGTTGCTTTTTTATCGACAGAATGTTGTATCCCCTAACGTTGCAAGGAAACAGAGGAGGAGGTCATGGCGGTGAAAATTGGAGGAATCAGATACGTCCCTGGAATGTATGACCAAAAGCGACCGGCCGGCGCTCAGCTTGCCAATATGTATTTCAGAAATCTGGACAAAAAACTGGTCGAAAAGGAAAAAATGAAAAAACGCCCCGAGGTTTTCCCTACGATTTGTTTTTCTAGAAAAATCGGCGTCGGTGCGTTGGAGGTGGCAGATCTCATCGCCGGCAAAACCGGATACAGCGTGGCAGACAGGGAACTCATGGAATATGTCGCCAAAAGGGCAAACCTGAGCGAAAAAGCGGTTGCCTGTTTTGATGAGCGCTATCCAGGAAAGCGCGAAGAGATTATCCGCTATCTATTTGGTGAGAAATCTTTCATAAAAAGCGACTACAGCCGGAACTTATTTTCGTCGGTTATTTCCATGGCTTCATTGACACCGACAATTTTTGTGGGCAGGGGGACCCACCTCATCCTTCCCAGAAATCGGACTTTCGCCGTTCGGCTGATCTGTTCGGATACCTACCGGATCAATAGGCTTGCGAAAATACTGGCTATCAAAGAAGAAGAGGCAAAGGACAAACTAAAGAAAATCGACAAGGAACAGCGGGCATTTTTTAAAAAGACCTTCGGCAAAAAAGACGCTTCTCCCTACGAGTTTGACATGGTCTTGAACTGCGACCATATCCGAACCCCCCAGGATGTCGCCGATATCGTCCTGGAGGCTTTCAAAAGAAAGTTCGCCGAAGAACTGGGCACAACCTCTCTTTAGGATTCTGGTCATCGGCACAGCATGGCGGCAGGGATGGAAAAACGCGAGCATGTTCTACGGTTTTGGAGGCCCTTGGAATGAAAGTTTTGGAGGAAGGGCTCAATCCGATTTTCATGGATCCGGATCCGGACAAAGCCAGGCGGTTTTTTGCTAAAAAATCCCGCAGGATGTCCGATAAGCGAATGGGTGCAAGACAAGCCGTAGAAATATTTATCCCCGACGGCTGCTATCTGGCGGTCGGCGGCTATGGAACGGCCAGAATTCCCACATTGATTCTGCACGAAATTCTTCGCTTCCGAAGAAAAAACCTGGGGTTCCTCGGGTTGGCCTCCAGCCATGATTTTCAATTGATGTGCGCAGGGAACTGCCTGAACCGGGTGGACTGCGCGAGTATCATCGGTTTCGACAGGCGGTATCTGTCACCGAACGCGAAACGCGTCATTGAATCCGGCGACGTGCAATTGTGTGAATGGACCAGCTATGCGTTGACCGTTCGCCTCAAAGCCGCGGCAGAAGGGGTTTCTTTCGGCCTCGTTCGAAGTATGCTGGGAACCGACACGTTCAAAATGTCCGGGGCAAAACGGATCGAATGTCCGTTCACCGGGAAACGGTTTGCGGCGGTGCCCGCCCTCTGGCCCGATGTGGCCGTTGTTCATGTCCATGCCGCCGACATTTACGGAAACTGTCATATTCGAGGTGCCACCGTGTCCGATCTGGAACTTGTGCGCGCAGCCAAGCATGTCGTGATCACTACCGAACGCCTGGTGGACCATGAGGTGATTCGAAGCAGCCCGGTCCGCACCACGATTCCCTATTATCTGGTGGATGCCGTCATCGAAGTCCCCTTTGGAAGTTATCCCGGAAATATGCCGTATCTCTATGCCGCTGATGAAGATCATCTGGCGCACTGGATCAAAGAGGAGCAAGACCCGGACGGGTTCAGACATTTTTTGAACAGATATATATTCGACGTGTCGTCTTTTGAGGGGTATCTGGAGCTTTGCGGAGGCTCGAAAAGGCTCAGAGAATTAAAGAGGCGCGAGAACCTGTAGCCGGAATTCCGAAAACAACCCCGCTCGATCTGCCGGAACAATGAGAGGTGGCCCGGAGTGCTCAAGGAGCGCGGGTTGTTAGGAAAAACAGTCAGGCGGTTGGCATTCGATCAACTTTTGTAAAAATTTGAACGGATACAGAAAAACCGGCAGGAGAAAAACAGATATGGGTATCGGCTATAGCCGGCGGGAAATGATGATTTGCACGGCATCCCGTTATCTTGAAGACGGCAAGACGGTCGTTACGGGAACCGGGGATTCTTGCATGGCTGCCGTATTGGCCTGGAAAACCGCGGCGCCGAATCTGGTCATCTTGTTTGAAACATGCGGCGTGGCACCGGCTTTCCCCGACACGGCGATTTCGGCCGGCGATTCACGAACTTTTTTCAGGGGTGTCCCGGACGGCAGCATGTACGAGATGATAACCACCTGCGCCAGGGGAATGGTGGATTATGCAATCCTGCAAGGCGCACAGATCGACAAATACGGCAACATCAACTCGACAAGTGTCGGGGACTACTACAAGCCCCGTATTCGATTCACCGGAAGCGGTTGTTCCAACGATCTGGGTTCCCTCTGCTGGAAAACGATTATCCTGGCCGAACACGGCAAGTCCCGGTTCACCGAAAAGGTAAATTTCATCACAACTCCCGGATATCTCAACGGACCTGATGCACGGGAGGATGCTGGCCTGCCTCCGGGGACCGGACCTTACAGGGTTATTACGGATTTGGCGGTGTTCTGTTTTTCTGAAAACACTGAGATCCTGACAATCGAGTCACTGCACCCGGACGTTAATGTGGAAAAAGTGCGCGAAGAGACCGAATGCGATCTTATCGTGCCGGAATTTATTCGGCGAACCGAACCTCCCAGCCCATTTGAACTCAGAGTATTAAGAGAAGAGGTAGATCCGCTTTGTTCGAGCATGGGCCGCTGACCCGGTTCCATCGCCGGGCGATTTGACATTTCGATGAAATGACTGTAAATCTCCATCCATGAGAAATATCTTAAAGACCCATCCCATTTTCAATGGGTTGGATGAGCAGGATCTGCAGCATATAGAGAAAAACCTGACGGCCAGAAGATATAGGAGCGGCCAAATCGTTTTTCATATGGGCGATGAGGGCGGCAATTTATATATCATCCATCGCGGACGGGTGAAGGTGTTCATTCCTGGAAGAGAGGGCGACGAAGTCATACTGTCCATTCTTGGCAGCGGCGAGATCCTCGGCGAACTTTCCTTTATCGACGGCAAAGTCCGGTCCGCTTCGGTTCAGACCATCGAGGAGTCTGAAATGTATATCCTCAGAAGGCAGGATTTTCTGGCTTTGATGCGTGATCGGTTCAACGTGGTGCAGCATGTGCTCGAAATCCTTGCCCAACGCCTCAGAGATACCGATACCATGCTTGCGGAATGTCATTTTCTGGATGTAAACGAACGACTTGCAAAAAAAATCTGGGACATGGGCATTCAATTTGGTATAAGAGAGAACCAGAGGATACGCATCGGGGTAAAAGTCACTCAGAAGGATCTGGCAGCCATGGTCGGTGCGACGAGGGAAAGCGTCAACAAGCAGCTTAAACGGTTTCGCGAAAAAGGGGTTGTCGATTTGTCCGAAGGCTATATCAGCATTTTAAATCCCATCCTATTGGCTCGCATTGCGAGGATCAAGATGTCTGCCGATACCTATGCTGCCGTCTGAAGCCGTTCCTGTACCACCCTTTTTATCCGAATGTTTTCCTTTTTCTTGCGGGGCAAATGATCGCGTGGATGTGGGTCGGCTTTTTCAGCCGATCAACGGTTTATGGTGTTTTTACACCCTGAAAAAAAATTGGACAAATCCTTTCGGAAAATTCTATCCGGATCTCCGGATAACATACACACACGCATATTTTTTCGATTGGTTATATACCAATCGGCCAGTCACCTGCTCTGGCATACCTATTGCTTTTCTTCAAATCGACCGCATGGAAACCGCATCGTCTTTTTAATTCTTTCGGCATAAAGAATCACTAGTGTCCGGTTAAGATTTTTAAAAAGTCTGTAACAAACTGTAATAACGTAAAATATAGGCTAAATTGAGAGGAATCGATTTGAAATCAGCCTGATAATATTGATACACCTTCTGCATCAAAATAAGCAGGAGGAGGTATCAAGTGAATCACGGCAAAACGATTTTCTCCCAAGTAATGGATTTTTTACCCAAGAAAATTTTTCGCCAATGCGTTGATAGATACAAAGGTAATTACCGGGTCCGCTATTTTTCATGCTTCGATCAATTTCTATGCATGGCTTTCGCTCAACTCACTTATCGAGAAAGCCTAAGAGATATCGAATGCTGCCTGCGTGCCTTTCAAAAGAAGCTATACCACATGGGGATCAGAGGTAAAGTTTCTAAAAGTACTCTGGCCGATGCCAATGAAAACAGAGATTGGCGAATATATAGAGATTTTGCCCAAGTACTCATTCACAATGCAAGACAATTATATATTGATGACGACTTCAACTTACAGCTTAAGGAAACTGTTTATGCACTGGACGCAACAATTATTGATCTGTGTCTTTCAGTATTCCCATGGGCACACTTCAGAAAAAATAAAGGTGCTGTTAAACTGCACACGCTTTTAGACTTGAGGGGCAGCATCCCCTCTTTTATAGCTATAACGCACGGCAAGGTGCACGAAGTTAACATACTTGATGAAATCATTCCAGAAGCAGGTGCTATCTATATTATGGACCGTGCCTATCTGGATTTTAAAAGACTTTACACATTGCACCAGAACTCGGCCACTTTTATCGTCAGAGAAAAATCCAATGCATGTCTCAGAAGGATTTATTCTCTGCCGGTTGATAAAAGCTCTGGCATTCGATGTGATCAAGTTGTGGCACCGACCGGCTTTTATTCTAGAAAATATTATCCAGAGAAACTGCGCCGGGTAAAATATTTTGACAAAGAGCAAAACAAGAGATTAACGTTTCTCACAAATCAATTTAAGCTACCGGCAATTACTGTAGCAGAACTCTACCGATGCCGGTGGCAAGTTGAATTATTTTTCAAATGGATCAAACAGCATTTACGTATAAAGTCCTTTTATGGAACATCTGAGAATGCTGTTAAAACTCAGATCTGGATTGCAATATCAGTATATGTGCTTGTAGCAATAATGAAAAAGAGATTAAAAATAGACCTGAGTCTCTACACAATTTTACAGATTTTAAGTGTGACTCTTTTTGAGAAAATCCCCATTTCACGGGCCTTTTCGCCTGAGAGTTACACAAGTAAAATCAATGCTAACTGTAACCAATTGAATTTATTTCAATCTTAACCGGACACTTGTGATAAAGAATGATTTAACAAAGGGAGGTCTAAAAATGAGTAAACCCAGTCAAAAAAAAATACTGCTGGCCGTCGACGGCTCTGAAAGAGCCATGGATGCCGTCAGGTATGTCGCCAAGTTCCCGCCGTTTCACAACTTTCGCGTGATGCTGTTCAACGTTTTTTCCGGAGTGCCGGAATCATACCGGGACATGGAGAAAGATGCCCTTTTCAGCCAGGCCTCAAGGGAAGTCAGGTCGTGGGAAATGCAGCAGCGAAAGGTAATCAACGAGTACATGGATCAGGCGAGGCAAACGCTCATCCGTTCGGGTTTTCCTGAAAAGGCGATCAGCATCAAGGTTCAGAACCGTAAAAAGGGAATCGCCCGAGATATTCTGGTTGAAGCCAGAAACCGTTACCAGGCGCTGGTTGTCGGAAGAAAAGGGATGAGCACCTATAAAGAAATCATTATCGGAAGCGTTGCGGACAAACTGGTTGATCGTGCGTCGTTTTTACCCGTTTTGATTATCGGCCAGATCCCTCCCGACGAAAATATTCTCATTGCCGTAGATGCCTCTGAGGGTGCCATGCGGGCGGTTGATTTTGTTGCTTCGACCATCGGCGGTTTCGATTTCAAAATTCACCTGCTCCATGTCATTCGCGGAACTGGAGATCTGACGGATGAATTTGCGAATCTCTTTTTCCCGAAAGAAGCGAAAAACAAAGCACAGGAAGAGATCACCGTGGCCTTCGAAGATGCAAAAAAGAGACTAAAGGATGCGGGGTTCACGTCGGACAAGATTACAGCGAAGGTCATTACAGACTCTCAGAGTCGCGCAGGATCCATCATTCAAGAGGCCAGGGAGAAGGATTACGGCACCATCGTCGTGGGTAGAAGAGGGCTGTCAAAAGTTCAAAAGTTTTTCATGGGAAGGGTCAGCAATAAAGTGGTTCACACGGTTCGAAACCGCGCCGTCTGGGTGATTACCTAGTGGTTTTCGCCGGTGATACTTGTTCCAGTTAGTCGGGGGAAAGGGGGGCCAGGATAAAAGCAACAGCTCTTTTGGAGATGTTCCTTGCATGTAAATACTTGCGTGGGTGAATATGGGTATAGCAAATCTTGAAAACATGTTCGAACCGAAATCCGTCGCCGTAATCGGTGCCAGCGACAAAGTGGGCAGCATGGGATGGGCCGTGATGCGCAATTTGATCCAGGGAGGATTCAAAGGCGATATTTTTCCGGTCAATCCCCGATACCCCGCGCTTTGGGATCGCGCAGCCTACGCATCGGTAGCCGATATCGAGAAGGACGTAGATTTGGCCGTTATTGCAGTGCCGATTCCCGCGGTTCCCGGAATCGTTAGAGAATGCGCTGGCTGCCGGATCCGCGGCGCCGTCATTATTTCAGCCGGAGGCAAGGAAACAGGAGAAGAGGGCCGCCGGATCGAAACGGAGATCAAACAGGAGGCGGCCGGCTCCGGCCTTCGAATTGTCGGGCCGAACTGCCTCGGCATCGCTTGCAGCGCATCGAAATTAAATGCCAGCTTCGCCGCCCATCTGCCGATTCCGGGGAAAATGGCCTTTGTTTCCCAGAGCGGCGCCATCAACGCCGCCGTGCTGGACCTTTCGATCCGTGAGCATATCGGGTTTAGCTATTTTATCAGTCTCGGGTCTATGCTCGACGTCGATTTCGGTGACATGATCGATTTTTTGGGAGGGGACCCGAGCGTCAGCAGCATTCTGATGTACATCGAAGGGATTACCCGGTTTAGAAATTTCATGAGCGCCGCTCGGGCCGTTTCTCGAGTCAAGCCGATTGTGGTGCTGAAGGCGGGTCGCAGCCGGGCCGGGGCAAGGGCTGCCGCATCGCATACCGGAGCCCTGACGGGCGAGGATGCCGTTTATGATGCGGCCTTCAAACGCGCCGGCATCGTCCGGGTCAGAACCTTCGAGGAGCTTTTTGATTGCGCCGAACTTCTCGCCAAACAACCGCGCCCGAAGGGGCCCGGCCTGGCTATTCTAACCAATGCCGGAGGTCCCGGGGTTATGGCGGCCGATGCCCTTTCGGATTACGGCGTTGAACCGGTAACTCTGAAAGAAGAAACGTTGAGGCGACTCAGCGATATACTCCCAGCGCACTGGAGTCACGGCAACCCTGTGGATATTTTGGGCGATGCGCCGCCAGAGCTGTTCCGAAGGGTTGCGGAAATCTGCCTGCAGGCTCCCGAAGTCAACGGGCTCCTGATCATGTACGTTCCCCAGGCCCTCAGCGATCCTCGCGATGTGGCCGAGGGTCTGGTAGATTTGTTAAGAAGCAAAACCTTCCCGGTTTTTACCTCATGGATGGGCGGTCCGGGAGCCGATAAAGGCCGGGAGGTGTTCAATCTGGCCGGTATTCCGACCTTCGACACCCCGGAGCGGGCAGTGCGGGCCTTTATGGATCTTGTCCATTACGCCAAAAACATGGAGATGCTCCAGCAGGTTCCTCCCAAGCTTCCCAAAAAACTGCAATTTGACTGCGGCGCAGCCCAGGGCATCATCCACACCGCCATAAAAGAGCGGTCTTTTATGATGACGGAAGTAAAGGCCAAAGCTCTTTTGTCGGCCTATGGCATACCGGTAACCAGAACGCAGATAGCCGTCACGGCCGATGATGCGGTTCAACTGGCCGAATCCATGGGTCTTCCGGTGGTAATGAAAATCCATGCACAGGATATTTCTCACAAGTCCGATGTGGGAGGTGTTCGGTTGAACCTGATGTCCGGCCGAGAAATCCAGGAGGCATTTGAACATATCACAGAAAGCGTCCGGGCTGCATATCCTGAGGCCCGGATCGACGGGGTGACGATCCAACCCATGGTGAAACGTCTGGATTATGAACTGATTATGGGATGCAAAAGGGACCGCGATTTCGGACCGGTAATCTTATTCGGAACAGGCGGCGTTATGACCGAAGTTTTTAAAGACCGGGCGCTTGCGCTTCCTCCGCTGAATCGTCTGCTGGCCCGGCGATTGATGGAAGAAACCAAAATTTACCGGGTGCTTCGGGGATACAGAGCTTTTCCGCCCGCAAATATACCTCTGCTCGAAGAAACCCTTATTCGGCTGGCCCAGTTGGTGACCGATTTTGCAGAAATCGAGGAACTCGATATCAATCCCATGATGATGGTCGAAGAAGGCATTGTCGCCGCAGATGCCCGAATTCTTTTAAATCCATCTCGAATACCGGCTCCGCTTCACCTCGTCATCAGTCCGTATCCGAACCAGTATGAGCAGCGCGTTGTCAACGAGCAGGCAGGCGAATTGTTCTTGCGGCCCATCAGGCCGGAGGATGCCCCGCTTCTAGAGGCGCTCTTCGATGCACTTTCTTCCCAGAGCGTGTATTTTCGATTTTTTACGCCGTTAAAGCGGCTTCCCCATCACATGCTCGCGCGGTTCACGCAGATTGATTATGACCGTGAGATCGCTCTTGTAGCCATACAGGAGGCCGAAGCGGGCGAAAAAATGCTGGGCGTCGCCCGCGTGATCACACTGGGAAGTCGAAAAAAGGCGGAATTTTCCGTTATTGTCGGAGATCCCTGGCACGGAAAGGGGATCGGAGCCGCGCTGCTGAGACGATGCCTCTCCATAGCCAAAGATTACGGGATCGAAACAGTCCACGGCACCGTACTGCCTGAAAATACGCAGATGCTGGCACTGGGAAAAAAACTCGGCTTTAAGATCAATCCTTGTCATGAATCCGGTGAATATGAATTAACCATCGAACTGCGAGCCTACGATGACCCCGCGTGCTGAGCGCCGTTCTCCTGCGCCATAGGCCGGTCTTTCAGGATTTCGCGGTTCCGACAAGCGGGGCCATCCTGTCCACCGTCAGCGTCACGGCGCCCCACCCTTCTTCAACCCTGCCCCCCAGGATGTAAGGCCGCCCGCGATTGATCGTATGGCAAAACCGACGATGAATTTCGGGGAAAAACGTCGTTTCGACGATGCCGGTTTCATCTTCGAAAGTCAGAAACCCCATGAGATCCCCGCCGAAATCCATCTTCGCCTGTTTGAACAGGAAACCCATGGCCCGCTCGTACCGATCGGGATGGAGCGATAAAATGCGGGCGCCGCGGCAGAGGTGTACGGCCCTGTGAAGCGCCAGTTCCTCGCGAACTTTTTTGCATGGATTACTACATAAATGTACTAGAAGCTATCTCAAAAAAAATCTAGACATAAGTTCCTGATTATGTAATAAGATCGGGATGGAACTTACAAATGAGCAATGGAATCGGATAGAGCCCATAATTTTATCCACAAATTCTCCCAAAGAT
>Ga0209270_1001430_pt1 | contig 33486 bp, 35 predicted proteins | sample MTBAKSrepl1MetaG_FD_187456 | JGI IMG/M metagenome (GOLD analysis project Ga0209270, IMG submission 187456) | Enrichment culture microbial communities from Arthur Kill intertidal strait, New Jersey, USA, that are MTBE-degrading - MTBE-AKS1... | ecosystem: Environmental > Aquatic > Marine >...
CTGACATGGGTGTATCCCTCCTTTCTTGTTCCTGTCAGAACAATGGAGAATACACCCTTTTATTTTTTACCTCAAGATTTTTACACAGAAGATTTTACGCTACCTAAGAATAAAGCTTTAACGAGAATATGACAGGTTTCCTTTAGTCTTGATGCGACGAGTGTAACTTTTTTCGTTTTATGATGTATTATGTAGAAATTACCATATTATTCGGATAGAACTATGGACCCTGTTACACACGGATTGGTCGGTGCAACGATCTATAACCTGGGCTTCAGGCGAAAGGCAGCCCTTTGGGTATTGCTCATCGCATCGGTTGCACCTGATATTGACTACGTAACTCGTTTTTGGGGAGCGGACGTATTGCTCAGATATCACAGGGGGATAACGCACGGCATAATCTGTTTATTTATTGTACCGATAATCATCGGGGTGGTATTCGGTTATCGCAAGGGATTTCTTTATTACACTTTTTTGGCCTTCCTCGCTTACACTGCACATCTCCTTATGGATCTTATGAACCAGTACGGCACTCGTATTCTTTCACCGCTTGACTGGAACCAGTATTCACTTGACCTCGTGTTTATTGTTGACCCGTATATAACGTGTGGTTTACTGCTGTCACTCATTATTTGTAGAATTAATAAACAAAAGACGGCAGCAGTCGCCCTTATCACGATACTGCTCCTTGTTGCCTATGCGGGCGGCCGTTTTTATCTTCATGGCAAGACAAAAGAATTTTTAAGGAGTAAAATGGATGCCAATACCTATACGATATGTCCGCTGCCAAATGACTTCCTGAGGTGGTGGTTTATCGCAAAGTCAGGGAATGAGATAAAAGTTGGTTTTGCAGATCTCTTTACACGGAGAGTCTGCGAGCAGGGGACATATATTATATCGGATAAAGATCCTTTTATTGCCATGTCAGAAGAGACGAGCGTTGTAAAGAACTTTCTCTATTTTGCACGATATCCCTATGCTGACGTACAGAGAGATCCGGAAAGGATTACGGTACTATGGCGTGAACTTGCATATTCTTTTCTGCCGGGCGATCATTTTGTGGCAGTGGTTATATTCGGGAATGACGGGAAGGTTGTGCATTCATATTTCAGCTATTGATGGAAAACGACTCAGGCAATTCATATAGAGCAGGGGGAAACAGTATGAGTATCGAAGTATGTCTTAAGAGATTTATAGATTCCGAGATACTCGGCCCTGACGAGATGAGCTATCTTAAAGAAGACGTTATGGCTGTACTGACACGGCAGTTAGGGAAAGAGCCTTTATGGAAAGAAGGCACATTACTGGATGAGGAATCATTACCGCTTGGAGGGCCTGAAATACTCATACAACTTCAGCGATACGCAGCACATATAGACCTCGCAAAGAACCCCCCGGAAAACCCTGTAACAGGAGTGAAACTTGTTGAAGACGAAGGGCTTTTAAGATACTGGGAGCAGCTCGACAATGAATTGACAGCAAAGGATCTATCTTACAAACATATCATATGGACCGGGAGCATAGGGATTTTCTTCATACCGGTTGATTTTCCTGAACCATTGCTCATTGAAGAAGATGAACTGGAGAATGAAGAAGGATCGGGACCCATCGAGTATATTTCAATCGGATCCTCATATCAACTCCTGAAAGAATTGGACACATTAAATCAGTGGCTCAAACTCCAGGGCGACTATGGCGATTTAGGGGAGATGGTTTCTGTTGATGTTTTTGAAAATGATGCCGATCCATGGCATGAAATAAAGTGGGCATGGTTGGTTCTTCACTGGATGGCTCGTCAGTCCATAGAAAAGAAATTAACGATCTGTTGTGAATGAACCGTAACTGATTGTATAGCTAACTGTCATGAATTACCTCACACTCAAAGAGCTTGCATATCTCATCAAAACTACCATCCATTCCGAACTGTTCGACGATTACTGGGTGATAGCAGAGATAGCAAAAATCAGTTGCCATCATAATTCCGGGCACTGTTATATAGACCTTGTAGAAAAGCAGGGAGATGCAGTTATTGCGCAGATGAGGGCAACGATATGGGCACGAAATTACAGGCAGATACGTTTGAGATTCTAGAGTATTACAGGGCATGACCTAAACAGTGGAATGAAAATTCTTATGCTGACGCGTATTACGTATCATGAGGTCTATGGTCTTTCTCTGAATATCACTGATATCGATCCCAGCTATACCCTTGGTGAAATGGCCATTAAAAGAAGGCAGATTATAGACCGGCTTGTCAAGGAAGGCATCATTGATTTGAATAAGAAAATCCCCATGCCCCCCGTAATGCAAAAGGTAGCTGTAATATCTTCACTTTCAGCAGCAGGGTATGGTGATTTTGTCAGCAGACTGGAAACAAATCCTTATGGCTATCGCTTCTCTTACAGGCTTTTTCAGGCATATGTCCAGGGTGAACTTGCTGAGCAATCTATACGGAACGCACTCAAGCACTGTAAGAGACAAAAAGATACATTTGATGTTGTGGTGATCATAAGAGGCGGAGGTTCTACGGTCGATCTTCATTGCTTTGACAGCTACCTTCTGGCCAGGGATATAGCGCTCTTCCCCCTGCCGGTTTTGACCGGGATAGGCCATGAAAGAGATGAAACGGTAACAGACAGGGTAGCTCACAAAAGTCACGTTAGCCCTACGGCGGTGGCAGAGTTTCTCATTTCGCAGGCAAAGTTGTTCGAAGAAAGAATCGATGTGCTCAGTCACAGGCTTATGACAAGAACAAACACCGTGCTTGACATGAGAAAAGATACCATTAAAAATCTCACGGAAAGACTCGAACGGCAATCGATTCAATATCTTAGGACATCATCTGTGTTATTGAGGAAAAGCATCTATTTATTACATACTCGAACCTTCAGCTCCTTGAGAACTCCGTCAATCGATATCAAAACATGTGAGGAGAGACTGAAAGGTGCACTCAATGTATTGATAAATAGCAACTACCAGAAAATTAGGGATTTTGTCCGCATTGCAATAATACATCCAAAGCATATGTTATCAATTAAATCCAAGACAATAGAGCACCTTGAGATGCAGGTGAGCCTGCTTGACCCTGTCAATGTGCTGAAAAGGGGTTACAGCATTACGTATTTACGGGGAAAAGCCGTAAGAGACACAGCATCAGTGAAAAAGGATGATATAATAGACACCAGGCTCGGTGACGGAAGCATAACAAGCATTGTTGAGTGCATAAAGGAGAATACAGAACATGGGCAGCAATAAGAAACTGACTTATTCTCAGGCAATCACTGAGCTTGAGGGAATAATAGAGGAGATAGAGACGGAACGTATCGATGTAGATGCTCTTGCCAGAAAAGTGAAAAGGGCATCATATCTGATAAACTTCTGTAAAAACAACCTGAGGAAAACAGAGGACGATGTAAAAAAGATATTATCAGAAATTGAAGAAAAGACAGGTGTAGAAGAAATCCCTGATACGGACCGTGAGCCTTTCTAAGGGAACGTACTACCTGAATAATAAAACAAGCATATGAATATTTCATTGATCATTACGTTAATACTGTTTGTCATCCTTGTTTTGCTCTTCACTTATACAGGATTAAAATTCAGTCTTAAAACAAGAAAAGGAAAAGGATTAACCCCGTATTTTTTCGCGGGTCTTTTTATAGGTATAATCGGCGGATTTATACTCTTTTATAATACCGAATTTATGTATGATAAAGTCTACTTCACGATACATTTTAAAAGGTGGTGGTTGGTAACCATTGCCTCTATTGTTTTAGGAGCAGTTTTAACTATATACATATCTTGGATGGCCGCCAGGAAATAACTTGCTGATTGTAAAGACACCCCGTATTTCTAAAGGGGTGTCTTCAAATAAGAGAGAACATTACTCATAAATCATCGATGCAATCTTAACTGTTAAATCTCCCATCATATTCGTATAACTCCCCAATTCATTGTCGTACCAGCCGTATATCGAAGCCTGTGTAATGGGGATGTCGATATGAGTAGGACAGCTGCCGGCAACTGATTCGGGAATTTTGGCGACTTTAGAAAGTTCCAATGATGCAAAAGCCGTCCGCGTGTGGGTTTCACTCCCCTCGATAATAGTAGCCGGTCCGAATGTTCCTGTGATGTCAACGGAAACATTTTGTTCATCGCTATATTGCATGTATCCTCTCTTTTCCCTTTGTTCATATTCTTTATAAATGCTGTTGATTAACGTTCTGTTTATTTTAGGATCCCCCATTTCATCGTGAAAAGCAACAACAAGAATAATCAAAGACCCTGTATTTGTGGGAACACGCACAGATTCTGCTATAAACCCTATCTTAGTCATTTCAGGTATGACAAGACCTAAGGTCTTAGCAGCTCCTGTTGTCGTGAGGATAATATTATTCAGGATACTCCTGGTTTTTCGAAGATCAGTTGCACCGGAAGCAGGTAACTTATCTAACACTGCCTGGGTGCCGGTGACAGCATGGACAGTAGCCATTGATGCACTCAGTATCTTCTGGGAACCGAAATGATCCAGAAGAGGCTTTATCATATATGCAAGACATGTCGTTGTACATGAAGCAGATGAGACAATGTGATGTTTTGTGTGATTGTAAATATCGTCATTGATACCCATGACCAGAGTCGTTGCGTCATCAGGCATCGGAAGTCCCCTGGTTTTAATTTTAAAGGGAGCTGAAACGATTACTTTTTGTGCTCCTGCTTCCAAGTGGCCCCTTGCGGCACCCTTCGTATCATCAGAAGGAACTGTGGGATCCCTAAATTGGCCCGTGCTCTCAACAACGACCTTTGCTCCGTATTTCTTCCAACCGATGTCTCTGGGGTTGCGATGTTGTCTCAATATCGTTACCGGTAGTCCATCGATAACCATGGTACCTTTTTCTTCGTTCAGGTTTTCAATGAGTCTTTTTGCCTTGTGTCCGTAGAGGTAACGGTGAAGAGACCCATAGGTAGAGTCTTTTTCAATATAGAAGGCGATGTCCTTAAGTTTGGTTCCGGCTCTCCTGCCGATGTTTACGACTAGCTCTGAAAAGTATTTTCTTGATATATGATGCCAGAGTGTCAATTTGCCGATTCTGCCCAACCCGTTTATGCCGAGTATAGGTTTTCCCCCTGACATCATATTTACTTTTGCTTTTCCAGCCATAGTTTCCTTACCCCCATTTCTTAAAAAGTGAATACATCTTCATAACCGTTTATGACAGTATCTTTATTTCTTTCACGGGATGCTCGCCCAAAAAGACCGAGCCGTTTCGACCATCAATGCTCAGGAAATCTCCTGACTTTATCATATTTTTCTTAAGTCTGCACCTTTTTTTATGTTCCCATACCACTAAATCATTGCACCCTACAATACACGTCTTTCCCAGACGATGAGCAATAATAGAAGCGTGTGACGTCGATCCGCCACGTGCAGTCAGCAGTCCATCTGCTGCTGATATATGCCGTATATCTTCAGGAACAGTGTCTGATCTTACAAGAATAAGATGTGCTGAAGGGTATTTTTGCCTAAATTCCTGTATTTCATCTAAGTCAAACACCACTCTGCCGCTGAGGGCACCTCCGCTAACACCGATTCCGCTTGAAAGGTAACAAGAGGTCAGGTCTTTTGACGGGATAAAAACCGTGATGCTCTCCTTTGCCGCAACCGTCATATCCCGCGCCTGAAGTATATAGAGACTCCCTTTGTCCTCTCCCTCGAACGTGAATTCGATTTCCTGTGACCCCCATCTCTCGTTATAGATCAAAGTCTTAGCATTATTAAGTAACTCATTGTATATTTCAGGGAACCCATCTTCCAGAGAAATGTCCGACGTCCTTCCGTCAATATGTTTCTGCTCATTAGAAATCGGGAGCGTTTTTACGAGTCCGGAAACGATATCGTCACCCTGGTTTGCCAGCGCAAAATCACCCCATAACATGACTCTGTCTCCTGACTCCTGAGGATTACGGGTGAAAACGACCCCGGATCCCGCGTGAGAGTCCAGATTACCATAGACCATTGCCTGTATGATAACAGCTGTACCCCAGTTTTCAGAAAGTCCCATTATCTCGCGGTAAGCCTGTGCTTTCTGAGAAAACCAGGATGAGAAAACTTGTGAGATGACCGTATGGAGCTGTGCTTCAGCATCATCGATAATTTCTATTCCTTCATCCTGAATTGAATCCCTGTATGCACATGCAACCTCTTTCATTTGTTCAGGAGTGAAATTCCTTTTCCTGGATTTTTTATATTTCTTTTTAAAAGAATCGATTATCGTGTCGAAATGGTCTCTTTCCATTCCAAAAGACATACCCCAGAATTGCAGGAAGCGCCGGTAGCAGTCCCAGGCAAACCACGGTCTACCTGTCTGATTTATCAGTCCTTCGATAACTGATTCATTAATCCCAACATTAAGAAAGGAAGTCATCATGCCGGGCATGGATATAGCTCCGCCGCTTCTGACTGATACGAGCAGGGGGTTCTCCGGGTCACCGAATTTTTTGTCCGTGAGCATCTCGAGACGTTTAATCTGTTCTCTGATTTTTTCATTAAGATGTTCCCTGGCATAGCGAAACAGGTTTATTGAATTAAGGCACCGAAAGACCTCGGTAGTAATAACAAAGCCCGGAGGAATAGGGAGACCCAATGAAGACATCCTTATGAGGTTATATCCTTTATTCCCGAGATGAATCCTGTCGAAGGTAGCTTTATCCGGATTATGAATATCAGAGAGTGCTTTTTTCGGGTCATAGCTCATCAGGAGGCTCAGATTCTCGGTGTCCAGCCCTTTTTCCTGTTCAAATATTGTTTTCAGAATATTGCTCATGAAATTATCAAGTTGTTGGAGCCCGAATGACTGAGACACGATCTCCCTTAAGAACTGCTCTGAAACCTGATTGATCAGGTCATCGGTACTATGTCCGTTATAAGTTCTGAGATATTTGGGGAGCATGTTTTCGGTACCAATGGTGTCAATGATATTCTTGAGATTGGTCTTGTGCATATTCGTATAATAGGTCATGACGATGTCCTGGACAGCCTCTGAAAAGCCCTTGAAAATATCAATATACTGGGAGAAAGAGAACTGTCTCACTTCCAGAGCAACGGACAAGAGTTCAAGAGTATTTTCCAGCCTGTTCGAAAATATGCCTTCCGACTGAAGCGCTTTATGAAACAGATTTACAATCTTGTTAATCTTGAAGAGTGTTGCTCTCGTAATAAAGGTGGGATGAAATGAATTTATTAGTTCTTCAAAAAGTGTGTTCCCGAAATTTTCAAGACGATAGATGAGGGCAAGAGAGTCGAATTTTCTCTCATGATAGTTACCGTACATTGAAGGGATACCTACTGCAATGTGTCGCTTACGAAATATATTCTCTACAGCTTCATAGCGTTCAGGGGAAAGGACAATTTCTTTTAAGAGCTGCAGATAGCCAAGGATACTTTCAAGTTGTTGTGAGACGGTCCCCTTTTCCAGGACACCGATGAGAGACTCAGCGTTTGGTAGTCCTAAACTCTGTGCATTCTTTAGATGATCTTTGATATCGTGGATATTCAATCTATATTTTTTAAAGAGCATCTGATAATATTTAATAGCAAGGTATGCACGTCTTTTCTCTCTTTGTGAAACATTCGGCACATCGTTAATGAGAGCATGCAGCGTATCTTCGGTAATTCTCAGAAGATCAGGTGCTGCATGGATTTCCTTACCCAGGAAAAGGGCATTAAAAATAGTATTGAGTTCGTCAATATAAGGACCGGAATCTTTAATGTGATCATATATTTCTTCGGGAACATATGCTTTTAAAGGGGGTTTGTCTTTTGTTTTCCAGAAACGGATAACCTCTTCAATAAAATCAACAACACGTGCGCTACTCTCGACATGACTCTGTTTACGGAGAAAGTGTATGAGCCGGTCACTTCTTTGCGTCAGTTCGTCAATTTCAGTTGATACCTCACGCAGAATTCCTTCTGCACCTATTTCGCTGAAATATACAGGAAACAATTTCCCGAGTTGTTTTATAAGATGATAAACTGGCTTGATATCACTATTGAGAAGCTTGGAAATATCTTTTTGAAACAGATCTGTATCACTGATATGCACTCCGCCAAGACTAAGATGTACGATGAGAGCAGAGATGAGCGTTTTAGACCATTTCGGATTGTTTTCGATTAATTCGAGCCAAACCCGTATGTTTTTAAGATGTGCTTTGTTAGATTTAACCTGCCACTCATTGGTCGAGCCTGCTATCTGTGGATATTGAAATCCGAGTGAGACCATGTTCTGGATGTACCATTCCACAAGCGCACTGTTGCCTTTGCCATATACTTCATTGCCTATGCTCTGGATGCAATAAAGAGTCGCTTCAGGATATGTGGCAAGCAGAGATTTCAAAATGCCGAAGATATCAAAAAGCGTGAGCCTTATTTGGTCAGGATTTTCCATGCGGATAGTTGTGGCAAGAGTCCTGTTTATATCTCTGAGGGTGCTTTCATGAATACTTGAAAGTCCCCGTGTCTGTATAATCTTCATTAGATAGGATATTTTGAGGTTAATATCTTTTTGAACATTACCTGACTGTGGTAATATCCCTGCTATGTCCTCGTAGAATTTCACCACCTGCATGTAACCGGGAAGTTTCAATAGTTCTTCTAAAAGTAAACCCTGATCCTTCATGTTATTAAGATCATCCAGATAGCTGAGTAACCTTTTCAGATTGGCGTGAGATATGGGATAGAGAGATTCTTCTATTCTTTTGTAATTTTCTCGAGGTAATTCTCTTGGGCCAGTTTTTTTGAGCCACTGTATGGGGTCTTCAATGCTCAGCCAATGGATATAGGTCGTTGAAAGAGATTTGAATATCAAACGATTAAGACTTTCAAGATCGTTTTGTAATAGTTTTTTCTTCAGTATAATCTGAGCAATCTTTTTTAACTGGTGAGGATTTGTAATAAGCGAAAAAAACTGTTTTTCCGGCAAATGATAGAGTCTGTCGAAACAGTATTGGAAAGTCGAAGAGTACTTATTTATATCCTGATCGCTGTCAAGGAGAATTTTTTCAAGATAAAACATAAGGTTATCGATAGAAGTATGCTGTACAGATGTGGTATCAGCATCGGTGATAGCATCCAGCAGAATATCAATAACAACGCGGACTACATCTGCACCTTTTTTATGATGATCATGTATATAGAAATTTTTCAGTGCATAGGATCTCACCTCGTTGACTATTAGATCCCATTTCTTAGGAGCGCTATGCAAGGCATTTATAAGCGGTTCGGTAGCGCTGAGGATACCCGGATAGTCTTGTACTACTTCCTGAAGTACCCAGTATGGCGAGGGCATGACTTTTTCATTTATAGAGGACATGGTGCGTGCCTTTTGATATTATATATGTAAAACCAATTATAAACAAGGGGGAGTTATAGAATACTTCAAGTTTTTCTTTAGCAAAAACAACTATAATGTCCGGTGATTAAAAGAAATAGTTTTTAGTTGTACCACTGTATCAGTGTTTTGATGAAATATTTTGTGGCAGTAGAATAATATAAAATACATAGAGCCTGACAGTACGGGATGTGCCTATGAAAGTCTGTGAGATTTTTACGAGTATTCAGGGAGAAACACTCTTCGCAGGTGTGCCCTGTACGTTTATCAGAATGACCGGCTGTAATCTCCGGTGCTCATACTGTGATACGAAGTATGCCTACCATGAAGGTGAAGACCTTTCGGAAGACAGCATTATCAACAAGGTCAATATAGCAGATACAAAGCTTATAGAGGTAACAGGGGGTGAACCACTTCTTCAAAAAGGGGTAAGGTCTCTTATCAAGAGATTGCTCGATGAGGGATTTGATGTATTAGTAGAGACAAACGGTTCACTACCAATAAATGATATTGACAGTAGGGCAATCGTGATCCTTGACATAAAAACCCCTGGTAGTGGTATGTCAGATAAAATGTATTTATCAAACATGGATTTTATAAAGACTACGGATGAGATAAAATTTGTCATAACCGACATGGTTGACTATGAATGGACAAAGGATTTCATCGTTACATATGATCTAACAAGGAAGTGTCATCTTCTCCTGTCACCGGCATACGGTTTACTGGACCCTAAAGATCTTGTAGAATGGATGCTTGAAGACAGAATACATGCCCGTCTCAATCTGCAGCTTCATAAATATATCTTTGGCCCCCATGCGAGAGGCAAATAGTTACTTTTGTAATGGAAAGGTTTAACATCTAAGGCATACTAAGCTCAATTGTCGGCTTTCTAATTATCCCGAAACATGCAATTGCTGTCAGGCATATATGCGGAAAAACCTTTCCTTATACGAACCCATAGATAAATCGAAATGTGTTGTCTTATGCACTGTATCCTTTTTGATTTGCACGTTGACATTCATATAAATAATTATTTATACTATTAAAGATTATAACCTTTTTATATAAGGTGATAGAATATATTATATATAAATATATCAATATTAAAGAGTAATTTGTCAAGTTCTCTTAATGATGAACCGACAAGGAGGATTAGATTATGGAGATTAAGGTTTTGGGGCCGGGCTGTCCTACCTGTAAAACCCTGGAAAACCTGGTGAATCAGGCAGTGAAGGAACTCGGAATCAATGTAAAGGTAGAAAAGGTTACTGACATTGTTGAGATTATGAAGCATACATTTTCGACTCCGGCCCTTATTATTAACGGTAAGCTCAGATATGCGGGGAAGCCTTTGCCTTCACTAGAAAAATTAAAAGAACTTTTACAGAAAGAGGAATAGAATGGAAGATCTGATAAATATCTTTAAGGCATTTTCTGATGAAACAAGATTGAGGATTTTAAAGCTCCTTGAGTTAGGCGAACTTTGTGTATGCGATATTGTTGCCGCTCTTGATACGACCCAGCCAAATGTCTCCTTCCACCTTGGCGTACTAAAAGAAGCCGGATTCATTAAAGACAGAAGAAAAGGCAAATGGATTCATTACAGCATTGATGACGCTGAAATGTTTAAACGGTTTCTCCTTCTTTCAGTACTTGAAAGGATTCCGGAGGATGCGGTGATTGATAACCAAAAAAGGCTTGCTGAATTTCTTAAAACGAAGAGAAAGAAACTATTTATCATCGAACCAGGAGATGAAGCATTCTGTTGCGGGAGATAGAAATGTTTTTGTGCAAAAGAAAATCATGCCACATCACATATTGAAAATAATGTTCTTATGCACAGGGAATTCATGCCGAAGCCAGATGGCAGAAGGGTTTACAAGGGTATTAGGGAAAGGGCTCATTGAACCATATAGTGCTGGGCTTTCCCCTCAAGGGGTAAATGAAAAGGCAGTACAGGTAATGAAAGAAATCGGTATTGATATCTCTCATCAGAAGTCTAAGTCAATAGATATGGAATTACTGAAACAGATGCATGTTGTTATTACCCTCTGTGATAATGCTGCCCAATCCTGCCCATGGGTCCCCCCGGAGATTACAATCCTCAACTGGCCATTAGATGACCCTGCCAAAGCAGTTGGTACAGAAGAAGAAGTCTTAAATGAGTTCAGGAGGGTACGGGACGAAATAAAAAGGAAAATTGTAGACCTTGTTAAACATATTGCAGACACAGCACAGAAGAGATCTGAACAATCGCATCTGCCATAGTTTATATCGTTGTTTTTACAATTAAGATATTGAAAGTAATCAGCACCCGGTCTCCTTTTCCGCAGGTAATTTTGGACAACAACGGGAGGAAGTGAAATAAAAACTCAATATAAACTGTTATTTGTCATAGCTGTTTTTTTAGGGTGCTACTATTTGCCTATTGAAAACACCGGATTCAATAACGCTATTATTGAAGCACTGGCTCTGACCAAATGGTATGCACGTGAACATGTCCTGCTCTGTCTTGTGCCTGCCTTCTTTATCGCAGGTGCGATTGTTGTCTTTGTTAACAAGGCTTCAGTAATGAAATATTTCGGGGCAAGGGCGAACAAATTCCTGTCATACTCCGTTGCCTCTGTATCAGGCTCTATCCTTGCAGTATGTTCCTGCACAATCCTTCCCCTGTTCATGGGCATATACACGCGAGGAGCAGGTCTCGGTCCCGCCATTACTTTTCTCTATTCCGGCCCGGCAATTAATGTACTGGCAATCATCCTTACAGCCAGGGTTCTCGGCTGGGAACTGGGGCTTGCAAGAGCAATAGGTGCGATTCTTTTCAGTGTGGTCATAGGGATCCTGATGCATCTGATCTTCCTGAAAGAGGAGAAACAAAGACATACGGGAGAGGATTTTGATTTCAGCAATATTGAAGAAAGCCGTTCCGTCGGAAAAACTATTCCCTATTTCTTTTCAATGATTGCAATTCTTGTATTTGCCAACTGGGGGAAACCGCCTGAGGAAAGCCATACTCTCTTGTGGCTGATCTACCATTTCAAATGGTGGATTACAGGCTTTTTCGCTATATCCTTGTCAATAATGCTTGTGAAGTGGTTTAAAAAAGATGAGTTAAAGGAATGGACACAGCAATCCTGGATTCTTGCGCTTCAGATCCTGCCGCTTCTTCTGGGGGGCGTCCTTGTTGCCGGGTTTTTGCTCGGCAGAGTCGGACATGAGGGTATCATCCCATCGATATATATTACAAAACTGGTAGGCGGGAATTCTTTTTTCGCCAATTTTTTTTCTTCTGTTGTCGGTGCATTCATGTATTTTGCAACACTGACTGAAGTTCCGATCCTACAGGGCCTGATCGGTTCCGGCATGGGGAAAGGGCCTTCTCTTGCATTACTTCTTGCAGGTCCGGCCCTGAGTCTTCCGAACATGCTGGTTATCAGGCGTGCGATAGGAACTCAGAAGACTGTTGTGTTTGTCTGTCTTGTAGTAATCATGGCAACCATTTCGGGAATAATTTTTGGAGCAATAGTTGGATAAATTTAAGGAGGTTGTAATTTGGATATAAGAAAATTGATAAAAAGTCTGCTCTTCATTTTTGTGGTTTTGAGTTTTGGGGTGCTTATTTACAAGGAATTCTCTCCTAAAAGTGAGAGCAATGCTACTGATGCCGCAGCAACACAGTTTGACGAAACGACCGTATCAGTTGAACCTGTGCCTGCTCCTGAGAGCCGGAAATCAAAAGAACCTGCTATAAAACAAAAGGATGAAGCCCCTTCACCTATGACTGAGGTAAAATCTCAAAATTCCAAGGTGATAGCGTATTATTTTCACGGGACATTCAGGTGTTCCACATGCCGTACCATAGAACAATATTCACATGACGCCATTCAAAAGTATTTTGCCGAAGAACTCGGGAACGGAAGACTGGATTTCAGGCCGGTGAATGTGGAAGAACCGGAAAATAAACACTTTATCCAGGATTATCAGCTTGTTACCAGATCCCTCGTCCTTTCTTTAGTGGCGGACGGCAAGGAGACGAAATGGAAGAATCTTGCCGATGTCTGGAGACTTGTAAGGGACAAGGACAAATTCTTTCAGTATGTAAAAGACGAAGTAGGGAAATTTCTCAAGGAAACGTAACTCATGGAATTGTTTTTTTTAGCTTCAGCCGTCTGGCTTGGCATACTGACATCTGTCAGCCCCTGTCCCCTGGCTACGAATATAGCTGCCGTATCCTTTATTTCACAGAGGATTACACAGAAGAACGCCGTATTCTTATCCGGTATCTTATATGCCCTGGGCAGGTGTGTAACCTATATTGTCCTTGGAGTTCTTATCGTAAAAACACTGGTAGATGTCCCGTTCCTTTCGGATTTCCTTCAGAGATATGTCAACAAAATCCTGGGCATCGTTCTGATTCTCGTCGGTATGGTACTGCTTGATCTGTTGCGGGTTCCTCTCTCTTTTCCCCCGGTATCCGAAAATATTTCCAAAAGACTGGTCAATAAGGGGGCGATCGGCTCATTCCCTTTGGGCATTCTTTTTGCCTTGGCATTCTGTCCGGTGTCCGCTGCCTTGTTCTTTGGAGGGTTAATCCCTATAGCGGTAAAAGCACAGTCAGGGATAGGCCTGCCTTTGATTTACGGTATCGGAACCGGTCTTCCTGTCCTGCTATTTGCTTTCCTCGTTGCAGCAAGTGCAGGGCATATCAATAATCTCTACTACAGGATCACAAAAGTCGAATTTTATACAAAGAAAGTAACGGGCATTATTTTTATATTGGTAGGTCTTTATTATGTCCTGGCGTACATTTTTGAGATCGTTTAACCCAGAAACTGCATTTATCGGAGGCAATGTTGTCTCAGAGGATGCAAAGCTTGCACGGCTATTTGAAAGTGTGCAGGAATATGCGGAACTTTATCTAAATGCAAAGCAAAGGCAAAAAGGTTGTAATGGAATGGGCGAAGTTGCCATGCTCAAGGATGATTTTGTCTATTCCATGGATATAATAATCCGGCACTGTAAGGAGAAAGGTTATCTTTCAGAAGATGTTCCTAATGATATCGATCCTAATGATATCGATTTGATTGCGCGTGATATTTGCAAGAACCAATAAATATACAGGAGGTTTTGAGATGAGGCGACTAATTGTTTTTGCGATAGTGGTTACCTTTTGCCTTGGTGCCTTCACCCTCCGGGCAGAAAGTCAGAAAGAACCTGAGAAAAAGACTGCCGCATCAGGTGTCTGTCCGCTTTTTTATCTAAAAGATGAAGCAGGGAATATCATTGATCCTGTGCATAATATCAATGCAGACAAACCCTATTCTCCAAAGCAGACATGCGGGTCAAAGGATTGTCATGACTATAACAAGATAACCGAGGGATTCCATTTCACACAGGGAAAGGGAGAGCAACTCCCCGAGGAATTCGAGAGAAGGTACAACTGGGTGAGTTATCCTGGAAATTATGGTGGCAACTGGTGCTCTCCTGCACCTTTGTACCGGCAGCTCGCGCCCAAAAAGAACGAGAACGCAAGGATGATCGACATGACCTCTTTTGAATTTGTGACCGCAACGTGTGGCAACTGCCATCCCGGCGGAGGGCCGCTTGAATATGACCGTAATGGAAACAGATACGATGAACACATGAAAAAACATGACATGAAATCTGGGGCAGAAAACAGCCTCGATGGCGATTATTTCAAGGCTCGCTGGATTGATACAGGAGTGATTGAAGCAGACTGCCTGCTCTGTCATATGCCGGAATATAATTTCAAGGAGCGAAACAAACAACTTGCAAATCTGAATTTCAGATGGTCAGCAACAGCCGGAAGCAATTTCGGCGACATTGACGGAAGCATTAAAGACAGTAGGCCCATAATAGTAACCTATGATAAAAGCAAATTTGATGAAGAAGGAAGGGTGGTCGTTCATATTGCACCGGAACCGAGGAACGAGACATGCCTTCAGTGTCACAGAAAACCAGACTGGAAGAAGCGCGGAGCTGCATTTTCTGCGCGCACAGACGTCCACATTGCCGCAGGCCTCAGATGTGTAGACTGTCATGCATCAGGAAGCAACGCTGTCGATAACCGGATACTGGGCAAAGAAGTGCATCAGTTCGGAAAAGGGGACGATCCTTCCGGCTGGGTCAGGAACGACCTTGATAATTCCATAAGAACATGTGAAGACTGCCACATTGAGGGATGGCTGAATGCACCAAAGGCGTCACACACCTGGCTGCCTCCTTTGCATCTTGAAAAGCTCTCCTGCCAGGCATGCCATATACCTTTCCGTGCGGTAAAGAGCGCACTTGTTCAGGCGAGCGATGTATACAACCCAGCTCCCCGCATCACACCGCCTCCCAAACATATATGGACTTTTTATGATCAGGAGATGAACTTCTGGAACCATTACGGTGAACTTGATCTTTTTACCGCATCGGATCAGCCGACAGATGTCACGCGGCCTACACTTTTTCGATATAAGGGGAAAATCTATCCAGGCAACCGTGTCCACAGTTCATGGATGGGATTTGAAGAAAACGGTAAAAATGGCCTGAATCAATTATTCATGAAGGACTTCTTTCAGATGTGGATGCAGCAACAGGCTGACCCGACAAAGAATTATCCGGAACTATCTCTGATAAAGGACGACAATAATGACGGTATAATCGAAATAAACAGATCTGAAGAAATTGATGCACTTTTAACCTCTGGCAAGAACTATCTCAACAGTACAGGATTTCCGCTGGAAGGAAAACGTCTGATCTGGGTTTCAGACAGCAAAGCTTACTATTCATCAAAGGAGAGCCGTGAACTGCAACGTGAAGAATATGAAGCCACAGCGTATGCATCAGTATATAAATTCTCTCATGACATAGCACCTGCAAAAGCAGCCTTGGGAGCAGATGGGTGTACAGACTGTCACAGCTTTGGTTCAACATTCTTATATGGACGTATTCTCAAACAGATCTTTTCATCAAAAGACGGCAATCCTGTTTGGACCGAAAATTATACGATTCTGGGAATTTCTGCGTTTTGGACAAATCTAGGTGCTCTCCGCGAGGCATGGATGAAACCTGTACTCTATATCCTTATTGGATTTCTTACAATTCTTTTAATCTTTTCCATTCTCAGATGGATTGTGATATGGAGAGGCATCATGTCCCCACGCAGGGCTACTCTTCTATCGTGGATGCTTATCTTGTTAACACTTATAGCAATGATTATCGCATCACACTCACCGGGATTGCTTCAATACATGACGGTTAAGCGATTTACTCTCGATGCGAATCACTTCTGGATAGGTATGATAGTTATCCTTGCAGCAGCGATAATTATGCTACAAGGAAAGGTGGAATCAGGACACCTTGTACATTTTGAAAACTTCATCCGAAAAAATGGCTGGCTTTCTATTCTTTCTTCAGGTTTTTTTGGTTTTTCAATGTTCTTGAAAATCCCTTTCCTCGAAGGATTGACACGCATTGCTTATACAGGATTTGATATCAGCCTCATTATCGCAGCATTTTTCTCAAACATTCTGCTCCTTTTAATGCTTATGAGAATCCCTAAAAATGAAAAAATTACTTAAGGGTTGATGTCAGAAAATCAAAGCATTACTAAAAAAACTTACGATACCTGAAAGGGAGGAATTAATAGCAGCCGTTATGCAAGCAGCATCCTACCTTGTAATAATCATCATCGTATTTTTCACTCCAGCATACGGTAGCTTTTTGAGGACATCCATATACAACACTCCTGATGGTTATCTCCTGCCCCTTGTTGAGAGGGTGTGGTATGTAAAGGCATACGCCGGAAACACTGATATTTATGGCAATGCCTTTCATAACCCTATCATCAGTATGTGGATCTGAACATTCAATCGTGTAAGGAAAGTTAAAACGCTCGTGTTCCCTTTTATCAGATCGCATATTGTCAGCCATTTATCCTTCTGGTATTCCCGGCAAGCTATGATAAGATTATTTGTTAAATTTCTTAGGGCCTTACCTTTTCAGGGGCCTTTTGTTCATTAATATAGTTAGTTTTATTACAAAATAAAATTAAAAACAATAGGTAAAAATACTTAATTTTAGCAGGTACTACCCTAATCAAGAGATAAGACGACATAAACCTTGTCTATTGTGTCATTGCGAGCAGCTGATTGGTGCGTGGCAATCTAAAAAAAGATTTCTTCTCCCGAATTGAGTACAATTTATATGAAAGTTCAGACACCCTTTCTGTTATTTTTCTATTTTATCGAGTTGTTTCTGTTTGTCTTTTGTTAGATTGAGGTTATAGAAAGCTTCTTCTTCTGGTAATACCATGAAAAAATTATTCGTGTAGTCTATTTCAACATGAACATACTCTATGTTACACTCGATCAGGTGTCCGCCTGCCTTTCTGTCTTCAGTAATAAAATGCAAATGATACCCCGGCACATTTATTCCCTTCATGTATTCGGGAAGACGGAATCCGACAATGAATCCTTTTGCATTATGAAATTCAAAGATTTTCTGTTCTTTTACAGCTTCGATAAGCGGCGGATACGGTTTTTTTTGCATGGGAACACTCCTTGCCTTGATATAGCTGAATGTCCCTTCAAGTTTAATAGCATAAAAGATATTTTCTGTTGGGAGCAGACTGTCCAGATAGCTGTATAATTCTTTGAAAGCAAGTGGTGTATCAATCGAAAATGTTTGATCCGGTTCGAAAAATGTCACCACTGCAAACGGTGTTTTGGAGGAGGCATCTACCTGATATGCTATGCCGTCTGATTTTATCTGATAAAAAATACCATCCAGCGCCAGCATCTCTCCGTCGAGGTGATTAACCGTGCCCAGACCAAAATCGCCATGTTCTTTGAGTTCCCGGAATGTTATGTCTCCATCATAAATACCCTCGAGCAGGGTATTGATCGTTGATGTCTGGTACAGGACATCACTGTTTTTATGATTATTCGAAAATCCGTAACAAGACAGGGCAAGGGGGATGACAAGTAATAAGATGCACATTCTTTGAAACATTGGTTTATTTTTTATATTATATCGGATAATAGAAAAAATCATAAAGTTGTAATATAATAGCAAATTATTGTGAATTCTGGTCCAATGGTTGTTATTATCCGGTTTGACCGGATAACCCAGTTCCTTACATCTGGATTTCCCGTTCCCCCGATCGGGGTAGAGGGCAGGCAAGTCGGGGAATGACTGAGGCGAGGGTCTTAAATTATTTTTTAAGATATTTAAAAATTAGTTGCATAAAAGTAAGGAGAGCATGATGGTTAAGATTTACTATGATAAAGATGCAGATAAAAAAGTACTCAGGAATAAGAAGATCGCAGTCATGGGATATGGAAGCCAGGGACATGCACATGCGAACAATCTGAAAGACAGTGGTTTAGATGTTATTGTCGGAGTGAGAAAAGACGGCACTGGCTGGGGTAAGGCTAAGAAGGCCGGGTTTCAGGTCTATACGCCTTCTGATGCTGCAAAAAAGGCAGATGTTATAATGATGCTCGTCCCTGATGAGTATATGGCAGATATTTACAATAAAGAAATAGCCGCTCATATAAAAAAAGGTGTTTTTTTAGGTTTTGCGCACGGCTTCAATATTCATTTTGGACAGATATTACCTCCGAAAGAGGTAAATGTGTTTATGGTTGCGCCGAAAGGTCCCGGTCACCTCGTCCGTTCTGAATTTTTAAAGGGCAGCGGTGTTCCGTGTTTAATTGCTCAGCATCAGGACCCGTCAAAAAATACAAAGAAAATTGCACTGGCATATGCATCGTCGATAGGAGGAGGCAAAGCGGGCATTATTGAGACATCTTTCAGGGAGGAAACAGAGACTGATTTATTCGGTGAGCAAGTTGTGCTCTGTGGCGGACTCACCGCACTCATCATGGCCGGATATGAGACGCTTGTCAATGCAGGTTATACGCCTGAAATGGCATATTTCGAGTGTCTCCATGAAGTAAAGCTGATCGTTGACCTCATATACGAGGGAGGCATTTCCAATATGAGGTACTCGATAAGCAACACTGCGCAGTATGGAGATCTCACGCGGGGACCGAGAATCATAAAAGAAGAAACCAAGGAAGAGATGATAAAAATATTGGAAGAAATACAGTCAGGGCAATTTGCAAAAGAATGGATTCTGGAATGCAGGGCGAACAAGCCTTCGTTCAATGCACTTACAAAAAGGGGCGAGGAACATCCTATTGAGTCAGTCGGTGCCCGTCTGCGGGCTATGATGCCATGGCTCAAAAAAGGAAAACTTGTGGATAAATCAAAGGCGTGATCAGGTTCTATCCCGATGGGTATCCTTTTATAATCGGCTCTCTACTCATTGCCTGTATTGTAAGCGCATTTCTGTACCCGTTCATAAGATCATCGACCTATAATAGTACTTTCTACATTTTACTGTGCGCTTCAATTTTTATGATCGTCGTGACGGTTTTTATTGCCTTTTTCTTCAGAGATCCCGAAAGGAATACTCCGCAAGGAAAGGGTCTCTTTGTTTCTCCTGCGGACGGAAAAGTAATACTCATAAAGGATATCTATGAAAATGATTATTTGAAATCTGATACAAAAGAGATCAGCATTTTCATGTCTCCCCTTAATGTGCACGTAAACCGTGCGCCATGTGATGGTGTTGTGAGCATGGTAAAATATTCACCCGGTAAATATATGGCAGCGTACAGGGATGACGCATCGATAAAAAACGAAAACATAGTCATGGTTCTCGATTGTCAGGAACGCAGCATCCTTGTGAGACAGGTAGCCGGTTTCGTTGCACGAAGGGCTGTCTGTAAGGTCAGGGCCGGTGACAGGCTCAAGAGAGGAGAACGCTACGGTATGATTAAATTCGGCTCGAGGCTTGATGTTTATGTGCCGGTGGATACAGAGATCAAAGTAGCTTTAGGCGAAAAGGTCAGGGCCGGTGAAACGGTTATCGGGACAATTATCGGCGGATCACAATAGATGAAAGGCAGACAGTCAGAAAAACCCTTGCAATTCGACATGATTTTATTTTTATACACATGACCGGAATTTTTGACTTCTGTATTTTTCAGTAAAAGGCTGGCTGGACACATTGAAGTCTTTGCGGAGTCTTCCGCCACAGCGGATCCGCCGAGTCTGACAGAGCCTTTTTCAGGATATCTGCCTTCACTTCGACAAACATTTGTCACTAAGAAAGGAGTAACTATGTTGGAAAAAATGGAGGGAGCTATTTTACAGAGGGACAAAGAGACATATGCGATCGTACCGAGAATTCCCATGGGGATCCTGACTCCTGAGATACTTGAAAGCCTGGCAAAAGTTGCACGCAAATATAACGTCCGGATAATCAAGATAACATCAGGTCAACGCATTGCACTCGTGGGGTTAAAGCCTGAAAATGTCGAGAGTGCATGGAAAGACCTCGCAATGGAAGTCGGGCCGGCGGAAGGATTATGCGTTCATTACGTTCAGGCCTGTCCAGGTACAGAAACGTGCAAGTTCGGACAGGGTGATTCTCTCGGTCTTGCTGCAAAACTTGAAAAGCTGTACGTTGGAAAGAAAGACTATATCCCGGCAAAGACAAAGTTTGGTATCTCCGGATGCAGGCTTAATTGTGCAGAGAGTTACATGCGTGATATCGGTGCGTTTGCAGCACCTGACGGCTGGACAGTAATAGTTGGCGGCAATTCCGGGGGAAGACCGCGTATAGGTGACGTTTTAGCAGAGAAACTTTCCGATGAACAGGTGATTCAGCTTGTAAAGAAGTGTCTTGATTATTACTCAAAAAATGCAGGGAAAAAGGAGCGCATGCCGCGCTTTGTTCAGCGTATTGGCGTAGAGGAATTCAAAAAAGCAATACTGTAACTGCAATATCAAGTTTGTCATTATTATTTGTAAGTAAGTATTACTACTGCGGACAATAACCCCCCATAGTCAAGTATTTTGTTATGCCAAAATATTTATGGAGATAATCTCTCGTAATAGCCTTCCGTATTGCTTGTATATGAATATATTAAGCGATGCAGAAATGCCAACTCAGAGTCCATACTATCATGAGAACATTAATAACCACATGATGTGTTTAAGCAAAGATATGTTATTTTTATTATAATTACACTACATGAAAAGAGGGATATACATACTGCCGAATGCTTTAACGCTGTGCGGTTTGTTCATGGGGTTTTATTCAATCCTTGCAACAATCAAAGGTAATTATATTCAAGCGTCCTGGGCCATAATGATTGCAATGATTTTTGACGGGCTTGACGGGTGGGTTGCTCGTCTCACGCAGAGCACCACAAGATTTGGCATCGAACTCGATTCCCTTTCAGACCTGGTTGCGTTTGGCATTGCGCCTGCGGTTATGCTGTATAAGTGGGCCCTTGTTCCGTTCGGACGGGTAGGGTGGGCAGCTGCGTTTATGTTTGTCGCATGCGGGGCGCTGCGGCTTGCGCGATACAATATTCAGATGGGATCTTCAGAATCGAGGGCTTTTACCGGTATGCCTATACCCGGAGCTGCAGCGCTTCTTGCAACTCTCGTAATCTTCTACCATGAAATATGGGATGCAGTTCCGGACAAGAACTATTTTATCCTCTTTTTTACTTACTTCCTTGCAGCACTTATGGTGTGCACACTGAAATTCCACGGTGTAAAGGAACTGGATTTAAGAAAAAGAAAACCATTTAAGATCCTGGTAGCTTTTGTCTTGTTCCTTACTGTTATCGTTATACATCCGGAAATATCACTCTTCCTGTTTGCAATGATATACCTCATCGGAGGTATAATTGAAAATATAGTCCTTTACGCAAGGAAAAGTAAACGTAATGGCAAGGTAGGTATTCAGAAGTGAGAATGATTAAGATATTCGACACAACACTCCGTGATGGAGAACAATCTCCGGGTGCCTCGATGAATATTGAGGAGAAGGTAACTCTTGCGAGGCAGCTTGCGCGACTCGGTATCGATATCATAGAGGCCGGTTTTGCAATTAGTTCACACGGCGATTTCGAAGCAATAAAAACAATCTGCGGAGAGGTAGAAGGACCCATTATTTGCAGTCTCGCCCGGGCAAAAGAGGTAGATATAAAGAGGGCTTGGGAGGCACTCAAAGATGCCCCTCAGAAGCGTATCCATACGTTCCATTCAACATCAGATATCCATCTTAAGTATCAATTCAGGGTATCGAGAGAAGAGGCTCTGAGGAGATCTGTTGACATGGTAAAATTTGCAAAAAGCTTTGTTGAAGATGTTGAATTTTCACCGATGGACGCAACAAGGAGTGACACCGCCTACCTCTGTGAAGTCATAGAAGCAGTCATTGAGGCCGGTGCTCTAACCGTGAACATCCCGGATACAGTTGGTTATAGTGTCCCAAGTGAATTTGGGGCACTGATCAAGTCCATAGGAGAAAAGGTGAGAAATATCGATAAGGCAATTATTTCAGTGCACTGTCATAATGACCTCGGACTGTCAACAGCAAACTCTTTGGCTGCAGTCATGAATGGTGCCGGACAGATCGAATGTACTGTCAATGGAATCGGAGAACGCGCTGGCAACTGTTCTATGGAAGAGGTTGTTATGGCACTGAGAACGAGACGTGACCTCTATGATGCCGATACAAATATCAATACCGAAGAAATCATGAGAAGCAGCAGGCTTGTTACTAAGATAACAGGAATTTCTGTACAGCCAAATAAGGCGATTGTCGGGGCTAATGCATTTGCCCATGAATCAGGAATTCATCAAGACGGACTTCTTAAGGAAAAGTCAACGTATGAGATTATTAAACCTGAAAGTATAGGACTTCATTCGTCAAAGCTGGTTCTGGGCAAGCACTCGGGGAGGCACGCTTTTAAGACAAGACTGAAAGAGCTTGGATATGAGATCACCGATGAAGAGCTGAACAGTGCATTCGAGCGCTTTAAAAGGCTTGCAGACCAAAAGAAAGAAATTTTCGACGAGGACATAGAGGTATTAATTTCAGAAGAGGTTATAAAGGTTCCTGAGATATTCAGCCTTGTGGATTTGCACATTGTGAGTGGCCTTTCCCAGAGGCCTACCGCAACAGTCAAGCTCAGGGCCGGGGATGAAGTCATTGATAGGATGGAATACGGTGACGGTCCGGTTGATGCAACGTACAAGGCGATAGCTTCCATAACTGACACAAAGAGCAAGTTGCTGCGTTTCGAAATAAAAGCTATCACCGGTGGAACAGATGCCCTTGGTGAGGTTATGGTTATCCTTGAAGAAGAGGACAAGACGGTAAGGGGCTACGGTGCTGACACTGACATCATCGTTGCTGCTGCAAAGGCATATATCAGCGCACTGAACAAATTAGCTTCAAGAAGAAAATAGGCTTGTATGAACCTCACTGGGAATGCATTGACAGTTCTCAGGGCAAGATATCTCCTGAAAGACGAAAAAGGAAACATCATCGAGACCCCTGAAGAACTTTTCATGCGTGTTGCAAGACACATAGCCTCGGCAGAAAATCTGTATGGTGGCGACTTGCAAGAGTGGGAAGAAAAATTCTTTACACTCATGTCTGAACTACGGTTCCTTCCTAATTCACCGACACTAATGAATGCAGGAAAAGAAATGGGGCAGCTTGCTGCCTGCTTTGTACTTCCTGTTGAAGATTCAATGAATTCGATCTTTGATACATTGAAAAATGCTGCACTCATACTCCAGAGCGGAGGTGGAACAGGATTTTCTTTTTCAAAACTGAGACCGAGGTCCGATATCGTTCGTTCCACAGGAGGAATAGCAAGCGGCCCTGTCTCATTCATGAAGATATATAACACAGCAACTGATGTGATAAAGCAGGGCGGGGCACGGCGGGGAGCTAATATGGGGATCTTGCGTGTCGACCATCCTGATATTCTTGAGTTTATACAAATAAAGAGGACAGAAAAAGAATTGACAAATTTTAATATATCTGTGGCGATCACAGATGCTTTCATGGATGCTCTCAGGAGAGACAGTGAATATGAGCTTGTCAATCCACGGAGTAACGTTGTCGTTTCAAAACAAAAAGCACGTTATGTGTTTAACGAGATTGTCGAGAGTGCGTGGAAGACAGGAGACCCCGGTGTTGTTTTTATTGACAGGATTAACAAGATGAACCCGACACCTCACATGGGGACCCTGGATTCTACAAATCCCTGTGGCGAACAGCCGTTGCTTCCTTATGAGGCTTGCATTCTGGGATCGCTGAATCTGTCAAAGTATGTTAAAGACAATAGAAAGGACATTGACTGGGATAATCTGGCAAGGGATATTGGTATTGCTGTTCGGTTCCTGGACAATGCTATTGACAGTAACAGATATCCGGTACCTGCGATTGAGATCATGCATAAGGGGAACAGAAAGATAGGGCTTGGAGTTATGGGATGGGCTGATATGTTAATACTGCTCAGCATACCTTATAACCACAAGAAAGCATTCAGGCTTGCCCGGGACCTCATGAAATTCATACAAGACAAGGCACGGGAGACTTCTGTAGAGCTTGCTGACAAAAAAGGTGTGTTCCCAAATTTCAAGGGGTCTCTCTATGATGCCCCCCATATGCCTCGTGTCAGAAACGCAACCACTACTACTATAGCCCCTACAGGAACACTTTCAATTATCGCCGACTGTTCGAGCGGCATAGAGCCTATCTTTGCCCTGTCTTATAAACGACTTGTTCTTGATACCGAACTCTATGAGATGAATAAATATTTTCTGGAGATTGCAAAACACAGAGGTTTTTACAGTGAGGATTTAATAAAGAAAGTAATTGGGAAAGGAAACCTGCGCGGACTGAAAGAAGTACCGGAAGACATAAGAAAATTGTTTAAAACAGCACATGAAATCCCACCAAAGGATCATATAGAGATGCAGTCGTGTTTTCAGGAATATACTGACAATGCTGTCTCAAAAACAATCAATATGCCTCACAGATCAAGCAGGGAAGATGTAGCAAGGGCATTTCTTCTTGCATATGAAAAAGGCTGTAAGGGGATTACAATATTCAGGTATGGTGCTGCGAAAAGGGGGATACTGTTAAAGTCTTCAGATATTGACTAAGTTGAGAGCTCTTCGTTCAGTTTCTGCACTCTTTCCCTGATTTCATCCCGTGCGCGTCTGAAATCATTCATTATTTCTTCTTCCGTTCCTGACATGCCGACAGGGTCTTTGATAGGCCAGTAAATTCGCTTTGTTCCATGAGGGGTGCTCGGGCATAAGTCTTCTGCATTATTGCAGAGTGTCACGACAAGATCCATTTCTCTCAGCAAATATTCATCAATTGTCTTTGATTTCTGTCCGGATATGTCTATGCCGATTTCCTTCATGACGTCAATTGCCTTTTTGTGAACAACAGCCGACATAAGTCCGGCACTGTAGGCTTCCATGATGCCATTGCCGATTTCTTTTGCAAAACCTTCTGCCATCTGACTTCTACAGGAATTTGCAGTGCAGAGAAACATAACTTTTTTCATAAAAATAATCTTCCATTCTTTTGATTGGAAAAGATTTATATATATATCTATATTATACATTACATTCTATCAAGATATAGCTTGAATAAATAGGTATAATTTATTAGTATTAAATGTAGAGCAGGCGGATAAAAAGGATAAAATTGTGGAGGTTGTATGGTTGAAAAACAACAGGTTGAAGATGTTCTTGATAAAATAAGGACTGGTCTTAGATCAGACGGAGGAGATATAGAACTTGTCGAAATAAAGGACAGTGTTGTCTATGTTAAACTCAAAGGAGCATGCGGTTCATGCCCCATGGCAACCCTCACCTTAAAGAATTGGGTTGAGGCAAACCTCAAGAGGGCGATACCGGAAATAAGCTCCGTAAAGTCAGTTTAGACAAAAATGAGAGGTTTTGGAGACAGGGTTTGTTTTTAAGCCCCATATCACTGAGTAAAAGATTAGTATTTTACAGTGCCATTCTCTTGTTGATTATCTTCCCTTCTTTTTCAGATTCATCGGGAACCATGGAATTAAAAGGTATCCGGTACTGGTCTTCACCTGAATATACTCGAGTCGTGATCGATCTGACAGGGACTGTTGAATATTCACAGAATCATTTAATAAATCCTGACAGGCTCTATTTTGATTTACAAAATACTACTATCTTAAAAGATATCGTTACGAGCGTTCCTATCGGAAATGATATTTTAAAGACGGTAAGGGCCGGCCAATTTACCTGCGATACAGTCAGGGTAGTTCTTGATCTCAAAAACCTTTTGCACTTTAACGCTTTTATTCTTGAAGATCCTGCCCGGCTCGTTATAGATGTCTATGGTAAAAAGAAAACCGAAGCACCGGATGCCATTTCTATCAAGAAGAGAATTGTTGTTGACCCCGGACACGGAGGTCACGATCCGGGAGCCGTTGGATTATATGGGCTTTATGAAAAGGATGTTGTTCTGGACATTGCACTAAAACTCAAGGATATTCTTTCAGAAAATCCACTCTATGAGGTTTTCCTCACAAGAAAAACAGATATTTACATCCCGCTTGAGGAACGGACTGCAATCGCAAACAAAAAAAATGCGGACCTTTTTATATCAATACATGCTAATGCAAGCCCGCAAAGGAAGGCAAAAGGGATTGAAACGTACTTGTTGAACTGGACTGACAATGAGGAAGCAAACCGGGTTGCTGCCAGGGAAAACAAGATATCTCTGAAAAAAATGCAACAGATGAACAGACAGATAGACGAAATCGGCGGGATATTGGGAGACCTTGAGAGACAAATGAAACGGGATGAATCCGTTAATCTTGCCAATCAGATACAGAAATCAATAATAAAAACTCTTGACAACCGTGAAGACCTCGGGGTTAAATGGGCAATGTTCTTTGTTCTTTTAGGTGCACGGATGCCTTCGGTACTCGTAGAGGTCTCGTTTATCAGTAATCCTGAAGAGGAAAAACTACTCTCACATCCCCCCTACAGGTTACAGATTGCACAGGCGATTGCCGATGGTGTCAATAGATACTTCACCTCTACCCCCACATTGCAAAAGGTTGCAATATCTTATAACGAATAGTGTGTAAGGAGGGAAATAACCTGTTGCCTCCGGAAATCAAGATAATTTCATATGTAGTCTTTATTGCAACTCTTTTCCTTGTCCAGGATTTTAGCGTTTATATTGTTGTCTTTTTGATCATGGTAATTTTTCTTACAAGGATACCCTGGAAATCCTTAAAGAGCGGTTGGATTCCGATAACCCTTCTGATCCTCTTTACGTTTGTTGGTAATGTATGCTTCCAGAGCGGGAAGATCCTCTACAAGGCAGGTCCTTTTTCAATTTCAGATGAGGGGATTAACATAGCCCTTATCAGAACAATGAGACTCTTTTTTATGATCTCCGGAGCTAAGATACTCACAGCTACAACATCGATCGAATCCCTCATGGGTGCTTTTGAAAGGACATTGAAGCCTCTTGAGCGTTTTGGTGTTCCTGTCGCAGAGTTTTTTTCTACCGCCGGTCTTGCAATGAAATCTATTCCGCGACTTAAAGATTACGTTGTCGATACCTATAAAAAGAAAGTTCAAGAAGATTCTGTAAGCGGTTTTTGGGGCCGGATAAAGATCGTTTCAACGTTTCTTGTTCCTTTAATGGCAAAAACCCTTCAATCGCCGGAGGTGTTTTTTACAGATGAAAAAAGAATCGAGTAGAAATATCGATATCGCAATTATGGATGGCCTTATCTTTGATGGTTCAGGTGCAGAACCCTTTTCGTCACATATAGGGATTTCCGGAGAAAAAATTGTAGCAATCAATAAAAAAACTAACATAGCACGAAGAGCAAAAAGAATTATTGATGCGCGCGGATTATCAGTTGCTCCAGGATTTATTGATACCCATGGACATTCTGAATTCACGCTCGTTGCTGATCCCCTGGCAGAAGGGAAACTCTTGCAAGGCATAACAACTGAGATAAACGGGAACTGTGGCCTTTCTGCTGCGCCACTGGCTGGAGAGGCATTGAAGCAAAGAGAGGATGACCTCAGAGAACTTCGAATACCTCACCGATGGTCGAACTTCAGAGAGTATTTTGAAATTCTCTTCAGAGGCATGGCAATAAATTTTGCTACACTTGTCGGTCATGGAAATATAAGAGCATGTGCCATGGGTTATGAAAACAGGAAGCCACATGGATCAGAAATGGACAGAATGAAACACCTGATTAGAAAAGCTCTTTCCGATGGAGTCCTTGGTTTGTCTACCGGACTAGCGTACCCGCCTGGCATTTACTCGGACACAGAAGAGCTTATTGACCTCTGCAAGGTATTATCTCAACCGGAACGCGCAAAAAGTGTTCTATCAGGCAAAAACAACCTTCCGTCTTCAGGAACACATGATTTGCAAGATAAGAACTCATGCCATACGCCTGTCTTTACATCTCATATAAGAAATGAAGGCGATGCACTGATAGAATCTCTCGAAGAAATAATCAGGATAGGGAAAGAAACGGGAATAAGAGTGCATATCTCTCATATCAAGACAAGCGGGAGACAGAACTGGTCCAAGATAGATACGGTATTGTCAACGATAGAAAAAGCGCAGATGGATGGTGTCCGTATTACTTGTGATCGTTATCCCTATATTGCATCTTCTACCGACCTTGACATATTACTGCCGTCTTGGGTGTATGCTGGTGGTGCACGTGAAGAAGTAAAGAGGCTTTTGCATGCGGAGACTCGTGAAAAAATAAGAAGAGAGATTCTCGTTAATTATCCTGAGAAAGAATTCTGGCAGCAGGTACGGATTGCAACGGTATCTTCCGGGAAAAACAAATGGATCGAAGGGGAAACTATTGCTTCTGTTGCGCGTCGTGAAAATGCTCATCCCGCTGAGCTTTTCTTAAAAATACTTATAGAGGAAGAACTCCGGGTAAGCGCAATATTTACAACGATGAGCGAAGATAATCTCAGGAGGTTTCTTTCACTCCCTTATGTCATGATAGGTTCTGATAGTGCTGCACGTTCTGCTGACGGGTTAACAAGCAGAGGTAAGCCACATCCCCGGGGTTTTGGATCTTTCCCGAGGTTCCTGGGGAGATATGTAAGGGATTACGGGTTAATGGACTTCAGCACTGCCATACATAAAATAACAATGCTCCCGGCTCAAATATTCAGGATAGCCGGAAGAGGGATCATTAAAAGAGGTGCCAACGCAGATCTTGTTGTTTTTGATCATAAAACAATCATCGACAGGGCAACATTTGATGAGCCTTTTCTGAAACCGGAAGGGATTCACTATGTTCTCGTTAATGGAGGACCAGCTTTATGGGAAGGGAAAATAACCGGTCATTGTTCAGGCAGGATTCTCAGGCAAGAAAAGTTATAGTTGTATTGTATTTTTTTTATGAATAATAAACGGTTATTTGTATTTTAAAAAAAATTCCAGGAAATGAAAAAACCGGTTATTGGTATAACAACGGACATAAAAGGTACCTATATAAAGATGAAACACCACTATGCGGATGCTGTAAACAAAGCGGGAGGAATTCCTGTCCTTATCCCGCCTTCATCTTATCCCGGAGATTATGCGAAGCGTATTAACGGTCTTATTATCCCAGGTGGTGCGGATCTCGATCCGGGATACTATCATGAGGTAGCCTTGCCAATGGTAACGCCCGTATCAAAAAGAAGGAGTGATTTTGAGATTGCACTGCTTAAAGAGGTCATTACCTTAAAAAAGCCTGTTTTGGGGATATGTTATGGAATGCAGATCATAAATGTCGCTTTCGGTGGAACGCTCTATCAGGACATTCATGCTCAAATCCCTGTAGAAATTAATCACAAAAAGGGATATCATATGATAGTGATAACAGAAAACAGGTTTTTTCGGAAAGGCAGGTTTTCTGTAAACAGTACTCACCACCAGGCAGTGAAAGAGCTTGGCAATGGACTGAGAGTATTTGCCTTCTCAGACGATAATCTTGTCGAGGGTTTTTATCATGAAGAACTCCCCTACCTTGTCGGCGTTCAATGGCATCCCGAGCGTCTTACCTGCAATGAACTTTCTGAAATGCTGTTTGATTCATTTGCGGAGGCATCATCTGACAACAAATAGGTTCTATACAGCAACATTGATCTTCTTACTATTAGTTCTCAGTTATCTTAGTTACCGTATTCTCAGTCCTTTCCTAAATGCAATTGCATGGGCAATAGTATTTTCAATAATCTTCTATCCAGTGTATGTGTTTCTCCTGAAATATGTAAAATTCAAGATCATCGGTTCAGTAATAACGTTAATTATAATCATTCTTATCACAGTCGGACCGATTACTTCTCTGTCGTTTATCCTTGCAAATGAAGTAAAAGAACTTGTTGCAACGGTAAATGATGGAACATTAGACTCAGTAAGAGAAGGGTTTCGTAACTCAAGAATTATGGTTATTATAGAACGCATCGGATCATATATCGGGATGGATAGATTTGATGTTTCCGGTATCCTCATTGAAAATATCAAGAAAATAGGAAAAACCTTTGCAAATAGTCTTCCAACAGGCATAACGAATATTGCACACGTATTTATTGATTTTATTCTTATGCTTTTTACGGTATTTTTTTTACTTAAGGACGGTCCGGGATTCCTTTCTAAAATAAGAGATTATCTCCCTTTCGGACAACAAGATAAGGAAAGGCTTATTACAAAAATTAAAGACATGGTCATTTCTACAGTGTACGGAGGAGTTGTCGTTGCTATTATTCAGGGTTTGCTCGGCGGAATTGCTTTTTATTTTCTCGGAATAAAGACGCCGGTTCTCTGGGGAGCTGCAATCTCTGTTATGTCTTTCCTGCCTTTTCTCGGTGCGTTTTCCGTGTGGGGACCTCTGTCAGGATATCTGTTTTTTCAGGGGAATTATGCAAAAGGTGCCATACTGTTTTTATTCGGCGCCTTAGTCATAAGCATGGTTGACAATATACTGAAGCCTTTAATTATCAGCGGAAGGACAAAGATGCCTACCCTTATTGTCTTTTTCAGCGTTCTAGGAGGTATCAAGCTTTTTGGTTTGATAGGATTTATTATGGGGCCATTGGTATTGGCTGTTTTTGTTTCTGTCTTTGAAATATACAGACACATAGAAGGAGGAGAATATGTTGAATAGAGCGGAACTGAAAGAGATCGCAAAGATGACTACAGGAGATGCTTATTTTGTCAGCCTCTACCTGAATACTAACCCGATCACAAACACCAAGAATAATTATGTAATCCATGTAAAGAACATGCTTAAAAAGACAACGGAACAAGTAGACAAAGCTGTAATAAAAAGGATTCAAGAAGATTTGAAAAAGATCAATGCGTACGTTCTTGCAAATAAAAGGATTTTTAAGAAGGGGCTTGCAATCCTGACTTCTCAGGAAAAGGGGTTTTGGAAGGAATTCCATCTTTCACTCCCGATTAAGAATGAGATCATCATTGACAATTCACCATACGTAAAACCACTTCTTGATATTCTTGATAATTATCAGAGATATGCGATACTCCTTGTAGGAAAAGATTCTGCTCGTTTATTCATTATCCATCTGGGTGAAATAGAAGAATATACGGAGGTACATACCGCGGATGTCCCTGGAAAACATAAAAAAGGCGGCTGGTATTCCCTTTCAGAAAAAAGCTATGAAAGGCATATTGATTATCACGTTGAACTCCATTTAAAAGATGTCATAAGACAACTGGAAGTATTTTTATCCAGAGAATATGTTGGACGCTTAATACTGGGGGGCTCGGAGGAGGCCATTACAAAGGTACGGGGCATGCTCCCGCAGAAAGTAGCAAGTAAGGTCATAGGTACTTTCCATGCTGAGATGTTTGCTAATAGTAACGAGATTCTTAAGAAGGCAGAACCTGTGCTCCGGGCATCTGAAAGAAAGCACGATGAAAAAACAGTAGAAGACCTGCTCACAGGAGCAATGAAGAATGAAAATGCTGTTATAGGGATAGAAGATGTCCTGCATACATTGCAGGAAGGACGGATAATGAAGTTACTCTTTCTAAAGGATTTTAAAAAATCCGGGCTGACCTGTGAAAATTGCGGATTTCTTACAGTCCAGACGGTACCCAACTGTCCCTACTGCAAAGGGAAGACCAAAAAGGTGAATTATATCGTTGACCTTCTGGCACAAAAGGCTGTAGAGCAAGGCGCTCTTATTGAGGTATTGGATGAAAATAAGAAATTGAAAGACGCAGGAAAGATAGGAGCGTTTTTAAGGTTCTAAAATATACATTAAAGTTCCGGGACGTTATTTATTTTCCTTTTGTGGTTCCTGTTTTTTTTGGGTGCACATCGCACAATCGCTTGGAGGGCCATATCTATTATAGGATTAATGCAAATCCAACCACCCTTGATCCGGCACGCATCGTTGATGTAACAGTCGGGACAATATCTGCAAAAATATTCAATTGTCTCGGAAAGATTGGTGATAGCCTGAGTATACAACCTGATCTCGCAGAGCATTGGACTGTATCGCCAGATGCCTTGAGATATGCCTTCCATATAAGAAAAAGTGTTTTATTTTCGAATAATCAAGAGGTTAATGACTATGATGTTAAGTATTCGTTTAAAAGATACTTGACCAGCGTACAAGGTCTCCGCATACCTGGGTGCTTGAGAAAGTTCGGGGTGCTTATGACTTTATGCACGGAAAGGCTCATGATTTGGAAGGGATAAAGGTGATAGATGATTACACGCTGGAAACAGATGAAAGTGACATCACTACGTTTAAATTAACAAAACAATGAAAGGATGTCAAAAAATAAAAAAATAGGCAGGGTCAAAATGACCCTGCCCCTTAAATTGTACACCATCAGCTAACAAGTCAACATCTGCTTCTATCTGGTCCCTAAGTAGACCCATTATGCCGTTTGCTGAATTGCCCGGTAATGGTTTCTGCTGTAAGTACGTCAAAGAACACTCCATGATATCTGCTATCTGTTCTTACAAATTGCCTCATTCGCAGTCTTTGACGACGTTCACCGAATCCGTGCCAGTGACTTCATAGTAGCCAGGGTCTCCTGAAGCGCAACCACCGGAAGGATCGTCACATCCTGTAATTGAAACTTCTGCTGTTACAGATG